>Ga0207694_10000901_pt1 | contig 26253 bp, 20 predicted proteins | sample KBSC34metaG_FD_184353 | JGI IMG/M metagenome (GOLD analysis project Ga0207694, IMG submission 184353) | Corn rhizosphere microbial communities from Kellogg Biological Station, Michigan, USA - KBS C3-4 metaG (SPAdes) (version 2) | ecosystem: Host-associated > Plants > Roots > Rhizosphere > Soil... | reverse complement strand
CACCAACGGCCGCAATCTGGTCGCGTTGAACGCGAGCACTGGAAAACTCGATCCGGGATTCGCGAAAGAGGGCATCCTGGATATGGTGGTGCCGTACAACGGCGTCCCGACCATTTTCAAGAATCTTGTCTTGGTCGGCGCGAGCACTGGCGAGAAAGAGAACGGTCCACCCGGTAATTCGCGAGCGTACGACGCGCGCACGGGCGCGAAGCTGTGGGAGTTTCAATCGATTCCGGGACCGGGGCAGGTTGGCCACGAATCCTGGTTAAGTGACGGTTGGAAGGATCGCTCGGGAGCGAACATCTGGGGCTGGTACATGACGGCCGACGAAGAGCGCGGCATCCTCTACATGCCTTTCGGCGCGGCTGCGGCGAATTACTACGGCGGCGACCGGCCGGGCGCGAATCTGTTCGGCAGCTCCGTCGTGGCCGTGGACGCCAACACGGGAAAGTACAAGTGGCATTTCCAGGTGGTTCATCACGATCTGTGGGATTACGATATGCCGCCTGCGCCCGGGCTGGTCGACATCGTCAAGGATGGGAAGAAGATTCCCGCGCTGGCGGCGATGGGGAAATCGGGATGGATGTTTATTCTGGACCGCGTCACTGGTAAGCCCGTCTTCGGAGTGGAGGAACGTCCGGTACCCAGGGGCGATGTTCCCGGCGAATGGTATTCGCCCACGCAGCCTTTTCCTTTGAAGCCGCCCGCGCTGGCTCGGACGAGCCTCAAACGTGAGGATCTGGTTACGGCAGATGACACGACGCCGGAACACGCCAAAGCGTGTCTGGAATTGTGGGAGAAGAATCTCTTCTATAACAACGGTCCGTTCACGCCATGGCTGTTCCACGAAGACGGTGCTCCGCCGCGCGTGACCATTTCATTTCCCGGAGCAACCGGCGGCGCGAGCTGGGGAGGCATGGCGTCCGATCCGAAATCGGGCTACATTTTTGTGCAGACCAAGGACAGCCCGCTGACCGGCTGGATCGAGAAGAAGAAAGACGGCACGCGGTATGAGAACGCGAATCTTCCCTACGATCGCGTCAATGGGACCGTCGGCGCCTTCGCCGTCGGCGGCCTGCCATGCTACAAACCGCCATGGAGCCGTATTCTCGCCGTGAACGCCAACACCGGCGACATCCCTTGGCAGACAACACTTGGCACTAATCAGTCGCTTCCGGAAGGCAAGCGTAACGTCGGCGGATCGGGCAGCGCGGGGCCGATGGTGACTGCGGGCGGCTTGGTGTTCATCGGCGCTGCCACGGACAATCACTTTCGTGCGTTCGATTCGAAAACGGGTAAGGAATTATGGGCGGGGCAGCTCGACCGGCAGGGTAACGCTGTCCCGATGACGTATCAGGGCAAGAACGGCAAGCAGTACGTGGCCGTGACGGCTTCGGATACCGTGGTCGTGTTCGCGCTACCGTAAAGCGGTTATTTCCCGACCAGATGCGGCCCGCTGCGATCGTTTTCCGTGCAAATAAACTCGATTAAATCAGTGTCGGGCAGCAGCCGGTGGATCACACGAACCGTAAACGGCTTGGTGTACGCTTTCGGATCCTCGATGGTCACGTCGGTCTGCAGCGTTCCGTAGTTTAATCGCTTCATCCGTTCGGTCATCTTGCCGGATTCAGTGAGCGGGGTGCCATCGATATCGAGCCACACGTCATTGCGGAAGCCGGTGGTTTCGACGACTAGCGTGTCGTCTTCCCAATGCCCGATCGAGTAGCCGTACCACCAGGGCTCGGGATCTTTCGGGAGCGGGCGACCGTCGGTGAAAATCTGGCGGATGCCTCCCTGCGCTTCATAGAGCATGATAATCAGACCGGGCGTCTGGACGATTTTTCGCGGCTGCGGGTGCATGTGGAGCTGCATCAGGCCGAGCGGCAGACAGTGCGCGTCGGGATTATCCTTGCTGTTCTCCGCCCGGCGAGCCTTTACGAGATCCGCGGCCCACGGCAGCATCGGCAGACCTTCTTTGAATCCGGAACCGATGTTCTTAAACGTGGCATTCGGAGGCGTGCCAGGGGGTAGTTCCGGAGCTTTGCCCTTTGCGCCTCCTGGGCCACCTCCGGGACCACCGCGGCCGCCAGTGCCGCGAAGATCCCAAACACCGGAAAGATCGGGATGGCCGTCAGGAGCTTTCGGTGCAGGTGCGTCGAGTTTCGCCTTGCCCTCCGGAGTGCGAGGAACTCCTTTCTCCGGGTAATCCGGCCACTGGGCCGCACTTCGCATGACAATGACGGGTAGCGCCGCGAGCACGATCACAGCCGCGAACGGATTCAGTAAGGTCTTCATGAGGAGTCCCCTCCGCAGTATTTTAACGCGCCGTCCGAGTTCCTAGTTGACCGGAGCCGCCGGTGGTGTTGGCAGAGTCGCTTTCCCGTCCAACGCATACACCAGCATTCTCGAAGGTTGCGGAGGAGCCGCGGGAGCTGCAGGAGCCGCGCCTGCTGCTGGAGCAGCGCCACGACCACCACCTCCGCCGCCACCGCCCGGACCACCACGCCCGCCACCTACTTGCGGCGGACCGCCCGCGATCGCAACATATTGTTTACCGTCGAGCATGAACGTCATCGGCGGTCCCATTTGCGAGAGGCCCGTGGTGATGTCCATGAGCACATCGCCGTTGTCGGCGCGATAAACAAGGAGCCGCGTGTTTACGCTGGCGAACACCAGATTGCCCGCAGTCGCGAGCGTGCCACCTTGATTAAAGCCGGCCGACAATCCCCGCCAGCGTTCTTTCCCTGCGATCGGATCCCAGGCGACCAGAATATTGCCGCGCCCTTCGGGTCCGATGGAAGGAGGCGATGGAGGAGGTGGACCAGCAGGACCACGTCCGCCGCCAGGGCCGCCCGCCGGAGGAGCTCCGGCACCCGCGGGAGCCGCGCCACGTCCTGCGCCACCAGCTCCGCCGGCAGCCGCGACTGCCGTTGCATCCAATCCGGGAGCCAGTCCGGGTGCAGCACCACGTCCTGCGCCTGCACCTCCTGCACCGGCAGCCGCACCGCCGCGACCTCCACCGGCTCGTCCGGTACCCATGTTCATCTGGCCACGTCCCTCCAGACCGATGTCGGTAGGCAGGGGCACGAAATCAGGATTGGCTTGGAATGTGTAGCCGCCGCCGATGGTGCTCGGAATATAAACCAAGCCCGTATTCGGATTGAAGGACCAGGGCGGCCATACGTGCCCGCCGCCTGGGCCAGGAGTGATACTGACGGCATCCGTTCCATAGCGAGCCTCAGGATTCACTCTGGGCCGGCCGGTCTTCAGATCGACACCCGAAGCCCAATTTACCGTTACCCACGGATCCGCCGAGAGCAGCTCTCCAGTCTTGCGATCCAGAACATAAAAGAAGCCGTTCTTGGGCGCGTGCATTACCACCTGGCGCTGTTTTCCATTGATGTTCAGATCGGCCAGCATGATGTCGGCGATGGAGTCGAAATCCCAATCGTCGCCGGGCGTGGTCTGGTAGTGCCAAATATACTGGCCGGTAGCGCCGCGCACCGCGATGATGCAATCGGTACAAAGGTTGTCGCCTTTGCCGCGCGAAACTTCGGTCCAGGGGCCGGGCTGGCCGGTACCGACATATAAGATGTCGGAGTCGGGATCGTAGGCCATGCCGTTCCACACCGGGCCGCCGCCGCCAATCTTCCACCATTCGTTGGACCAAGTTTTGGCCCAATCGGCCAACACCGGCTGTTCGAAGGGCTTTGAGGGATCGCCAGGAACCGTATAAAAGCGCCACGCGCGCTTGCCGGTTTGCACGTCGTAGGCGTCGAAGAATCCGCGCACACCGTACTCGCCGCCGCTCACGCCGATGATTACCTTGCCGCCTTTGATGACGCGCGGGGCCATGGTGATGGTATACGCCATGTTCGCAGGCGAAACACGCGATTCCCAAACCAGTTTTCCCGTGGCGGCGTCCAGCGCCCGCAGTCTTCCGTCGACCACTGGAGCGATGATCTTATCCTCATACATCGCAATTCCGCGATTCACGACACCGCAGCAGATTCGCGACTGCCACACTTGCTGATTGACATCCGGATCCGAGTGCCACGCCTCTTTGCCGGTACGGGCGTCGACCGCGTACACCACGCTCCACGGCGCGATGCTATACATCATGCCGTTTGAAACCAGCGGCGTTCCTTCCTGGCGAGTTTGTGGATTCCCGCGCGCGGAGGGGATGTCGGTGTACCAGGCGAGTCCCAGCCGGTTCGCGTTCTGTGAAGTGATCTGGTTGAGCTGGCTAAAGCGCTGTTCGGACCAGCCCATGTTGTAGCTGAGCCAATCCTCGGCCAAACGGGGAGCGTCGCGGAGAGCCTGATCGTCTATTTTGCGGGGTTGCTGGGCCGCGGCGATCCCAGCCGCGCATCCCAAAATCACCGAACAAAATCCTGCCTTCCAACCGCGAGACCCACGCAACATTTGTGTTCCCCCTGAGCTTCGATCCGCAACGCCGGGCAGATTTTTACCAGGCCCGGCCCTCCTGGCTAGCGTTTAGCTCATAGTATGCTATCACGGACGTTGCGGAGCGCCGCTTTACTTCATCTCAGAGATGAATGCGTCCACCTGCCCGATGGCAAGGCCACCCACCGGCCAGCCGAAATCCTTAATCAGCGTTTGGGAGACTTCGTCTTTGCTCTTGCCCTCGCGAACCATGCCTTGGATCCGGTTTCGCATGGTCTCGAAGTCGGCGCGCCATTTCAGCAAGCCGGCCCGATCGGAGAGCGGACCGTGCCCGGGAATAATGGTGTCGAAATCGAGCTTCAGGACTTCGTCCAGGGCCTTGGTCCATTCGATGGCGCTGCCGCCGTTGGCGTAATCGATATAGGGCTGCGTGGGACGCGTGAGGAACAGATCGCCAGTGTGGATGACCTTGAGATCGGGAAAGTAGATGACGGCGTCGCCACCTGTATGGCCGCGTCCATAGTGCCTGGTGCGGACTTCCTTGCCTCCCAGATGCACATCCATTTCTTCATCGAACGTGATGCGGGGCGCTCCGGGCTGCTTCAGCGCGATCATGTTGATCCGGGCATTGCGGTGCGCGATCACTTCAACCGACGCGGCCAGCATCTGGGCGTTGCTGCCGGAATGATCGTCATGCTGATGCGTATTGAGCACGTACCGCACCGGCTTGTCGCTGAGTGCTTTTACCTGTCCCATGACGGCAGCGTAGTTGCGATCGTACATGTCGTCGACCAGGATCACGCCTTCGGTGGTGACGAGCGCTGCGACGTTTCCGCCCTCGCCCGAGATCATGTAGAGGCCGTCTTTGACCTTCTGGGTGGTCGCGGGGCGAGGTGCAGTCTGAGTTTGGGTGTAAGCCACCCAGGCTCCGACCATCGCCAGGAAGGCGGCCGAACAGCGCACCAAAATTGGGCGACTCATGCCGGGGAGGATATCAGATTCCACAAAAAAACGCTGAACAGAACCATAGGCATCGGGATTAACGTATATGCTTCGCATCCCGAAGGCGGTTCTTCGCCAGCTGCCTCTGTTCCTTATGTCGGTCCTGTTATGCGGCCAGTCCCAGACGGGTGAAATCCGGATCCAGGTCCAGGACGCCGCCGGGCTCGCCATGGAAGCTTCAGGCAAACTGGAGAGTCTTGTGAGCAAAGCGGATCTCAGCTTTAAGACGGATTCGCAGGGTGCGTATACTTTTGCGAATCTTTCTCCCGGGCGCTATCGTTTGGACGTTTCGAAAATCGGCTTCGCCACGCAGTCCGTATTGATCGATGTGGAATCCGGGAAGCCTGTCTCGCGCACGGTGATGATGGTGCTCGCGACGCAGGCTTCCAGGATCGATGTGGTCGCGGCGACGCCGCTTCCCGGGACGGATCTGCCCATCGACCAGATTCCCGCACCGGTCCAGACCGCCAGCGCGCGCGATCTGCAGCAGAGCGGCGCACTCGACCTTTCCGATCTGCTGAATCAGCGACTCAGCGGGGTCCATATCAATCAGAATCAGGAGAATCCGTACCAGCCCGACGTGAGCTATCGGGGCTATACTGCTTCACCGCTACTGGGAACACCCGAAGGGATCTCGGTTTACATGGACGGAGTCCGGCAGAACCAGCCATTCGGCGATATTGTCGCCTGGGATCTGATTCCCAAAATCGCGATTGCGGAGCTTGCGCTGATGCCGGGGTCGAATCCGCTATTCGGGCTCAACACGTTGGGCGGCGCGATATCGATTGACACCAAGAACGGATTGAGCCAGCCCGGTACCAGCATCCAGCTCAGCGGGGGCAGTTTCGGACGCAGGGCAGGGGAATTCGAACATGGCGGGTCGAATCGCAAGGGGCTGAGTTGGTACGTCGCCGGTAACCTATTTCGCGAGGACGGGTGGCGTCAATTCTCGCCTTCGGAGGTCCGCCAGTCGTTCACGAAGGTCGGATGGCAACGCGCCAAGACTTCTATTTTTCTCAGCGGTGCATATGCCGACAATTGGCTGACCGGCAACGGCCTCCAAGACACGCGCTTTCTCGCGCAACATTACTCCAGCGTGTACAGCATTCCCGACATCACGTGGAATCGCTCGCCCTCGTTGAATCTCAGTCTGCGGCACGATGCGACCAGCCATCTGACGTTTTCCGGGAATGCCTACTTTCGCTATATTCGCGCGGACACCACCAACGGCAACATCAATGAGAATTCCTTCGACGAATCGCTTTACAATCTGAGTGCCGCCGACATTGCTGCGCTTACCGCCGCGGGCTACAAGGGATTCCCGACCACCGGCAACGCCACTACACAGCCGTTTCCTTTCTGGCGCTGCATCGCGCAAGGTCTCGAACATGCCGAAGCGATCGAAAAGTGCACCGGGCTGATCACAAACACTTTTAACAAGCAACACAACTACGGTCTATCAGGGCAGGCGAGCTGGCTGGTCGCGCACAATCGTGTAACGGCGGGCGCCGCCTGGGATCGCAGCAGCACGGTCTTCCAGCAGGCCTCGCAATTCGGCTACCTGAGTGCCGACCACCTCACGATCACGCCGATCAACGCATTTGCGAACGGCAGCACCACGCAGGACGGCGTTCCCCTGGACACCCGTGTCGATCTTCACGGGAGCGTCAATACCTTCAGCCTGTACGCCTCCGATACGCTTTCGCTGGGCAAGTCTCTCGCGATCACGGCTTCGGGCCGCTACAACCGGACAACCCTCGACAATATTGACCGCCTGCCGCCGGTGACGGATGGTTCGCGCGGAACGCTCACCAGCCAAAGTGTTTTCGGTCGTTTCAATCCGGCTGTAGGCCTCACTTACATCGTTTCGCCATTGGCCACGGCGTATTTCAGCTACAGCGAATCGAGCCGCGCGCCGACCTCCATCGAACTGGGTTGCGCCGATCCGAACGAACCCTGCAACTTTCCCAATGCCCTGGTCAGCGATCCTCCACTGAAACAAGTGGTTACCAGGACTCTCGAAGCCGGTGTGCGCGGCATTATGGAAAACAACGTACGATGGAGCGCCGGTTGGTTCCGGGGAGAGAACTACCACGATCTTCTCTTTGTCGCATCCCAACAGGCCGGTTTCGGCTATTTCGCCAACTTCGGACAGACGCGTCGTCAAGGACTCGAAATTAACATCAGCGGCCGGATCCGGCATTTGAGTATCGGCGGCAATTACACCTTTCTGGACACGACGTATCAAAGTCCCCAGACGGTTGACGGGGGCAGCAACAGCGCCAATGATGGAGGTTTGGGAATGGATGGCAACATTACGGTGCAGCCCGGCGACCGCATTCCGCAGATCCCCCGGCATATTTTCAAGGCGTTCATCGAGTATCAAGCCACCACGAAAATCTCCGCGGATCTGGACTTCGACGCGGTGGGGCGTTCCTTTGCGCGCGGCAACGAGAATAACCTGGATCAGCCCGATGGTATTTACTACCTGGGACAGGGGTTTTCCCCCGGATATGCTGTCATGAATCTAGGCGCGCATTATCAAGTGCAGAAGCGGATGCAGATTTTCGTGCAGATCAACAATCTGCTCAATCATCGCTACTATACGGCCGCGCAGTTAGGTCCGTCGCCTTACGACAATAACCAGAATTTCATCGCCCGGCCGTTTCCATCGGTGGGTGGAGAATTTCCGATCCGAACCTCGACGTTCTTCGCGCCAGGGGCGCCTATCGGTGCCTGGGGAGGCGTTAGGATCAGTTTCTAGAGATGTTCGAAGACAAGACCATCCCGGATCTCACCGCTGCCGGCGTTTCCTCGACGGAAGAGGCCAAGCCGACACCGCTCGAAGAAGAGGTGGTGGCGCTATTCGACCAGCTGCAGGACAGGCTGATGCGCTACTTGTTTAGCACCGGCGTGCCGGTCCAGGACGGGGAAGAGATTGTTCAGGAAGTGTTTCTGGCTCTGTTCCAGCACTTGCAGCGCGGCAAGTCGCGCCGCAACCTTCGTGCCTGGGTGTTTCAAGTGGCTCACAACCTCTCGGTGAAACGCTACGTTACGAAGCTACGCGACCGGAAACACCTTGTGGATCCGGGGGGAGCGCCGGAAGCGGATTCGTTCGTCGACCGCGCCCCGAATCCAGAAGATCAGTTGCTGCGAAATCAAAGTCACGCGCGCTTGCAAAGTGTTTTTCGAGCTTTGCCGGAACAAGACCGGCGCTGCCTTTCGCTGCGCGCGGAAGGCCTTACGTATCGCGAGATTGGCCAGATCCTCGATATGTCTTTGGGTGCAGTTGCTCTTTCCTTAGGGAGATCGCTCGCGCGATTCACACGTGCGGAGGAACGGTAATATGTTGTCTGATAATTCTCACTTATCCGATCAGGAACTCCTGCTGGCGGCCGATGGAGAATTGCCTCCCGCCCGCGCCGGGCAAGTCGCGTCGCATCTAGCCGGGTGCTGGACCTGCCGCGTCCGCAAAGGCGAGATCGAAGCGTCGATTGGTGAGTTTGTTCACGCGTATCGCGGGGATCTCGATCCATTGCTGCCGTCGCCCGCCGGTCCTCGGGCGTTGCTCAAGGCCCAGCTTGCGGAGATGACGGCCGAGCGGGCCGCGGCGCCGCCAACCTGGCGCACCAGATGGTTGCACGGGCCGAATCCTCGCTATGCCGGGGCCGCGTTGTTCCTGGCCGTTCTTGCGCTGCTCATTTACTTGCGCCCGGGATTCGAATCGCGGCGGGCGTTTCATGTTGTGCCGGTGTCGTTTCCGGAACCGAGTCTCACGCCAGGTGTAGCCGCGGGCGTGAATCGCGATCAGATCTGCCATTCGGTGCCGCCTAAGAACCGTATCGTGCCGGCATCCTTGCAGCGCAGGGTGTTTGAGGAATATGGCATCTCCGGCGCGGAGCCGCGAGCCTATGAAGTGGATTACCTGATTACTCCTGCCCTGGGGGGCGCCGACGACATCCGCAATTTGTGGCCGCAGTCGTATTCGTCCGCGGTTTGGAATGCTCGCGTGAAAGATGCGCTCGAAGATCGCTTACACGATCTGGTTTGCGACGGCAGGCTGGACCTGGCCACGGCGCAGCGAGACATCTCCTCCGATTGGATCGCCGCTTATAAGAAATACTTTGAGACCGATCGGCCGCTACAGTAAGGACGCTATTTTTTCGTGAGCTCGTCGTACAGCGAGCCGTAAAACGCTGCGTTGAGCGTCCAGCCGATATCGTCCGTTTTCACCTGCATGGCAAGATTGTCCCTGGTCGCACCCGCCTTGATGGCATCGGACGCGCGGGTGATCAAGGTTGCGAACTTGTCCCGAAATGCCTGGACCTCGGCCCTGGTCTTGGGCTCGCCGCGGCCCGGAATGGCCATATCGAAATCCAACTTCAGCACGCCGTCGAGACTCCGGTTCCATTCGACTGCGCTCCCGCCGTTGGCGAAATCGACCAGGGGATTGCCGTCCGTCATCTGGTCGCTGACCATGACGACTTTGAGATCGGGGAAATACACCATGGTGTCGTCTCCCGTGTGTCCGCGTCCGTAGAAATGCGCGTCGACTTCCGCGCCGCCGAATTTCAAGACGTAGTCTTTCGCGAACGTCTGTGTTGGCCGGCCGGGGATGTCTTTTGTGCGGCCATCGGTGCCCATATTGGTCTTCAGAGCTTCAAGCGCGATGACCGTGGCGCCGGCGTCGATGAACTTCTGGTTGGTACCCACGTGGTCGGGGTGATGGTGGGTATTGAGAACATACTTGACCGGCAGAGGCGAGACCGACTTGATCTCTTCCATGACCCGGTTGTAGTTATCGTCGCCTGGGTTCTTGGTGTCCACTACGATCAATCCTTCGGGTGTGACGCGAATGAGCGTGTTCGCGCCGCCGCCGGTAATCATGTAGAGGTTCGGCTTCAGAAGCCTGATCTTTTCAACTGTGGCTCCCGCTTTCGGGCCGCCTCGTCCGCCGCCTCGTCCGCCGCCGGGAGGTGCTTGGGCCAATAGGCCGGTTGTCACGATACTCAGCGTGATCGTCAAAGCTACGCCGAAAAGTTGTTTCTTTCGCATGCATTCTCCTAATAGGCCACTGGGACTGAACTATTATCGCCGTTTTCTCCAGACCGTAAGGCTTGCCGGTCTAGGGTTAGGCTAGTAACTGATGCCCAGCGTCCAGGACAGTGGCTCCAGGCTCTCGAAGAGCCGGCTCGCATTGTTCATCGGTTTTGGCGGCCTTCTCGCCATTATCGCGTTGTCCGGGTTCGACGCTTTGCGCGTGCTGAGCCAGTTCCGCAAAGAAGACGACCAGATCCGTCGCCAATTCCTGTTCCGCAATCGAGTACTCAACAATATTCGCGCCGAAGTGTATCTTTCGGGCACCTACGTGCGCGATTACCTGCTGGAACCCGATCCTGAGCGAGCGTCGGGATTTGGCAAAAGTCTGGAAGGGGTGCGGCGCCAGATGGAAGCCGAGCTCGCATCCTATGCCAGTCAATTGGAGCCTGCCGAGGCCGGGCACTATGCGGCTTTGCGAACCGAGTTGGCGCAATACTGGGCAGTGCTCGAGCCGATTCTTACCTGGGACGCCCCCAAACGTCAGGCCTTGGGATATGCATTTCTGCGCGACGTCGTGTTCCCACGACGCACGGCGATGCTGGAGATCGCCGGCCGCATTGCCGACATCAACGAACAGCAGCTGAATGCGGGAAATGAACAGGCTTCCGGTCTGCTGGAAAAGTTTCAGACCCGACTGGTGGTCACATTGTTCGCAGCGCTCGCACTGGGCTTGGGTATGGCAACCTTCAGCACGCGCAAGATCCTGCAGCTGGAAGCTCACGCCCAGGCCCGTTATCAGGAGGTCGCGGAAGCGCGCAAGCAACTTACGCATCTCTCGGCCAAGCTGGTGGAAGCGCAGGAAACCGAGCGGCGGTCGCTTTCTCGGGAATTGCATGACGAAGTCGGTCAGTCGCTGTCAGCAGTTTTGGTCGAATTGCGTAATCTACTCGCCGGTCTGGGTGTTCGTCAGGACGAGCAACTGCGCGGGCAGGCAGAGGTCATCAAGGGCCTGGTGGAGGGCAGCATTCGATCCGTCCGGAACATGGCGCTGCTTTTGCGGCCCTCCATGCTGGACGATCTGGGTCTGATCCCGGCGCTTAAATGGCAGGCACGCGAGGTATCCAAGCGCACCTCGATGGATGTTAGCGTCGCCACCGAACTTACATCCGAAGATCTGCCCGACGATTACAAGACGTGTATTTACCGCGTGGTTCAAGAGGCTCTGCACAATTGCTCCCGTCATTCGAACGCCACCTCCATCCGCGTCCGGGTTCAACAGAAGGCGGATGTTCTCTTACTATCCATTCAGGACGACGGGAAAGGGTTCGACTTCACGCAATCGAAGGGACTGGGTTTGCTCGGTATTGAAGAACGGGTGGCTCAACTCGGCGGCACGTGTCACGTCCATTCAGGCCCCGGGATCGGAACCATCCTGACGGTCGAACTCCCGTTCAGCGCTCCGGCTGGACAACCGAAGAAGGATCCAAGTGAAGCAGATTCGCATACTGTTAGCGGATGATCACAACGTTATTCGCCACGGACTTCGGCTGTTGCTCGAAAGCCATCCCGAATTCGTGGTGGTCGCCGAGGCCGCGGATGGACGGCAGGCCATAGACCAGGCGGCCGCGACCCGGCCGGACGTGGTGGTTCTCGATATCACCATGCCGAATCTCAGCGGTACAGAAGCGGCGGAGCGGATCACGGAACTGCTTCCGTCAACCGCGATTGTGTTTCTTAGTATGCATTCGGACGAGGGGTACGTCCTACGGGCCCTCAAAGCCGGCGCCAAGGGTTATCTCCTGAAGGATTCGGCGGAAGGAGACCTCATCGAAGCGATCCGGGCGGTGAGCAATGGGCAGGCGTTCTTCAGCCCTGAAGTGAGCCGGATGCTGGTGGAAGACTACATGCGAGAAATCAAGGCTCGCGGTGTCCACGATAGTTATGAGCTGCTAACGGCTCGTGAACGGGAAATCCTGCACTTGTTGGCGGCAGGGAAATCTAACAAGGACATCGCAGGCATGCTGAGCCTTAGTCTTTATACTGTGGAGACTCATCGCAGGAATCTTCAGGAAAAGCTGAATCTCCACAGTCTTGCGGAACTAATTCTTTACGCGGTCAGGAAGGGCCTCATCGCCTAGTATTTGATTGTCGGTGCTGAACCCGGAAGAACGTAGCGAATATTGAACCAGACCGCGCTTTCGTGCGTGTTCTTGGGAGCGCCGGGAGCCACAAACCACGGATCCCGGAAGAAGTAGGCGTATTGGAACATGGTTTGGAATGCCCCGTACTTGCCGTCTCTCCACCAGGTTTGCGTCCACCCGAAGGTGCCCTCTTGAGTGGTCTTGTTTTGGCCGTTACCGGATCCCTGATAGCCGTATCCGATGCGCGTCGTACCGTTGGCGTCTAGTGCGGTATTCCGGCCGGCATAGATCCCGCCGTAGTAAGCATAAAATTGCGAGTTCTTGCGTGCATATTCAAAGCCGGAAACCGTCGAGCCGGCATGAATCAGCGAGGGGCTGCCGTCCGCGCGGACGATGAAATCCGGCACCACGCCGAACAGGTACCGGCCTTCGCCGTCGCTCCAGAAGTTGTTGGTCACCAGACGCAAACCGGGCATCAGTTCCACGTTTGCGTTGATCGATCCGCCCGCGCCTGCTTTGGTGAAGTACTGCTGCGAAATGGGATTGAAGAGCTTCACCGTGCTCTCGACGCCCGCGACTTCAAAGTGGATCTTCGAACTCGGATCGAAGGCGACCTTGGCGATGATGTCGGGATGAACGTTGGGAATCTTGACGCCGTTGGTGACGTTCTGGTCGAGTTCGCCGGCAATCGGTGTTGCCAGGGCCGCCGGTAGCGTCGGCGTGCCGCCGCCGCCAGAACCGCCGAAGTATTGCGCGGAGTTTTCAAGCGACAGGCCGAAGGTGATCTTCTCCGTCGGATGATACAGGAAGCGAACTCCCGGAATGCGGCCCCATGTCAAGCCGTTCATGTAGTTCACGTCGACCACCTGCGAGTAGAACAGGTCGGCCGGCAACGCGGAGATCTGCTTGCGATTGGGAGTCATCATGCTCCAGGACTGGCCGGCGAGAAACTCCAGCTTGTTCTTGCGGACGTCGACCCAATACAGACGAATGCGATATAGCAAGCTATTGCTCGACACCTGCGTATTGTAGGCCGTATCGCCGACGCCGCCCACGAAGTCACCTTCGTAATAGCCCAAAACGTTGGTGCCTTTGACTTTGGCGTCCACGCGGAAGCCGATGCGCGAATTCGCCGCGCTGAGTTTGTTTTCGCTCAGCCGGCCGGCCACGACGTTGTTGTAGGGGATACTTCCGAAGTTCGTTTGCAGGCTAGTCCCGGCGTTGGTGCTGCGATACGTATTGGTCAGATCCATGAATCCGACCGGGGTGATGGTGGCCTCGCCAATCTTAATCTGCAGGGGCGAGGGCGGCTCTGCCGCGGCCGCCTGAGGCACGGGGAGGGGCGTTCCCAAAGTAGTTACGGCCGGCAAAGGCGGCAGGATCGGCGCCGTCGATGCGATCTGTCCGATTCCTCGGGAAGGTGCCAGCGCTACGGGTGCATCCGATTTTGCAGCCCCCATGGCCCGCTTTAGCTCGTCGATCTGGCGTTGTTGATCCAGGATCATCTGGCGCAGTTGTTCGATTTCAGAACTCGAGGCCGGTGCTTGGGAAGCCGCCACGGGCGCCTGACCGTTCGCCAACGGGACCGCAAGGCTCAAAGCACAGACGATGAACGGCTTGATCCCGCGCCGTCCGATTGTTCTCATGAACATCAAGTCACTCCTGTTAGTAATTTCCCGTACCCCGGGGATTAGCTGTATGGTCCTCCGCTGCACGCAGAGCACGTCCGGAGCACGGAAGTCTTAAGCCTACGGCGTGCCCGTGGCGTTGTAATGAACGGCACGTTACAGTTCGATGACTGAGCCGAGCCTGTTACCTGACCGGGCCCGGGACACGTCTCTTGCTGGGTGAGCGGACGATATGGTACGATGCCGTCGGCCCAAAATTGGCCTGGATCCTCATCGCTTTGAGGAGTTTGAGAACAGGATGGAGTTAAAAACGGTGAAGCGAATTCTCCCAAGCGCGCTAAAATGCTGGACCGTCGCCACGGCTTTTGGATTGGTCGTGTGCGGGGCTCTTTCCATACGAGCAGCCGAACCGGAAAACGGCGAGCTTGATGTTGTGCAGGTTCGGCCCAACTTCTATATGATCGCGGGGGCCGGTGGGAACATCGGTGTCCAGATCGGCTCGGATGGCGTCGTGCTGGTCAGCGCGGGCGCCGCAGCCAAAACCGGCGAGGTATCGGCCGCCATCAAGAAGCTAACGAATCTTCCGATCCGCTACGTCATCGACATCAACGCGGACGCCGATTTCGTGGGTGGCAACGAAAAACTGGCCAAATCCGGATTTACTATTTTCACCAACGCGCTCGGCAACAACGGAGTGGCCGGGACCATGACCAATGGAGGCGCTGCGTCGATTCTGGCGCACCAAAGCATCCTGAACCGGATGAGCGCCCGTGACGCCAAACCGTCCTATCCCGGTGACGCCTGGCCCACCGAGGCGTTCCTCCAAAACCGCAAGGCGCTCCGCATGAACGACGAAGGAATCGAAGTTCTCTATCAGCCGGCCGCCCACAGCGACGCCGACAGCTTCGTATTGTTCCGCCGCTCCGACGTAGTGGTTGCCGGCGAAGTGATGGACACCACCCGCTTTCCAGTGATCGATGTGGCCAACGGTGGCAGCATTCAGGGAGAGATCGATGCCCTGAACAAGTTGATCGATTTGACGATCGCGCCAACTCCTTACATCTACAAGGATGTAGGGACCTACGTTGTCCCCGGTCACGGGCGTTTGTCCGAGCAGATGGAGGTTGTGGACTACCGCGACATGGTGGTGCTGATCCGGGATGTGGTCGCCGATTACATCAAGCAGGGAAAGACGCTGGATCAGATCAAAGCCGCGCATCCGGCGCTGCCTTATGAAACGCGCTATGGCACGCAGCCCGGAGTTACGAACTCGTTCATCGATGCCATCTACAAGAGTCTGACTGCAAAGAAATAATCACCCCATGCAAAGAAAAATACTAACGCTCACGTTGTTCATGGTGGGATCGCTGGCCGGATTACTGATGACCCAGCCGGGGCTTTACGCCCAGGGCCGGGGCGGGCGAGGCGGCGGGGCGGCGCAGCCCCAGAACGCCAAGGCGGCCGCCGCCTTTGACCCTACCGGCTATTGGGTATCGGTGATCACGGAGGACTGGCGTTACCGTATGGTCACACCCTCCCCGGGCGATTACCAAGGGGTTCCGATGACGGCGGAAGCGCGCAAAGTCGCCGCCGCCTGGGATCCCGCCAAGGAGGAAGCATCGGGCGATGTTTGCAAGTCGTATGGAGCGCCGGCGCTGTTGCGCGTCCCAAACCGTCTTCACATCACCTGGCAGGACGATCAAACCCTGCGCATGGACAGCGATGCCGGCAAACAAACCCGTACCTTTCATTTTGGCGATTGGAAGCCCGCAGCCGCGGCTCCGCCCACGCTTCAGGGAGATTCGACGGCGGAATGGGTGCGCGGCGCCGGACGGGGGGCGACGGATGGATCGTTGAAAGTCGCGACCTCCAACCTCAAGGCTGGTCTTCTGCGCAAGAACGGTGTTCCGTATAGCGAGAAGACCACGCTCACGGAATACTACGATTTGATCAAAGCGCCCAATGGGGATCCGTTAATGGTTGTCACAATCATCACTACCGATCCGACCTATCTGAGCCAGCCTTTTGTAATCACGTCCCAGTACAAGAAAGAGGCGAGCGATGCTAAATGGAAGCCTACGGCATGCTCGGCCACATGGTAACAAGGAGATTCATATGACCCTTAATAAACTCTCTTTCGGCTTAACGGCGTTATTGTGCATAAGCTTTCCTGCGCTGGCGGAGATCGACCTTTCCGGATCCTGGGCTGCCATCAATCACGAGGACTCGCTCGAGCGTGGCGGCGGTCCGAACCCCGTCGATTGGGCGGGTCTACCCTTCAACGAAGCCGGGCGTGCAAAAGCCTTGAGCTTTTCGCAATCGATCATTTCCATGCCCGAGCGCATCTGCTGGTTCCAGACCCAATGGCACATCGCAGCCGGGCCGTTCAGCCTCCGTGCCGGATCCGATAACCGGGAAGGTTCAGGCCTGGGTGGTCGGTGCCTGGGAAACTCGCGCGCCCATGACGATTTATATGGACGGTCGTCCGCATCCCGGCAAGAACGCTCCCCACGATCAGACTGGCTTCACCACGGGCGTGTGGAATGGCAATGAGCTGATCGCGACCACTACGCATATCAAAACCGGGTACATTCGCCGCAACGGAGCCGCCAGCAGCGACCAGGCCACCATCACCACGCATTTTCTGCGGCACGGAGATTTGCTGACCGTGGCGTTGTTCATGGAGGACCCGGTGTACCTAACTGAGCCCTACATCCTGACGCGTTCCTATAATCTGTCGACCAATCCGGTGGCCATCGGGGGCCCGCCCTGCATCGTGGGCGATGAAGGCGTAGAGTCGGGCAGGGTTCCCCATTATCTTCCCGGGAAGAATCCCTTCGTCGACGAAATGACCAAGCTCTACGGCATTCCCGAGGAGGCCGCTTTGGGCGGCGCGGAGACCATGTATCCGGAGTTTCGCGAGAAGATCAAAGACAAGTTCAAGCTTCCGGCCAAGTGCGCGAAGAACTGCGCCAATGCCGGCGGCAACTAGGCCGGAAGTCCGGATGAGATATAATTCAATCGTTTAGGAGGCAGCTTGAAAAGCAAACTATTCATTCTCGTCGTCGCAGGATTAAGCACACTCGGCGTTCGGGCTTACGCCCATCACTCGTTTGCGTCCACCTACCTCGAGGATCAGAAAATGACCATCGAGGCAGACGTGCTGCAATTCCTATACCGGAACCCGCATTCTTTCCTACAGTTGCAGACGAAGGATGCGAAAGGCAATGCCATCACGTGGGCCGTGGAATGGGGCGCCGGCGCCCAGTTGGGAAGCAAGGGTGTCCAGCGCGACACGCTGCGGCCGGGCGACCACGTCATTGTGATTGGATCGCCGGGACGAAATCCCGAAGACCACCGCCTCCGGATGATCGACATCAAGCGTCCGTCGGATGGCTGGTCGTGGAAAGGCACCTTCGACTAGACCCAGCCGCTCCGCCCTCTTGTGGTGGCTGAATTGCTATAGTGTGGGCGTGCCCGGCATGCTTTCGGACGAACACTTTTTGTGCCTGGACATGCTCTGCGTCAGCTGGAGCAGCGGCGCGGTCAGGGCCTCGTCCGAGTGCGCAATTGTCATGGAAATCTGGCGCTCCGGAGCCATTCTTCAAACAGACGCCGCTATTCCTAAAGATGCGGTCGTGACACTGGCCGCTCCTGCGGGACCGGTACATGCCAAAGTCAGCGACTGTTCACAGGACGACTACGGTTTCCTGGTTGAAGTAGTCCCGGAAACCTCTGAACAGTGGTTTCCCGATGCCTACCGCCCCGTTCATCTTATGGCTAAGTCTTCCGCTTAGGTCTTATGGCGAGTCGATTCGACTCACTGGGCGGCGGCGGCATCCGATTTAGCAAGCACTGACCACCCAAGGTCGGCCCCGGAATCGAAAGCTGAGCTTCGGTAACCCCCCAGCACTGGAATCGTGCGAAGCTCCTGCCGGATTTCTTCAATCCACGCAGTGTAATGCGGATTGGGCGCCCAGGAGTAGAAGCGCAATAGCTCCATTTCGCAATTGAATTGAGGATCCTGGTACGAAGGGAGCGGCAGGCCTTCGTATTCGAATGATCGACCCCCGATACGTCTCAGGATAGAGGCCGAGCAGTGGCGGCGGGTCACCGTGCTGAAGCCTATAGCCCCGCCCAGTTCTTGCGAGAGGCTATACATCGCCAGCGCCATCCGAACAGCCTCGGTAGTCGCGCGGACGCTTGTTGCCAGCGCCCACCCTCCAATCTCCACGCAGGGCAAATCCAAACGTCGCGAGAGTTCAATTTCTGAATCCGCGGCGGCTTTGAGTTTGGAGCCCCAATCCTTCGAGCGGGCGAGCTCGGAACGCGAAATGTTCAGCTGCGCAAAATCTGCATTCGCAGGGTAAGCCTGCTGACGTACGCAGCCACAGACACGGTCGTCCTGGTCCACGACCAGTAAATGCCAGCTGCTATCATCCGCGTCCACCCGATGCCTGCCGTCCGTCAGTTGCTCTGCCGTGATGGCGCCGTCTTCGAGATACACGCTACCGCGGAACCTCTGCATTTCCGCGAGTAATTTGTCACGCCGGATGGCGTCGATGTCGATATCAGCAAAACAGTCCGGAACCACGGCCTGAGCAGGGCTCAATAGAACCCATTTCCGCAAGGGAGTCGATCGCAATTCTCGGCGTGGAGCTTGCGCATCTTCGCGCAAATCTCCAGCGTGATGCTTCAATATAATCTCCATCGCGCCAGGTAATCTGGCCGAACAATTTAAAGCTGAATGAGCGGACGAGCCGTGAGGGTGAACGGCAGCACTTTACGTACCAAATAAACCCTCGCGCTAAGCCCTGTTATTTCATGGGTTCGCAGTCGGGTTCGTGGCCGTCACCGGTCAGCTTCAATCTTTCTTACCGGCCCGGTCTCAGTAAAACTGACTAACCACCTGGTCACTTCACCGGTTTGGACGATTCGGCGGCGCGCGAGACAACGTAGGCCTGAATCGCGTGCACCTGGTCCGCGTTGAGGATGTTCTTGAACGACGGCATGCCCGCCGACGCGCGGCTCCCGCCTAGCACGATGTTCTCGAAGTCCTGATGAATCTCCTTGCTCGCGTAACGGAGATCGGGCACGGGCCCGGCGACTGCATTTATGCCGTGACAGGGCCCGCAGTTCGAGTTGAACAGCAGGTTGCCCTCGTGAATAGTTTTCGGAGAGGCGTTCGTGGTGATCGCTGGCACAGGTGGCTCCTTGTGGCCGTAAGGCGGCGCTTTCAGTGTCGCAGTGCCATTGAGCGTGAACGTCAGAATCCGTCCGTAACCATGCTTGACCGGCCCCGATCCAGGGGCGTTGAACAATCCCGGTGCACCACCGAAGCCCACCATCAGGGACAGATACTGAGTGCCATCGACAGTGTAGGTCACCGGAGGCGCCATGATTCCGGTGCCCGCATCGAAGGTCCACAATTGCTTGCCATCGGTGGCGCGATAAGCCACGAGTGTCCCGTCGCCGCGTCCCTGGAACACCAGGTTGCCCCCTGTAGCGAGAACGCCGCCGTTTTCGACCGTCGGATTCTTTACGCGCCAGGCCGCCTTCTGCGCCACCGGATCCCAAGCCACAAGCTCGCCGGTTGCGGGCGGCATGGCGATCAGTTTGGCATTGAGCGCGCCATCGTACATCCCGTCCAGGGCTAGATTGGCTCGCTCGGCATCGTACTTCCACTTCGGATCGGGTGCGTGCAGGAACTGGGTGCCCACTTTTGCCCCCAGGTAAACTAGCCCTGTCGCCGGACTGAAGGCCATCGGATTCCAGTTGTGCGCGCCATCGGGGCTGGGCGATACGATCACGGGCTTAAGCTCCGCGACGCCGGGCGATTCGATGGGACGCCCAGTTTTGGGATCGAGCCCGGTGGCCCAGGTGACACCGTCTACGAACTGCGCGCCCGAAATGAACTCCCCCGTCTCGCGATCCAGAACGTAAAAGAATCCGTTCTTGTTCGCCTGCATGATGACTTTTCGTGCGCGGCCGCCGATCGTGAGGTCAGCCTGCATCAGCGGCTGTGTTGCATCGTAGTCCCAATTTTCCCCGGGCGTGGTTTGGTAATACCAGGCGAGCTCGCCATTGTTCGCATGCACGGCAATGATCGACGCAGTGTAGAGGCTGTCGCCTGCGCCGCGAATTGCCCGATACCAGGCAGTCGCATTGCCAGTCCCGAAGTACAGCAGGTCCAGTGCGGGGTCGTAAACGATTCCTTCCCAGGGCGTACCGCCGCCGCCGGTCTTCCAATATTCACCCTTCCAGGTCTTGGAGGCGGTTTCCATCGCCTTCGACTCGAAGCCCTTGGATGGGTCGCCAGGCACCGTGTAAAAGCGCCAGGCCATTTTGCCTGTTTCCGCGTCATAGGCGGAGATGTATCCGCGTACGCCGTTCTCCGCGCCGGCGTTGCCGATAATCACCATCCCCTTGGCGACGCGGGGAGCGCCAGTGATGGAATACTGCTTGGCGTCATCGGTGGTCGAGGCGGTCCATACCGGACTTCCGGAATGCTCATCGAGCGCGATCAGGCGGCCGTCCAGAGTTCCGACGTATACCTTGCCTTTGTAAAGCGCCACGCCGCGATTGACCACGTCGCAACAGATAAAGTAGGCGCGTTCCCGTGGGACCTTGGGATCGTAGGTCCAGCGAATCTCTCCGCTCTTGGCGTCGACGGCGTACACCACGCTCCAGGCGCCCGTGGTGTAGATAATGCCGTCCTCCACCAGCGGCGTCGCTTCCAGACCGCGCGTGGTGCCGAGCTCGCGGCTCCAGGCCAAGCCCAGCTTGCCAACCGTTTCCTCGTTGATCTGCTTTAGCGGACTGAACCGATGGTCGTCGTACGTGCGTCCGTACATGAGCCAATTGCTGGACTCTTGATCTGTGTTGCGGAGTCTCGAGTCGTCGAGCGGCGCAGGCCGGCTGCTGCACGAACCCAGAAAGAGGACAGGCAAGAATACCAAGGCAGCTACGTGGTGCTTTCCCATGACACGCTCCCAGCAAGAATTTTAAGGTCAACTATAACACCACGTGCTTGGGAGCGTCACGGACGTTTGGGTGGCTCTGAAATCTGTACAACGTAGATCGCCCAGACTTGTTTCACCCAACGAGTGGGTTGCTTCTCATCCGGAACGATGATGCGAAACGGGCCTTCTGGCGCGGTAAGTGGTCTGCCGTCTTTCGTGTCGGCGAGCAAGATTCGCTTGTCCGTCAAAGCCACGTCGAATTCCGCTGTGGCAAATAGAACCGAAGGCTGGTCCACGGACTCCACCAAGACGATGCTGCCGGGGTTCATTTGCCGCCATTCCTTGCCAAAAACCGCACCCATGTGTTTCAGCAGTTCTTCCAGGGGCACGCCGGAGTAGAGGGACGACTTGCCGCCGAAGCCCCTTACTTTTACGGTCCTGTGTGGGAGTTTGGCGATATCCGAACGTCCGATGATTTGCGGAGATCCGTCCAGAAGACTCACCGTAAGCTTCCCTTCCACAATCGTTCCGAAGTTCGAGGGGGTTTGGGCGTGGACGATGGGCAGGAGACAACTCAGAGCGAGAGCCAGCCAAGACCGGCGCGAGGTATGTTTCACGCCCCTGGCTAAAGATATCTGGCTCACGCTTCGGTCCTCTCAGACACTGACGACCGGGCAGGGAGACTGCCGGATGATGGAGTACGCCGTCATCTCCAACCGTCCCAGAACACCGGCCTCCGGCTTGCGTCCGATCACTGTTAGATCGGTCTTCAGGTCCCCGCCCATTTCGGCCACAACTTTCGAAACCTCACCCGTTTCCACTCGCACACGTGCTCGCGCCTGGACCGCCTCCTGGAGCCGCTGAAGCGTTCCCCGGGCCTTGCTGTGCGCGAAATCCGTAGCGCCCGGGGGGAGGACATGGACCACGGTAAGCTCGGCCTGATACTCCGCTGCCAGGCGAGCCGCCCAATCGAGCACACGGGCGCTGGACCGCTTCAAATCCACGGCACAGAGAATCCGCTCGCACGTCACCGCTTCCAGGGGAGGCGCACTTTCCAGATGGACTCCGGTCCAAACCGGGCAATCGGCGTCGTGCAGGACCTTGGCGCTGGTCGAGCCCAAAATCAAACGCCGGTAAATCCCCATGCCCTGCGTCGGGATCATGATGAGATCCGCGTGATTCGCGGCAGCACATTCAATGATCTTTCGCGCCGCCTCGCCATGATCGACCAGCCGTTTCACGCGAAGGTGCTTAAAATCCTGGCCGAAGAAAGTATCCAAGCACTCCATTTGAGATACACGTAAGTCTTCGAGTGAGCTGTTGTAGGTGGCCTCGATCACATGCAAAAGGATTAGCTCCGCGTCGAACCGGCCCACCAGCGCCTCCACATAGGCGGCGGCGCCACGGCAACGGTCGGAAAAATCCACGGGGAAAAGAACGTGTTTGAGCTGAAACATGATTGTGGATTCTTTACGCCTCGTGCGAGTCTGGCTCCGGCAATTTGTCGTTTGGCCCCGCGATCCAGATGTACAGCGCGGGCAGCAGAAAGATGCTCATGAGGAGTACGGCCATCAGCCCGCCCACGATCACGATCGCGAAGGGACGTTGCGAATCCGAGCCGATGCCATGGGATGTCGCCGCCGGCACCAGTCCGAGCGACGCCACCAGCATGGTCATCAGAATCGGACGGAATCGCAGGACAGCGCCTTCCTGAACCGCGTCCATAATCGAGTGGCCGCGGGAGCGCAACTGATTGATGTACTCCAGCATGATCACGCCCGTCTGCACGGAAACTCCAAACAGCGCCAGGAAGCCGACTCCCGAAGAGACGCTGAAATTCGTCCCGGTCAGGTAGAGTGCCAGGATTCCGCCGATCGGGGCGGTGGCAACGGTCACCAGGATGAGGCCGGCCCACTTCATGGACGAAAACATGGTGTACAGAATCACGAAGATCACCAGCAGCGTCAGCGGGATGATGATCTGCAGCCGCTTCTGCGACCGCTTTTGCGATTCGTATTCGCCGGCCCACTCCAGGCGGTAACCCGGCGGCAGCATCACGCTCTTGGTTACGGAACCCATGGCTTCTTCCACCGCGCTGCCCAAGTCGCGACCCCGGACGCTGTATTTGATGGCGACATAGCGCGAGTTACCTTCGCGATAGATCTCGGATGCGCCATCCTTGATGCTGACGTCGCAGAGTTGGCCTAGAGACACGCGCTCACCCGATGGGGCCAAAATCCGGATGTCCTCAATCTGCTCGATGGTGCTGCGAAATTGGGGTTGATAGCGCGCAACCAGGTCATAGCGCTCCTCGCCGCGCAGCACTTCGGAGACGGCCTTGCCTCCGGTGGCGGTTTCGATGGCATCCTGAACATCCGAGACGTTGATCCCGAATCTGGACGCCTTGTCCCGATTCACGGTCAGGTTCAGGTTCGGCTGGCCGATGACTCTGAAAATACCGAGATCCTGCACGCCGCGGATCTTGCTCATGACGCCCATGATTTCGTCGGCCTTGTCCTCGAGTAGCTTCAGGTCGGTTCCATAAATCTTCACCGCAAGTTCGCCTTTGACACCGCTGACGGCCTCTTCCATGTTGTCGGCGATCGGTTGCGAAAAATTCCAAACCGCTCCCGGGATTTTCTCCGCCTCCTGACCCAGCGCGGCGATCAGCTGCTCCTTGTCCTCGTGAAACATGGGCCTCCATTGCTCTTTAGGCCGCAAGTCGATGAAGTATTCGGTGTTGAAGAAGCCGGTATAGTCCGTACCATCGTCCGGCCGCCCGATCTGGCTCACAACTTTGGTTACTTCGGGGAATTTCGCGAACATGACCCGGGCCTGGTTCATGACGCGAATGCCCTCGCTCGGCCCCATGCTCGTCGCGAGCGTGCCGCGCGCCCAAATCGCACCTTCATCCAAGTGCGGCAGAAATTCGGAGCCGATGGTTCGCGCCAGAAGTATGGTGCCGGCCAAGGTTACGAGAGCTGCGCCCGCCGTGGCCCAGCGAAATCGGATCGCCAATCGCAAAGCGGCTCCGTAAACCCGCGTGAGTAACGACATGAGCGGGTTGTGCCACTCCCGTGTGCCTTTGGGAAACACGAAGCTCGCAAGAACCGGAACGAGAAACATCGAGAAAAGAAGCGCGCCCGCCAAGGCGAAGGCAACCGTCCATGCCATGGGTCGGAACAAGCGGCCTTCCACGCGCTGGAGCGTAAAGATCGGCAGGTAGGCGGTGATGATAATCGTGATCGAATAGAAAACCGGACGTTGCACCTCGTGCGCGGCCCTCTTGATTTTCTGTGCCACGGTCTCTTCCGGATGCACGCCCGGATGTGACAGCAGGCGAACGATATTCTCCACCATGACGATCGCGCCTTCGACGATCATTCCGAAATCAAGCGCACCCAGCGAGAGCAGGTTGGCCGGGATGTGCCGCAAATCCAGGCATAGGCAAGCGAACAGAAGCGAGAACGGAATGGTGAGGGTGACGATCAAGGCCCCGCGAATGTTGCCGAGGAAGATAAACAGAATGACGGAAACCAGGATGATTCCTTCCGTCAAGTTGCGGAGCACGGTACGCGTGGTCAGGTGAACCAGATCGCTCCGATCCAGATGCGGAACGATTTTCACGCCTGGCGGCAGAAAATGCGCGTTGAGGAAATCGATCTTCTCATGCAGCGCGGTGAGGACGTTATCGCCGTCCGCGCCTTTGCGCAGTAATACGATCCCGGACACCACATCGGGATCGTCCACCACCTTTCCCGGCTCGTTGTGAATGGATTTACCCATCTGGCCCAGCCGGATCTTCGGACCCTGGCGGACGAGTGCGATGTCGCGCACACGTACCGGACTCCCGTTCTGTGTTTTTAGAACGATGGCCCCGATATCCTCAGTGGATTCGACCAGGCCCACCGCCCGGACGTTAATCGCCTGTTCACCGCGCTCGATAAAACTCCCACCGGCGTTCACGTTGTTATTCGAAAGCGCCTGCTCCACCTGCGCAATATTTAGCCCATAGGAAATCAGCTTGTTGGGGTCCACCTGCACCTGGTACTCGCGGGTAGCTCCGCCGAAGACCGAAACATCAACCACGTCCGGCACGGACTTCAATTGCTTGACGATCACCCAGTCCTGGAGCGTCTTCAGTTCCATCACGTCGTAGTTCGGATTGGTGCTGGAAAGGGTGAAGAAATAGATCTGGCCCACCGGACTGAAGTCGGCGCCCAGCGTCGGTTGGAGCCCATTGGGCAGATTAACCTGGGAAAGCTTTTCGAGAACTTTCTGGCGATTCAGATCGTTATTCGACCCATCGTCGAACGTGAGGTTGATGCTGGAGAGTCCCGCCAGCGACCAGGAGCGGAGTGATACCAGTTGCGGCAGTCCGTTCATCTGCACTTCGATGGGAATCGTAACTTGCTGTTCCACTTCCTCGGCCGCACGCCCGGGCCATTGCGTGATCACCTGCACGTAGTTGTTGGCCACGTCGGGATACGCCTCCACCGGCAGATTCTTGAAGGAGATCGCTCCCCAAATCAGCAAGATAATTCCGGCACACAGCACCAGGAATCGATTGCGAAGCGCGAATTCGACGGATTTTTGGATCACTGTTCGGTACTCTTCTGCACTTCCCGATCGAACATCAACGCATCGGACACCACTTGGTCCCCAGTGTGCAGACCGCTCAGAACCTGCTGCGTTTTGTCGGGATTCACCGCACCGGCCTGCACCTCCGTTTTCCGGAACTGTTTGTCGTTCAGCTTGACGTAGACCCAGTCGCGATCCTGGAGGCGCAACACGGCGGTGGACGGAACAACGGTGCGGGTTTGGGTCCCCTGCGAGACGAAATGCACCATGGCGAACATGTTGGGTCGCAGAATTCCGGCCTCGTTTGCCAGCTCGATCCGAACTTTCGCGGCCCGCGTATTGGGGTCGAGCAGTTTGGAGATATTCGCAACCCGGCCCGTGAGGCGGCGATCGGGATAGGCGTTCAGCTCGATTTCTGCCCGATCGCCTACCCGAACGCGCGCCAGGTCGTTCTCGAATACGTCACACAGCACCCAGACATTGGATAGATCA
>Ga0207694_10000899_pt1 | contig 26271 bp, 31 predicted proteins | sample KBSC34metaG_FD_184353 | JGI IMG/M metagenome (GOLD analysis project Ga0207694, IMG submission 184353) | Corn rhizosphere microbial communities from Kellogg Biological Station, Michigan, USA - KBS C3-4 metaG (SPAdes) (version 2) | ecosystem: Host-associated > Plants > Roots > Rhizosphere > Soil... | reverse complement strand
TTCGATAGGCTGCTCCAAAATCCGCTCCGCCAACGCCAGCACATGCCGCAAGTCGTCGTCGTTAATCTCACGCTCCGCCAGATGCTGATAAGCCTGCTGCAAATTCCGCCCGAAGTTCATAGACCCGTAGCCGTGAATCGTCGCATTCGCCAGCTCGATCTCATTCAGCACGTCGCGCACCTGCGGCGGAGTCAGAGCGGAGTGATCCAAGAAATCGCAAAACGCATCGAACGCACGCTCGAAGTAAATGTTGTTTTCCCAGAGCGTATCGTCGGCGTCAATCAGAAGGGAGAGCCGCGTCACTGAATCCCTGGAAGCTTCCCGCCATGCCCGTTGCGCGGAGCCACCTGCTTCACATGCTCCACCCGCCGCTGGCGAATCAGAAATGCCGGCAGGAATTCAGCCAGTTGCCGCAACCGCTCCGCCTCGCTGCGCGCCGCAAGCAGCGCCTGCCGCAACCCCAAATCCTGAATCGGCCGCGCCAGCCGGAAACTCAACTGCGGATCTTCCGTCTGCGCAGCCGGCAGCGGAGCCTCCGCCGTCAGCGCCCGCAATTCGTTATAACCCGAAATCGCCCGCGCGCGAAATTCATCTTCAGGCAGCGTCTCATCCTCATCGTCGAAGTAATCCACCTCGCCCCTCAGGAACGCGCGCTCGTCATTGATGCGCTCGATCTCAAAGCGCCGCCGTCCCACCGCCAGAATGTCCAGCCGCCCGTCCGGATATTCCCGCAGCACCCGCTCGATCACGGCAGTGCAGCCGGTATTCACGATGCCCTTCTCGTTGGCCAGCACCACACCGAACTCGATCTTGTCGCGCAGCACTTCGGCGATCATTTCCTTGTAGCGGTCCTCGAAAATATGCAGTGGAAGTTCGGCGTCGGGCAACAACACCACCTGGAGCGGAAACAACGGAAGCCATCCCTGCATGCTACTATTATCACTTTCGCGGGCACATGATTCTCAAGCTCAAGCAGACCCCCGGCATCTACCTGGTCGGATTCATGGGATGCGGTAAATCGAAAGTGGGGAGCGCGCTGGCCGACGAGCTGGGCTGGAGTTTCTACGACCTCGACGAGGAAGTCGAGAAGGCCGCTGGAATATCGATCAGCGAAGTCTTCGACCAGCAAGGCGAAGCCGCCTTCCGCGCGCTCGAGACCGAAGCGCTTAAAAAGCGAGTCTACAACGTGCGCACCGGCCGCCCACAAGTAATCGCTCTCGGCGGCGGCACCTTCACCATCCAGGAAAATATCGAGCTGGCCTCGAACCACGGCGTCACCATCTGGCTGGATGCCCCGCTCGAAGTGATCGAACGCCGCATTGCTGCCGAGACCCACCGCCCACTCGCCCGCGACCCCGCGCGCCTGCAAGCGCTCTACGCCGCCCGCCGCGACGCCTACACCCGCGCCGATTACCGCATCGCCACCGAAGATCACGACCCCTCCGCCATCGTAGCGAACATCTTAGCTCTGCCCCTCTTCACCCCGTGAGCCGTTCCCACGCGCTAACGATTTTCCGCGCCGCCCTCAGTGCCGCGGACCCCGCAGAGGCCGTGCTGTCCCACGTCAAAACCGACGGCAAGACGCTGCGCGTAGACCAACACCGCTATCGCCTGGCCGACTTCGATCGCGTCCAGGTCATCGGAGCAGGGAAGGCCAGCGCCCGCATGGCGCAAGCCATCGAACGACTGCTCGGCAAGCGCGCCACCGGCGGCTGGATCAACGTTCCCGACGGCACCAAAGCCCGTTTACGCAAGGTACACCTGCACCCAGCCGGACATCCAGTCCCTGATGAGCGCGGCGTCGCAGGCGCCCGTCAGATCGCACAAATCGCCCGCGACAGCGGCCCGCGCGATCTAGTAATCTGCGTAATTTCCGGCGGCGCGTCAGCCCTGATGCCGCTGCCCGCCCCCGGAATCACGCTAGCGAGGAAGAAGTCGATCACCAAGCGCCTTCTAGCCTCCGGCGCCACCATCCATGAGATGAACACAGTACGCAAGCACCTGTCCGCAATCAAAGGCGGACACCTCGCTGCGCTAGCCGCACCCGCAACCGTGATCGCGCTGATTCTTTCCGACGTCATCGGCGACGATCTCAGCGTGATCGGCTCGGGTCCCACAGTTCTCGACTCCACCACCGTAGCCGACGCCGCCGCCGTGCTGAAACGCTACAGCGTTCCGAGTCCCAACCTATCCGAGACGCCCAAAGCCCGTCTAGCCGCGCAGAACGTGATCGTAGGCAGCAACCGCCAATCTATCGACGCAGCAGCGAAAAAAGCCAGAGACTTGGGTTATCAAACTATTGTCCTCTCCACCACCATCGACGGCGAAACCCGCGACATCGCCCGCATGCACGCCGCCATCGTCCGCGAAACGATCACCCATAGCGGGCGCCGCATCTGCTTCCTCTCCGGCGGCGAAACCACCGTCACCCTCCGCGGTAAAGGACTCGGCGGCCGCAATCAGGAATTCGTACTTGCCGCAGCCATCGCCCTCGCCGACACTCCGCAAGTCACGATTTTCAGCGGAGGCACCGACGGCATCGACGGCCCCACCGACGCCGCCGGAGCCGTTGCCGACGCAGCCACTCCGCGCCGCGATGCCGCGCAGTACCTGGCCAACAACGACTCCTATCATTTCTTTGAGAAAGCCGGTGGCTTGGTCAAGACCGGCCCTACAGGCACCAACGTGATGGATGTCAGAATCCTACTGGTCTAACTTCTGCAGCGGCGCGTTTGAACCAGCGACGACAGCCTGCTGCACTGCGATATCGCCGCGCCGCGTCTCGATATTAATCGCCGCCCCGCCGCCCACCGCTCCCCTTAAAGTTCGCTGCCGGCCTTTGGTTTCGAGCGAAAGCCCGCCGCCGAAGGGGTTCGAAATGTCACCGTTCTCGGTCGAAGCATTCAGCGTAAACTGCGCGCCCGCCGGTAGGGCCAAGCGGATGTCGCCCGACCGCAGATGCGCCTGAATGCGCCCCAGCGGCAACGCCGGAGTCAGATTCAGATCCCCGCGATCCAGCGTAATATCCAGCGGCCCCGTGAAGTCGCTGATCTGCACATCGCGCGATCGCCCCGTCAGATGCGTAGGCCCAGTAAGCTTCGAGCCGGTGAAATCCCCCAGCGTCATGCTCACTTGCCCAGGGACACTCTCAATGTTGAATTCCGTCTGCGTGCCGGTGAAATGCACCGTCTTGGCCAGCTTCCGCAGCTCTGTAGTTCCCGTGTAGGCACCGTTGATGTTGACTTCTCCGCCGACGTCTTCCAGTTCAATATCGGAACCGCGCCCCTGGATCTGCACCGCCCCCTTCACCGCCGACATATGAATCACATCGCTGCGCCGCAGCTCCACCCGCGCATCTCCGCCGATGTTCTTCAAGCGCACCCCAGCGTTATCCGAAGTAATCGCCACTGAACCCGCAATATCGCTGATGTCCAGATCGCCGTTGCGCCCATGAACTTCCACGTTCGCCCCCCGGGGTACGCTGATTTCGAGCGTCGCGGAAACCCGCCCCGAGCGTCCCGCCTGCTCCGTCTGCACGCGAATGACAGGGTTGTTCGCGTCCCCCGTAATCTCAAACGGAGACGCATCGTTGCGCTGGTCCGCTTCCTTCTGCCCCAGCCCGCGAATGGTCTTGTGCCCCGTTACCTTAACGGAATCTACATCCCCGCCGCTGATTTTCACGTCCCCGCGAAAATCTTCCAGCAGCACATGCGGAGCATGCGAAGAAGCCTTCTCCCCGCTCACCGGATACTCATAACGTTCCCCGCCGTCGAAGAAATCGAGCCCATCCACCTGGATATGCTCCGGGAACCAGTTAGCCACTCCCCGCACCGTATGGAGGCTCAATCCAAAAAGGCATAGGAACACAATCAAGACCCACTCGCCGCCCGACAGCCCGCGCATAGGCAATGGTTTCGCCGCCGCCGACCAAGTCAGAATCTCCACGATCCGCAGCAGCCCCCAGCCAATCAGGATTACCGGCCAGTACCGCGCCACATAATCCATTAACTGCAGCCCCGGATAAAGCGTCCGCGCCAGTAGCAGCGCGCCCACAGCGATCAGAAGTATCGGAGCGACAAACGAAGATCTACGCATACTCGCCTCAAGCCTTGCGGTGACCCAAATAATCGCCCAGCCACAGGATGCCGAGCACGATCAACAGCACAGGCCACGTCCTTCCGAAGCCCATGCCGCCGGAATGGTCGATCAGAAACAGCGTGCCCAAGGTCACCAGCATCACTGGGCCCCGAATCGATCGCCATAGGGTTACGTTATTGGTGTTCATTTTTGGTCTCCGTGATGCGCTCGTACAGCAGGTACAGTCCCAGCACAATCAGCGCCGCCGGCCAGTAGCGCAGAATTCTGCCGATCTTCAAGACCTCCAGATTGTCCAGCAGAAACAGAATGCCAAAGGCGATCAGCAGCGCGGGCGCCAGCGGAAAACGCGACGGCGCCACGCTATCCCGGCGCACCAGACCTGAAAACTCATCCACCGCTTCCCCATCGCGCCGCTTCTTGGCCGTGTGATACGCCTCGAAGCACATGTAAAAAATGAAGGTCGGGATCATGAGCCCGAACAGCGGCTCAAACCCACGCGCCGCGCCCGAGCTCAGAATGCTGATGATCGATCCGAAGATCACCACGTGCACCAAGCCCTTGGCATACTGCCCGTTATAAACCGCGCCCACGCCAGGAATGAATCCCAGAATAAACGCCAGCCCCGGCGACACCCGCGCATCCGCTTTGGGGAGAGCCGGAGGCGCCGCATGATAAGCCGGCGCGGTATACGGTGACGGTGGCTCGCTAGGCAGCGGAGGCGGAGCCGAAATCTGCGCCTGGGGAGCATGCTCGGTGCAATACAGCGTCCCCTCCGCCGCCACGGCGTTAGTCTCTTCGAGCGCCTTCCCGCACATCCGGCAGTACCCGATAACATTCGCTTCCGAGCTCATTTTTTCTCTGCTCCCTTGGGATTCTGCGCCGGACGCGCCCCGTTGTCCACACCATTACCTGCTCCGCTACCCGACCCGCCCTGCTTGGTCCACTCTTCCAGTTGCGATTGCACATCGTACACCAGTTGCAGACTCTGGTAACCCTTCACCGCCCGATCCCAGGACCGCTCCACCGTACTCTCGGCAGCCGACCAGAACCGCCCCACCATGGCCAGCGAAAGCACCGCCATCGCCATCCCCATCGCAAATCTTGGCTGCAGCAAGAACCCGGCGCGCCGCCCCAACAACCGCTCCATCCACGAAGGCTTGATCACCCCGCGGCTGTTGCCATTGGTGACCTCAAACAGAATCCGGTTGACCAGCGCCGGAGGCGGATCGACAATCGCCGCCCGCTCAATGAAGCCCATCGCGCCCGCCGCATCGGCAGCCAGTTCCGCGCAGGATACGCATTCACTCTGGTGCTGCTCGACGTTGGTCTTCGCTTCGCTCCCGAGCGTACCGTCCAGGTAGTCGGCCAGCAAAATCTCGAATTCCGTGCAAGTGATCCTGCTCATACCGCCGCCTGCTGTGTCCGCCGGAGAATGCGCGCCAGATCGGCGCGCCCGCGGTTCAATCTCGATTTGACGGTGCCTTCCGGGATCTCCAGCACTTGCGCAATCTCGCGATAGTCTAGTTCTTCCAGATCCCGCAGGATCACCGTCTCGCGCAATTCCGGCGAAAGCTTCTGCAGCGCCGCCTGCAGCATCTCACTCGCTTCGCGTCCAGCCAGCATCCCGTCTGTCCGCGCCGCGGACGCCGTGGTCTCAATCACCGGAAGCCGGTCTTCCAGCGAATCCGACGCCCGGTCCAGCTTGTTTTTGCGGTAATCGTCGATCAGTAGATTCCGCGCCAGCCGCCCCAACCAAACGCTGAACGACCCCTCGCCCGCTCGAAAATTCTTCAGCGACCGGAAGACCCGGAGAAATACTTCCTGCGTCAAATCCTGCGCCTTATGATCCGACCCCGTGAACCGGAAACAAATTGCGTAAACCCGCCGCGTGTGCACCCGGACCAGTTCCTCCCAGGCGGCTTCCTCGCCGGCCAGGCACCGCTCGATGATGGGATTATCAGCGTCCAAGGAAGTCTTTCGCGCGTCGCGGATGCTGGATGGGGCCCCGCTGACCCCCACCATCATCTGCCGAACTGCCGCTGTCGCTTCCATTCCGTGTCCTGTTTACTAGAACGTAGGTAGCGCTTCAGAAGTTCGTTTCTACATTCTACTTCCCTTTAGTCCCCCTCTTGGCGTAATCTGACACTGACCCATTAAGATCATGACCTGCCCCTTCTGCGCCCACCGCCAGGACCGCGTCATCGACTCCCGCGAAAGCAAGGAAGGCGACGTCATCCGCCGCCGCCGCGAGTGCCTGAAATGCGAGCGCCGCTTTACTACCTACGAACGCAGTGACGAAGTACCCTACATGGTCGTCAAACGAGATGGAAGACGTGAGAAATTTGACCGCCAGAAGGTACTGGAAGGTTTGATAAAGGCGTGCGAAAAACGCCCAGTGGCGATGGCGAAGCTGGCCGAGGTTGTCGATGAAGTCGATTCAATGCTTGCAGATAGCGCCGACCGTGAGATTTCAACTACGGCCATCGGCGAACTGCTCATGGAGCGTCTGCGGACGCTCGATAAGATTGCCTACGTACGCTTTGCCTCGGTTTACCGGGATTTTCAAGATGTGGAGGCCTTCGTCACTGAATTGAAGGATCTATTGCAACGCCGTGGCTAGCAGCCGCGTGCTATCGCGCGGTTCTGTGCCCCGTCATCGCACAGACAGCGCTAATGTTCACAGTCGTCGCACAGAACCGGGACCGCAGGGAGCGGACTTTTAGTGAAACCAAAGGCGTCCAACAACATCTTTTGTAATAGGGACTTAACAGAAAGCCAGAACGCTGATATACTAGGATGCGGCATGCGTCTGGCCTACGGATGGAGTGTGCGGACTCATCTGTATGATACAAAAAGGCTTATGAGTCATGGCGACTTATGCCCCGACCGGAACGTTATCCGGGGTTGGGGGAGGTGGATGCATTGGATCAGTTCGAAGATCAATTTGAGGGCCCCAGTCAGGAACCGCTAGGGCTCCCCTTCGATGAAGAAGGGGGCTTCTTCCATCCGGAGGAAGTCCATGATACCGAAGAGTTTGCGGCTGCCCATCCGGTAGAAGAGTCCATCTACACCGATGACCCGGTACGCGTGTATCTACGCGAAATGGGCGCCGTCCCCTTGCTCACCCGCGAAGGTGAGGTAAATCTTGCCCGCCGCATGGAACGCGGCAAACTGCGGATGCAAAAGGCCATTAGCCGTTCGGCTTTGGTCCAGCTCCATGCCGTTGAGATCTGCGAGCAGATCCGCAAGGAAGTCGAAGACCTCGACGCCTTTGTCGACTTGGGCGACCTCGAAGTCGAGAGCGCCGCCTACGCCAAGCGCCGCAACGAAGTCAAACAGCAACTGGCCGACATCGTTTCCCTGCACAAGAAACTGGGGCAGCTTTCCGATAAACTCGACGCCGTCCCCGCCAGCAACAAGAAGCTGAAGCGTCGCGCCGCCGGCAAAGTGGCCCGCTGTTGGGTGGAAGTTTCCCAAGCCATCCGCGCCGTGCCCTTCTATAGCTCGCAGTGGAAGATGTTCGCCAAGGAAATCGAGCGCGTGGTCGAGGAACTATCGCACCTGGATCACGAACTGCGCAAGCTCGAAGGCCGCAGCAGCCAGACCGCCCAAGCTAAGGCTAAAGAAATCAAGCGCGAGATCCGCAAGCGCGAACAGGTTGCGGGCGCGCCCCTGATCGACCTGAAACACACCATGTCGGTAATCCGCCACGGTGAAATCGAAGCCGAGCGCGCCAAGAAAGACTTGGTCGAGGCTAACCTCCGGTTAGTCGTTTCGGTCGCCAAGAAGTACGTAAACCGCGGCCTGCACCTTCTGGACCTGATCCAGGAAGGCAACATCGGCCTGATGCGCGCCGCCGACAAATTCGAATACCGCCGCGGCTACAAGTTTTCGACCTACGCCACCTGGTGGATTCGCCAAGCCATCACGCGCGCCATCGCCGACCAGTCGCGCACCATCCGCATCCCCGTTCATATGAACGAGTCGATGAACAAGTTCCTGCGGGCCACGCGCGAGCTCGAAAAAGAACTCGGCCGCGCCCCCACCAACGACGAAATCAGCCGTCGCATGGACATCCCTGTGGAGAAGGTTCAGAAACTCAAGACCATCTCCCGCGATCCCGTGTCGCTAGAAACCCCTGTCGGCCGCGACGGAGAATCCGCTCTCGGCGATCTGATCGAAGACCGTTGGGTGGGTTCCCCCGTCGACGCCGTAATCGATACCAACGTCCGCGACGAAACCGCCAATATCCTGAAGACCCTGTCTCCCAAAGAGGAGAAGGTGATCCGCTTGCGCTTCGGCATCGGCTGCGAGCGCGAGCACACGCTCGAAGAAATCGGCCAGGAGTTCGACGTAACCCGCGAACGCATCCGCCAAATCGAAGCCAAGGCCCTACGCCAACTCCGCTCCCCCGAACGCGCCCGCCACCTGCGCGCGCTCCTCGCCGCGCGGTGAGTTAGACCAACTCAACCTGCCCGTGACGCAGACGTGCCGACGCCATAGCCTTGTCGCACGTGAGCAGGGTAGCGTCCAACGCCTCCGCCAACGCGAGATAACAAGCGTCGTAGGCTGAAAAATTCTGCCGAAAGTCCCAGATTCGCGCAAGAAGCGGCACGTGCCAGTAGCGACGGACCCGCATCACGCGAAGATCGTCCAAAACCTGCCGGGCGCGCTCACCGGTGAGTGTGCCCAAAGCAACGCCTCGCCGTAGCGAACTCGCCAACTCGATATCTAACAAGTGCGGCGCATGAACCTCCGCGACCCCGCTGAGTTGAGCGGAAATCGACCCACCCGTGCGGGTCTGCAGCAGGAATTCGAATGCCGCGGAGGCGTCCAGTACGATCACCTGCCCTCGCGCGCCTTACGTACCGTTACCGCCGCAGGCTCACGCAAGGTCACGCGCTCACGCTGCTGCAAACGGTCGAGAAACTCGCCCATGGTGGGCAACTCTGCTAGAGGCGTGATCTCCTGAATCAGATAGTCGGAAAGCGATAAACCCAGATTTGCCGCACGCGCCTTCAACTTGCGGTGCACCGCATCCGGAACATGGCGGATCTGGATCATCTTAGGCATGTGCTAAACATACTTGCATGTGCTGCACATGTCAAGCAATCCCTTACGCGCCGCTGTGGCGATTGGAGTAAAATTGACCTCAAGTAACGGAAGGTGCCACCTATGCAAGTTCGTAGCGTCCTACTCGCCATCACACTACTGGAAACGTCGCTGTCTGCACCGGCCCAGTGGATCAACCAACCCACTCCCGGAACCCCGCGAACCAAGGACGGCAAACCGATTCTAACCGCCCCAGCGCCCCGCCGCGAGGGCAAACCCGACCTCGCGGGCGTCTGGCAGGCGGAAAGCGCGCCGCGCAAGGAGATTGAACATCTCATGCTGCCGGGCGGCGAAAACGGTTTGGGCGAGGACGTCCCCTCCAAATACTTCCTGAACTTTTTCTCTGATTTCCCGTTCCTACACGAACCCTTTCAGCCCGCCGCCGGAAAGGCCTTCGGGGAACGCATGAGGAGCGGCCAGAAACCCCCAACTCTGTGCCCGCCGCCGAACTTACCTTTAATGGACCTGGTGCCGGGCCCATTCAAATTCGTCCCCACGCCGGGCCTGCTCATGATGCTGTATGAGGGCGACAGCAACTTCTTCCGCCAGATCTACACCGACGGCCGCAAGCTCCCCGCCGATCCCCAACCGAGCTGGCTCGGCTACTCCGTCGGCAAATGGTCCGGCGACTGGTTCGTCATCGACACCATCGGCTTCAACGATAAAGGCGTGATGGATGCGATGGGACACCCCCACAGCGCCGGCATGCGCTTGACCGAACGCTTCCTCCGCCGCGACTTCGGACACATGGATCTGGAGATCACGGTTGACGACCAGAAGATCTACACCCAGCCCGTCACCGTCAAGGTAAGCCTGCGCCTGCTTCCGGACAGCGACGTCATCGAGTCCTTCTGCACTGAAGGCGAAACCGACCTGGCCCACATGCCAGGCAAATAGCCGTTACCGTTTCGCTTTTACGTCGGGACGCGCATCGGGCACAAACCCGTCGCGATTCGGCATCTTGACCTTGGGCAGCGTGGTCGCGTTCATCTCGTCGTTCTCACCCACGATCCCATTCGCGTTCAACACGAACCCGACCACTGAATAAATCTCATCCGCTTGCAGCGTACCCGGCTGATCGTAAGGCATCGCCCGGCGGATGTAGTCGAACACCGTGGTCGCATACGGCCAATAGCTGCCCACAGTCTTCACGGGCTTGGGAGTATTCAGCGTCCCCTTGCCGCCCACCAGCGCCGGGTATTGACCTTCGCGTCCCTGCCCCTGATCGTTATGACAAACCGCGCACTTGGCTTTGAAGATGTCCTTCCCCTTGGCAGCAGTACCACTCCCCGCCGGAAGACCGCGCCCGTCCGGGAACACCGTGATGTCCATGGCCTTGATTTTGTCTTCGCCAGCAGGCTTGCCGATGCGCCCCTCTTGCCCGAACGCCGCGGCACCCAGCAGCGCGATGCCCGCGAACTTAAGCGCCCTGCGCAACATGCGACACGCTCCCATCCGCACGCACATACCAGACCTTGATCTGATTATTGTGATAGCTGTAATTCCGCCCGCGCACCGCCAGCATCTCGTCGGCGCTGGCTTGCAGATAACCGGTGTCGTCGGTAGCGCGCGATTGCAGCGTTGCCGGGCCGCCATCCCAAGTCCACGGCATACGGAACCGCGTGAAGGCTTTCGTGAATCCAGCCTGCTGCAATTCCGCTTCCTTCCAGGTCTTGCCGTCGACGGAAACTTCGACGCGTTGAATCTTGCCGCGCCCCGACCACGCGAGGCCGGTGATCTCATAAGTGCCCGCTCCGCCCGGCATCTTCTGCCCACCCGCCGGACGCGTGATCACCGATTTCGCTTCCAACTCAAAACTGAACTGCCGAGCCTTCCCGTCCGGCATCAAGTCCGTATAGAACGCCGTCTCATGCGTAGTCATCGCCGGCCCATCGGCGACGTTCAACCTCCGCAGCCATTTGATATTGGTGTTGCCTTCCCACCCCGGCAGCAGCAACCGCATCGGATAGCCTTGTTCAGGACGAATGGGCTCCCCGTTCTGTCCGAAAACAATCATCGCGTCGTCCATTAATTTCGCGATCGGAATGCTACGCGTCAGCCGGCAAGCATCTCCACCCTCCGCAATCACCCACTTGCCCGCGGGCTTCACCTTCGCTTCCGCCAGCAGCAGCTTCACCGGAACCCCAGTCCACTCACTGCAACTCGCCAGCCCATGACTTTGCTGCGGATCGGGAGCCAGATTCCCCGAGTACTCGCTGCGACCGTTTCCCGAACACTCGACGAAATGAATCCGCGACGCCGAAGGAAAGCGCTTCAAGTCCGCCAGCGTGTAAACCAGCGGCTGCTCCACCAGCCCATGGATCAGCAATTCATGCGTAGCCGGATCGATGTCCGGCACCCCCGCGTGATGCCGCTCGAAGTGCAGCGACGACGGCGTGATGATCCCGTAAGTATCCTGCAGCGGCGTCCGCGACGCCCCCGTCGAAGGAGTCTTCGATTCCGGCGGCACCGCCCGCGCAGCAGCCTCATGCGGCGACCGCGCGCCATACTTCGACGGTGGTGTGCCGAGCAAGCTAGGGGTTTCTTGCTTGGCCGTATTACAGGCCGTAAGCGTAGCGAGTCCGGCTCCTAGGGAGAGCAGACTCCGGCGGCTCGGGTCCTTCTCTTTCATGTCGTTTAGAATATCACGTGAGTCAGAAACTGAAATCGTTGTGAAGGCAACAATTGAAGGGCTGGAAGTGTCAAACTGTTTTAACGGAAATGAACACCATCCGATGCGGATTGGTGATCGCCCTGAGCCTCGGCGGCTTGGCGATCGTAGCGAATGCAGATGAATACGTTCGTGACCTGACGAAACCGAAGGACGCCGCCCCTCTATTCCTGGTTCGCCGTGCCCAGCAATGGGGATTCATGGACGCGCGCGGGAACACAGTTATTCAGCCTCGCTTCGACGATGCGGGCTATTTCTATAACGGACTCGCGCGAGCTAAGGTGGGGAAGCTCTGGGGATTCACGAACGAAACCGGTAGAATCGTGGTCTCCCCGCAATTTGAGGCGGCTGGGGATTTCAGGGAGCCGTTGGCGCCCGTCCGCGTTGGAAAGAAGTGGGGGTATATCGACCCGAACGGACGGATGCGAATCGCACCAGCGTTTCAGGGAGCGGCTGCGTTTCGGGAGGGCTTGGCGTGAGTCGAGATCTGGAACAGCGTTGTTTGCGGGCCGGGAATCGTGCACACGAACGAGCGTGCTCCCGACTATGTCTTCTATATTCAGCCCGACATCCCTAAGGATTTTCCGGATAGTTGCCATCCGCTGGACTCCAAGATTGGATACATCGACAACACCGGGCTATTCGTCATACCACCTCGCTTTACTAAGGCCCATGATTTCTCCGAGGGGATGGCTTTGGTCCGTATTGACCCAACCGAATCCGGCAAGTACGGCTTTATCGATCACACCGGTTCAGTGGTAACGGAATTCCAGTTTGACAAGGCTCATGATTTTTCAGAGGGACTTGCAGCAGTGCTAGTGGGCCGACGGAAGGTGAACGGCATCAGGGACCCTGGTAGCTGGGGGTTTATTGATCGATTGGGCAAATTCGTCATTCGGGACCAGTTCGCCGAAGCAGGCGACTTCTCCGAAGGACTCGCCCCAGTGTCATTTTGGGATCACAGTCGGGGCTACATCGCCAAATCCGGAAAACTCGCCATCACGGGGCAGTACACTTCGATTAAACCGTTCTCGGAAGGGCTCGCTGAAGCGTGTTTTGAGGTTGATATTACTTCATGGCGCTGTATATATATCGATCACAGGGCCAAGGTCGTTATAAATTCAGTGCAAGCACGCAATCCGTTTTCAGGTGGCTTGGCTTTTGCCCAAGACGACCACGGCACGAGCTTCTATATCGACAAGGCTGTCAAACCGATCGCACCGGTAGAAGTAGGAGCAAAGCTGCCTGTCATCGCCAACCCCAGGTGAGATAAGCCCTGGGACGCGGTTCGAAGCGAAGGTAGATTCCGGTAGTTTTCTGCATCTTTTCGCAGGGATCTGCTTCTAATACATACAGTTGGTTTACAATCAATAGGTAACCCCCACATGGTCCCTGTCGCACCCAAAACCGCCGTCCAACCGGCGCAATCCCTTCTCGGCCAGATCGGCAACACCCCGCTGATCCGCCTGGCCAAAGTGGATGACGACCTAGCAGGCGTCGAAATCTACGCTAAAGCCGAGTTCTTCAACCCCGGCGGCTCCGTCAAGGACCGCGCCGGATTGAACATGATCCTCGAAGGCGAGCGCTCAGGCAAGCTGACCAAGGACACCGTCCTGCTCGACGCCACCAGCGGCAACACCGGCATCGCCTATGCCATGATTTGCGCCCTCAAAGGGTACCGAGCGAAATTGTGCCTCCCCGCCAACGCCTCGCACGAACGCAAACAAATCCTGAAAGCCTACGGCGCGGAGATGGTTTTCTCCGACCCAGGAGAAGGCTCCGACGGGGCCATCCGTCTCTGCCAGAAAATCTTCGCCGAAGGCGCCGAGAAATACTTTTATCCCGATCAATACGGCAACTCCGCCAACTGGCGCGCCCACTTCGAAGGCACCGGAGCCGAAATTATCAAGCAAACTGACGGACGCGTCACGCACTTCGTCACCAGCATGGGAACCAGCGGCACCTTTACGGGCACCTCGCGCCGCCTCAAACGCGACGTCCCCGGAGTGAAGTGTATTTCCGCCCAGCCGTCCTCCGGATTTCACGGCCTGGAGGGCCTGAAGCACATGCCTACCGCCATCGTGCCCGCCATCTATGATCCCACGCTGGCCGATGATAATCTGTGGATTGAAACCGAAGACGCCTACGCCATGACGCGCTGGCTGGGCCGCCACGAAGGCCTGCTGGTAGGAATGTCGTCCGGCGCCAATGTGCACGCCGCTCGCGAAGTCGGCAAGAAGCTGGCCGCCGCAGGCCAGAGCGGCGTGATCGTCACCGTGCTGGCCGATGGCGCGACGAAATATTTGAGTGAGTCCTTCTGGAATGATTAAGATTAACGATGCCGCGTGGAAAGCCATGGTGGCCCACGCCGAAGCCAAATTCCCCAACGAGTGCTGCGGGGCCATGATTGGATCGATCGACGGCGATGTGAAAGACGTGACGCTCGCCCAGCCGCTCGAAAACGCCTACGCAGGCGCACAAGGCGCACGCTACGAACTGCGTCCCGAAGACCTGCTCGAAGCCGACAAGAAAGCGCGCGCCGCGGGCCTCGATCTGATCGGCATTTTCCACTCGCACCCCGATTGCGATGCGTACTTCTCGAAGACCGATCTCGAGAACTCGTGCCCCTGGTATTCATTCGTCGTACTCTCGGTGAAGGGCGGCAAGTTCGATCACGCCAATAGCTTCCTGCCCAACGCCGAACAGACCGTCGCGGAGAAAGAAGAATTGATATGGCCAAAGTCCTGATACCGACGCCCCTACGCCAGTTCGCCGACAAGCACGATGCGGTGGACCTGACCGGCACCACTGTCGCCGAAGTGCTGGCGTCGCTCACCCAGAAGTTTCCCGACCTGCGCAAGCAGCTCTTCAACGACGAAGGCAAAATGCGCAGCTTCGTCAACGTCTATCTGAACGACGATGACATCCGTTACCTACAAAAGGACGCGACCCCGGTCGCCGCCGGCGACACCCTGTCGATCGTCCCGAGCATTGCTGGAGGTGTGTGATGGCCGTTGCAACTCCTGTCGTTGAAAAAGTGACGACTCTCAATAAAGACGAAATTCTCCGCTACTCGCGCCACTTGATCCTGCCCGAAGTCGGCATGGAAGGCCAGCTCAAGCTGAAGAACGCCAAAGTGCTGATGGTAGGCGCCGGCGGCCTGGGCGCGCCGCTAGGCTTGTACCTGGCCGCCTCCGGTGTCGGCCGCGTCGGCATTGTCGATTTCGACGTAGTCGATTACACCAACCTGCAGCGCCAGGTGATCCACGGCACCAAAGACGTCGGCCGCAAGAAACTGGATTCCGCCGCCGATTCCATGCTCGACATCAATCCCTACATGCAGGTCGACAAGTTCGATACCGCCATCACCAGCGAGAACGCGCTCGACATCATCAAGGATTACGACATGGTGGTCGACGGCACCGACAACTTTCCCACACGCTACCTGATCAACGACGCCTGCGTGCTCTTGAAGAAACCCAACGTATACGGTTCCATCTTCCGCTTCGAAGGACAGGCGACGATCTTTGCGTATCCCGGCGGCCCCTGCTACCGTTGCCTGTATCCCGAGCCGCCACCTCCCGGCCTGGTCCCGAGCTGCGCCGAAGGCGGCGTACTCGGCATCCTCCCCGGCACCATTGGCTTGATTCAAGCCACCGAAGCCGTGAAGCTGATCCTGGGCGTCGGCGAATCGCTAGTAGGACGCCTGTTACTCTACGACGCCCTAGCCATGCGCTTCCGCGAACTGAAACTCCGCCGCAATCCCGAATGCCCGGTCTGCGGCGACAACCCGTCGATTCACGAACTGATCGACTATCATCAATTTTGCGGAGTCCCCAACCCCGCGGAGGTAGCGCCTGTGGCAGAACAACAAGCCGGATACATGTCCGACACCGAGATCGATGCCGTAGCGCTAAAAGCGCGCCTCGACCGCGGCGACAAGTTCCAGTTCATCGACGTGCGCGAGCCCAACGAATATCAGATCGCCAGCATCCCCGGAGCCAAGCTGATCCCGCTCGGCGATGTCCCCAAGCGCGTAGGCGAACTCGACCCCGCGATCGAAGTGATCGTCCATTGCAAAATGGGCGGCCGCAGCGCCAAAGCCTGCGACTTCCTGCGCCAATCGGGCTTCAAAAACGTGAAGAACATGCTAGGCGGTATCACCGCCTGGAGCGACAAAATCGACCCGTCCGTTCCCAAATACTAAGCTCTTGCCAAGACTCCGGCGTCCATGGTGTAATAGGTTAGGAATTACACCATGGCGCTCAATATCAAAAACGCCGAAGTGGAGAGCCTCGCAGCCGAAGTAGCCAAGCTAGCGCGCGAATCCAAAACGGAAGCAATCCGCGTTGCCCTCAAAGAGCGCGCCTTCCGCCTAAAATCCTATCGCGGCAAGCTAACTCGAGGAGAGCGCATTGACGCCGCCCTGGAGCGTTTCCGCGAAGAATTTCCAAACGGCGATTTCGGACCCCCTCTAACCAAAGAAGAAGAAGAGCGCATCCTCGGCTTTGGACCCGACGGAGTTTGATGATCCTCGACTCTTCGGCTCTAGTCGCCATCATTCTGCGAGAGTTCAACCACTCGGAGCTGCTGGCGAAAATGAAGGCTGCACCCGGCATCGCGATCGGTGCGCCCACTCTGCTCGAAACCCTGATCGTCTTAACGGCACGATTGCGCCGAGAACCCACCTTGGCGCTCAAGGAGCTGCTGCGCGCCAGCGACGCCGAAGTGATTCCGTTCACCGAAGATCACGGCCGCTCCGCCCTGCGCGCGTACTTGAAATTTGGCAAGGGGCGCCATCCCGCGGCACTCAATTTTGGCGACTGCCTATGCTATGCCACGGCGTCCCTGGCGCGGCAACCGCTTCTCTTCGTGGGCGATGATTTTTCGCGAACCGACATCCAGCAGGCGTGACCGCTACTTTCTGTCAGGCGGCGGTCGTCTTCGCCTTGCTTTTCACCTCACGATCCATAGCCGTTAGCAGCGGTTTTGGACTGTTATTCCTTTTCTCGTCACACTCGACACAAACCGGTATCCCGTTAATGTGCAAGATTGTATCGGCTCCGCAATAGAGGCATTTTGCCATCGCCTCGCCTTTCTCACATGCCACTGGAAAGAGAAGTCCTGGCCCACCTGCGGCGGCTCTAGGGAGTAGGTATGTTAGGGCTCAAACATACACCCGGCAATCCCTGATTGCAAGCCCCTTTTGCTTTAGGATCTACTCATAGCGCAGCGCAATCGCCGGATCGATCGCCGTCGCCCGCTGCGCCGGAATGTAAGCCGCCACCAGCGCGACCAGCGCCAGCACTCCCGCCACCAACCCAAACGTCGCCGGATCGCTAGCCTTGACCCCGAACAATAAACTCGCTAGCAGCCGCGTCAGCCCGTAAGCCAGCGCCAGCCCCAACACTACCCCAGAAACCGTCAGCTTCATCCCTTGCGTCAGCACCAGTCGCAGCATATTCCCGCGATTCGCGCCCAGTGCCATGCGGATCCCCAACTCCTGCGTCCGCTGTTCCACGGAATACGACATCAGCCCGTAAATCCCGATAGCCGCCAGCACCAGCGCGACCCCCGCGAAAATACTCAACAGCAACATATTGAAACTCTGGCGCGCCACCGTATCGGCAATCACCTTTTCCATGCTCCGCTCACGCGAAATCGGAATCTGCCCGTCGACAGCCCGTAACTCACGTTCTACTGGAACTCTCATCGTCATTGGCTCCGCCGCCGTACGCACTGCCCAGGAGAGCGGGATCACGCTATTCGCCAAAGTGGTCAAGCCTTCGGGAACCTGGCTCTGCGGAATGTACATCACGTCGACATCCGCCTTCTGCAATCCGTTTTCGCGTACCGTGCCCACCACGCCAATCACCTGCCGCGGAGGATCGTCAAACTGCGGTCCCAATCCCTTGCCGATGGTCATCACCTGGCCGACGGGATCCTCGCCCTTCCAGTAGCGCTTCGCCATGGCCTCGTTGATCAACACCACGCGGCTGGAGTTGCCCGAGTCGGTTTCGCTAAACACCCGCCCGCGCAGCAGCGGAATCTTGAAGACTTGAAAATAGTGCGCCGACACGCTGCGCCATTGCGCGTCCCCGTTGTAATCGCCCTTTGCCGGCTGCTTGCCGGAAATATTAAAGGGTAAATCGACGCCAGACTCGATAGGCAGCACAATCGCCGTAGCCGCCGCCACCACGCCGGGAATGGCTTCGATCCGCCGGACGGCCTGCATACTGAAGTTTTCCACTTTTGCCGTAGTGGCATAATTGCCGCCCGCAAGAGAAGTCTCGACAGTGAGGATGTTGCGCGGATCGATCCCCGGATTCGTGTTTTCGAGCCCAGCGAAGGTGCGGATCAGCAGCGCCGCACCCACCAGCAGCACCAGCGCCAGAGCCACTTCGGTGACCACCAGCACCGACCGCACCCGATTGTGTTTCAAACCGGTTCCCGAGCGCCCGCTCGATTCCTTCAAGTGCGAAACCAGATCTGTGCGCGAAGACTGCAGCGCCGGAAAGGTCCCGAACAACAGTCCAGTCAGCAGCGCCGTGCCCACCGTGTATGCCGCCACGCGCCAATCGAGCAAAGGAATCGCCGCGTGATTGCCGGCCGCGTCGGTGAGCCGCGGAAGATTCCCCGGCACCAGCGCCAGCAGCTCCCTCACGCCCCAAGCCCCCAGCGCGAATCCCAGCAGCCCGCCGATCGCCGCCAACACCACGCTCTCGGTTAACATCTGGCGAACCATGCGCGCGCGCGTCGCTCCCACCGCCGCGCGAATCGCCAGCTCGCGCTGCCTTCCCGCAGCGCGCGCCAGCAGCAGGCTAGCGACATTTGCGCAAGCGATCAACAGCACCAGCACCACCGCCCCGCTCAGCACCAGCAGCGCGACGCGCACATCTCCCACCAGCGCATCCCGCATGGGCACGACGGCGACGCCCTCATCCGGACCCATGCTCTTCGGATACTGTCTACGAAATTGCTCGCCGGCGGCGCTGATCTGCGCCTGCGCCGCCGCTCGTGTAACCCCCGGTTTCAGCCGCCCCGCGACATTCAAATAATGTCCTTGATTAACGCTCACGGGATCGGCCTGCATCGGGATCAGCACATCCGCCTCAGGATCAGGATGAAACCCGGGCGGGAGCACGCCCACCACCGCGTAAGGAGCGCCGTTCAACAGCACGCCGCGCCCGACAATACTGCGGTCTCCCGCAAATCGCGATTGCCACAGCCCGTAGCTGATTAGGGCAGCCTGCGGACCCTTGGGCAGATCCTCCGCCTCCGTGAAGCCGCGCCCAGCCGCCGGAGTCACGCCAAAAACTTTCAGGTAATCGGCCGAGACGTGCGCAGCCTTGATCTGATCCGGCGGGTCGTTGGTCCCCAGATTCATGCCCAGCGCACCAAAGTCGTACAGCGCCATGGCTTCGAACGCCTGATTCTGCCGCCACGCCATGTACTTCGGTATGGAGATGGAGTAGCCGACGCCATTCGGAAACTTCCGCCCGAGCTTCATGATGCGATCCGGCTGCGCATAGGGCAGGGGATTGAGCAAAACCGCATTCACTACCGTGAAGATCGCCGTATTCGCCCCGATCCCCAGTGCCAGCGCCGCCACGGCAATGGCCGTAAATCCCGCGTTCTTCCTGAGCATGCGAACGGCGTACCGTAGATCCGCGAAGAGTGTCGCCATGGACTATATAACGAAGCAACTCCAGATTTGTTTCATAAAAAAATGCGGCGGGTAACGGTTATCCAGGTCCAGCAAATCTTTTGCTGCCAGCACTTGCATAAACCGGCAAGAATCCACGCCAGGTGGACGCTGCTATTCCTCGCACATGTTCAGGTCGTTAGATGCGCTGATCGGCTTCGCCACAGTGATGCTGGTCCTGAGTCTGGTGGTCACAGTCTTGACCCAGCTCGTCGCGAATTTCTTAAAATTGCGCTCGCAGCACCTGCGCCACGGAGTGTTACAAATTTTCCTTAACCTAGGTTGGGAATTCGCCGGCGAAAGAGCAAAAGCCTTAGCGCGCGAAATCGTAAGCGGCAAAGACGCCATCACCCGCGAGGACCTGATCGAGAGTCTATTAGCACTCGCGCAGAACACACCGGAACTGAAAAACAAGATCGCCGCGCTAGTGCCCGCCTTGGATCCCCCAGCGCTCCTCGCCCTCCTGCGCCGCACAGCGCTCGAACTCTCCGTGGAACGCCCGGACTTAGCCGCGGCCGCAGTCCGCAGCACCGCCATGGCGCGCACTCCCGTGTCCGGCCTCGCCAGTGAAGTCTTTGGGGTATTCGACTCCACCATGGATCAGGTCTCCGAAAGATTCACGTCGCAGAGCAGAAAGCTAGTAGCTTTCTTCGGAATCGCACTAGCATTGGCTCTCCCGCTCGACACTCTCGATCTGCTACAACGCTTCACCCGCAGCGACGCAGCGCGCAATCAAGCCGTCGCGCTAGCCCAAACCCTGGCCGTAAACGAACCGTCGACCCGCGTAGCGTTCGAAAAACTGCAAGCCGCCGAGATCATCGTGATTCCCGCAAGCCCCTCTGAATGGCTTGCGCGCTGGCAAAAAGTAAACGTCATAGGCGTAGCTGCGGGCGCGCTTTTGCTGACACTGGGAGCCCCCTTCTGGTTCCACGTCCTGAAAGATTTGCTAAAATTCCGCTCCGCCGTAGCCGGCCAGGAATCGCAAGATCGCGCGCAACGCCAGGCGTCGCTCACCGATTCGCCTCTGCCGCCGAACGGCGAACGAGGCGACTTATGAACGTGATCCGCAAACCCTGCTCGCCCAAAAACTTCATGCCCGGACGCCCCGCGGGTTCGCGTCCAGCCGCAATCGTGATCCACATCTCCCAAGGCTCGCTAGCCTCCGCTGACGCCTGGTTCGACAACCCCACCGCGCAAGTATCAGCGCATTATTGCGTAGGCCGCGCCGGCGAAGTCCACCAGTATGTGAGCGAGGAAGACACCGCCTATCACGCCGGCCGCCCCGTGAACCCCACCTGGCGCCTGCTCCGCCCACACGTCAACCCCAACTTTTACACGGTAGGGATCGAGCACGAAGGCCGCGCTCAAGATGAATGGACAGATGCGCAATACGCCACGTCCGCCCAGCTAGTTCTCGAAATCGCACGCCGTTGGTCGATCCCGCTCGACGCCGACCACATCGTGATGCATCGCGAAATCCGCGCCAACAAAACTTGTCCCGGCTTCGTGTTCAGCCGGGACAAATTATTGTCGTTAATCGAAGTATTAATCGCAGCCCTTACTTGCCCGAGTTGAAACGCTTCTCCGCCTCAGCCCAGTTCACCACACTCCACCAGGCGCCAATGTATTCCGGACGCCGGTTCTGATACTTCAAATAGTAAGCGTGCTCCCACACGTCGAGTCCAATCACCGGAAACTTGCCCTCCATCAACGGGCAATCCTGATTCGCCGTGGAAATCACCTCGATCGCCGACCCGCTCTTTACCAGCCAGGCCCATCCCGAACCGAAGCGAGTGGTCGCCGCCGTGTTGAACTTCTCTTTCATGGCATCGAAGCTACCGAACGCCCCGGTGATCGCCTGCGCCAGGTTCCCCACCGGCGCACCGCCGGCCTTGGGCCCCAGAATGGTCCAGAACATCGAGTGATTGTAATGGCCGCCGCCATTATTGCGCACCGCCGTCTTGATCGCGTCCGGCACGATGGCGCAGTTATTCGCGAGCAATTCTTCCACGCTCTTCGACGCCAGTTCCGGCGCCGATTCCAACGCCTTGTTGACGTTGGTGATGTAAGCCTGATGGTGTTTATCGTGATGGATCTCCATCGTCTTCGAGTCAATATGCGGCTCCAGCGCATCGAAAGCGTAAGGCAGTGCGGGTAAAGTAAATGCCATGTGTTGATCTCCTGATCTCAGTTTGACGCCTTTTCATAGGCGTCGGCAATGCGGAACATCGTGGTTTCGTCGAAATGACGTGTTAGAATTTGCAGTCCCACAGGCAGTCCTTGCGCCGTGAGCCCGCACGGCACACTCATACAGGGGATGCCGGCCAAGTCTCCCGTGACCGTATAAATATCTGACAGGTACATGGCGGTGGGGTCGTTCAACTTCTCGCCCAGCTTGAACGCCGGGAACGGCGACACCGGCGCGACGATCGCGTCCACTTGCTCGAAAGCTTGCTCAAAATCTCGCGTGATCAAGCGGCGCACTTTCTGTGCTTTCAGATAATACGCATCGTAGTAACCCGCACTCAACACATAAGTCCCCAGCATGATGCGCCGCTTGCACTCATCGCCGAAGCCTTCATCGCGCGTCTGCCGGTACATATCGGAAAGCGTGCCGGCCGCAGTGGACCGCGTTGTGTAACGGACCCCGTCATAGCGCGCCAGATTCGCGCTAGCCTCCGCCGTAGCGATGATGTAGTAGGCCGCGATCGCATACGGCGTGTGCGGCAACTGGATGTCGCGCACCTCGCAGCCGAGCTTCTTCAGCGCCTCTACCGCAGCCATCACCAGATCGCCAGTCTCGCTAGCGAGCCCTTCAAAGTATTCGCGCGGCAGCCCCAGTTTCATGCCCTTCACGTTGCCGTCGAGCGCAGCGACGTAGCTAGGCACCGGCGCCGACGCCGAAGTCGCATCCATCTTGTCATGCCCCGCAATCACTTCGAGCAACCGCGCTGCATCCCGCGTAGTTTTTCCAAACGGCCCAATGTGATCGAGCGAACTGGCGAACGCCGTCAGCCCGTAGCGCGAAACACGTCCATAGGTGGGCGTAACACCGCTGATCCCGCAAAATGAAGCCGGCTGGCGAATGGAGCCGCCAGTGTCCGAGCCCAGAGAAACCAGCGCCGTCCCCTGCGCCACCACCGCCGCCGATCCTCCGCTTGATCCGCCCGGCACGCGATCGAGAGCCACCGGATTCCGCACCGGCCCAAACGCCGAATTCTCGTTCGACGATCCCATCGCGAACTCATCGCAATTCGTTTTGCCTATGATCACGCCGCCGGCCTGTTCCAAACGGATCACCGCCGTAGCGTCGTAAGGAGGAACATATTTCGCCAACAATTTCGACCCGCAAGTAGTCCGCAGCCCGCGCGTGACGATGACATCCTTCACCGCGATCGGTACGCCTGCGAGCGCTCCGGGATCTTCACCACCAGCGATCTTCGCGTCCACCGCGCGCGCGGCGGTCAACGCCCGCTCCGGCGACAGCGTCAGGTAAGCGTTGGTCTTGGGATTCTCCGCCTCCGCATACGCCAGCGATTGCCGGGCCAATTCCTCAGCGCTAAAGTTCTTCGCGAACAGCCCAGCGCGGATCGAATCGATACTCAGTTCATGCAGCGGACTGCTCATCTCTCGATCACCCTAGGCACCTTGTAATATCCGCCGCTAGTGACCGCAGCGTTACCCACTGCATCCGCGTTCGTCAACGTCGGCCGCTCCTGGTCTTCGCGCAGCGTTGCGGTTTCTTCCACGTCGAACAACACCTGCGCCATCGGCTCTACATCGGTAGTGTCCAACTCGTTCAATTTATCGATGTGCGTCAAGATGCCATCCAGGTCATGCGCCATACGCGCCACCTCGTCCTCGCGCAAAGCCAGATTCGCCAGATCCGCCACTCGCCTGACTTCTTGTTCCGTAATCTTCAAGCCGTTTCCTTCTTCTGCGATTGCCGGTAGAGCATCCCCATCACCGGATCGTGGATCCCTTCCACCGTAGGCCGTGCCGTCTCCGCCCGCTGCGGCGCCAACTTGCGCGGCATCGGCCGGAAATCGATTTCGGTAACCAGCGCCTCGCCCAATTCCTTATGCAAATTCCGCAGCAGGAAGTGGCGCAGCGTATTCAGCTGCCGCTGCCACACGATATCTTCCACTTCCACCACCAGCGTCCCCCGCACCAAGCCGGTGGCCCGCGTCTTGAGAGCCGTGTACTTGCCCGCCGCGACCGGCCAAGCCATCTGCGCGCGCGTCTCCGGATCGGTGATACCCGGCGACACTTTCATTTTTCTGATGACACGCCCAGCGCGTTCCATAGTCTCCATTTGTCCGGGGGGAAACTCGATTTTAGCATGCCCGGAATGTTATACCTTACGTTTGCCCGAACTCATCTTAGCCTCGCAATCCCCCCGCCGCCGCGAATTGTTAGTAGTGGCCGGATTCCATTTTTCCATACGCGTAAAGCCCGTCGAAGAAGTCCGCGGCCCCGGCGAAGCTCCCGTCGACTACGTCCGCCGCCTGGCGCGCGCCAAAGCCGAAGCCGCCTGGGAACACCCCAACGAAATCGCGTTAGGCGCCGACACCACCGTAGTCATCGACGACCACGTTCTCGAGAAGCCAGTGGACGCCGACGACGCCCGCGCCATGCTGCGCCTGCTCTCCGGACGCGACCACACCGTCATCACCGGCATCTGCCTGCTGCACGACAACGGCGTAATCGTCGACCACTCGTCGACGCTAGTCCGCTTCGCCCCTCTCACTGATTCCGAAATCGCCGACTACGTAGCCAGCGGCGAGCCCATGGATAAAGCCGGCGCCTACGCCATCCAGGGTCTAGCTTCGAGATTTGTCGAGAAAGTCGACGGCTGCTACTTCAACGTAATGGGTTTGCCGCTATCGCTGGTCTACCGCCACTGGAAGGCGTTAACTGCGCCCGAATAAGCCCTTCCACTTGCGCAGCACCAGTTCCACAAGATTCGCCAGAACCGCCAACCCCAGCAGCCCAGGCCACAGTTGCAGCGTTGACGCCAGAGTGCGCACACCAGGATCGAATACCGCCTTTGGAGCCGGTTCAAACCGCCCGCCCGTGAACTCGGCGACTTGTTTTAGCAAGGTCTGGTTCGACCCGTACTCCGTGAGTTCCACTTCCGGCCGGTACAACCCCACTTCCGGGAACGCTGGCGTATCCATCAACGGCCGCACACGAAACAGCCCTTGTCGCGCCCCGATCGGCAGCCGTCCGCGATAAACACCCGCGCCGACTTTGATGACATCCATCTGCTTCTTGAACCCATCCGAGCCGATCACATAAATCGCCGGCACTTCCTTAGGCTCATCCACGCCCTCGCCCAGCCGGTAATTCGCCACCAGATCTCCGTTGGCGCTGTCGTACTCGACAGTGGCCTCCCCCGCCTGCGTATGCGGCAGCAGATCGCGGCTGAGATTAGTCCAGAACTTATCAAACCCTTTCCATGTAACCCACTCCGAAGCCCAACGTGTTTTGGCATCCGACGTATATACAGCCGATCGCCCCAGTCCATACTGCCAGCGCACCAGCAGCGGCTCCCGCTTATCGAAGCGCAAAATCGTTTCTGCCGACGGCTTCGCTTCAAACCTCACATAACCTTTTAAAGGCGGCGCCGATTCAATATTCAGTCCCTCCAGAATTTCCGTCTGCTTAGCAACCTGCGCCGCCAGCGGCTTCTCCACCGCCGTCGTGCCCGTGTGCTCCATCACGTCGCGCAGCACGATCTGCTCCAGCCCGTTCGGATCCTTCAGGAAATAAAATTTACCCTCGGCGAGGTTCGCCACCATTTCCAGATATTCACGATGTACATCGGCGCCCAGACCGATTGTCGAAATCGTGACCTGATGCTCCTTCGCCTCCCGAGCCAGCGCATAGCTATTGCCTTCTTCCGAAATCCCATCCGTGAGCAGCAGGACATGGCGGTAAGTCGCTTCCACCGGCAGAATTCTTTGATACGCCTCCGTCAGCGCAGGCGCGATCTGCGTGCCACCATCCGGCGTGATCCCCGCGATCAGCGAATTGATCGCCCGCGGTTCGTCCGCCTTCCGAATCGGCACCACCCAACGGAACGAGTTGTCGAAAATCAGCACGCCCACTTGATCGATCGGCCGCAGATTGCTCACCAGTCCCGTCGCCGCCGCGCGCGCCAGTTCCATCTTCGGCCCTTCCATGGACGAGCTCTTATCCATGATCAAAACGACCACCGTGCCTTCGGCCGACTGCGGAGGCAACAGCTTCGCCGGCAGCGCCCGATCCAGCGCGTCCTCCGACTTTTTCTTCATGTCGTAGACATTCCGCTCGCCGCCGATCACCAGCAGCCCGCCGCCCTGTTTGACGTATTTTTCGAGATCCGCCTTGCGTGGCGCCGTAATCTTCTCCAGATCCCAATTATTCAGCAGCACCAATTGATAATCAGCGAAATTAGCAGCAGCAATATCGTTGACCCGCGTCACCTCAAACTGCGCCGCAGCCAACGCTCCCGGCAATGCGTTGTCGAGCCCCGGAGGATCTTCAGAAACATACAGTGCCTTCGGTCGCCGCAACATCACCGCCTGATCCACCTGCAAATCACCCGCGCCCTTGGTACGAACGGCGATGGTGAGATCCAACGCCCCCGGCGTTTCGAGACTCGCATGCATGCGAATCGGATTAACGCCCGCCCCCAGCG
>Ga0207694_10000897_pt1 | contig 26316 bp, 15 predicted proteins | sample KBSC34metaG_FD_184353 | JGI IMG/M metagenome (GOLD analysis project Ga0207694, IMG submission 184353) | Corn rhizosphere microbial communities from Kellogg Biological Station, Michigan, USA - KBS C3-4 metaG (SPAdes) (version 2) | ecosystem: Host-associated > Plants > Roots > Rhizosphere > Soil... | reverse complement strand
AAAGAACGCCTCCGACCGCGGCTGCGATGCCTCCTAATAACATTCCTTGTGCAATCTTGTTGATTGCTGAGCGTCGCTGGCTCGAGCCGAGCGCACTTCCCAGGCCGATCCCCAGTCCAAAGATCAGCCAGGTCGTGCCATGCAATTGCATGACCATCGATTCCGGAACCGAGAGAGGACCCGTTTTCAGCAGCTCCAGGCACTTTTCACCGTAGTACACGGCGTGGATGCCGGCGGCGGCGCCAAATGCAGCACCTGCGATCACGGCACAAACTGTTCGGACAATCCTCGATTTGTTGTTGCCATGGCCGCCGACGAAACCGAACAGGCCTCCGACAATGATCCCCGTCGTTGCCAACCATAACGCCGAATTTCGATAGAAGACCGCGATACTGGCCGCCACGATGATCTTCTGAGTGTCACCGCCAGGAACCGCCCCGACGCCCAACTGAACAATTTCCGGAGGAAGCGTGAATACTTCACCCATCGCGCCGACTGCAAGACTCGACAAACATGCCGCAACGAACCCGATGCTGCCGAGAATGACGGCGTGTTTGAGAGAATGACTGGCGACCTGAGGTGCCACCTCAGCTTGTGGATCGACTGGGGATGTCTGTTCATTGCTCACTTTGACGGACCTCCTGCAGATATCGACACGTTGGTCATCATTGGAAACTCTGTCTGCTCACCCTTGATCCGATGCTGGTGCTGTCGCGAGAGATCCGCTTCACCGATTTTCTGGAAATACTCGGACAGCAGTTGATGAGCGCCCTGATGTGTCGGATCGAATTGAAAGACCGACTGCAGCCAAGCAGCTCCTTCCTTACGAGAACTGTGTCGCAGCAGAAGTTGTCCCAACTCAAATCGCCGTTCCGGATCGCTGGGATGACTGTTGACTTCTTTGGCCAGTTTTTCGATGCGTGCGGCCGTCGTCTGTAGGGCATGATGACGCGTGAAATGCTGCACGGCCTCGTCCGGATGCCCCGTCAATCTCAGCGAGGACGCCAGCAGGAATTGTGTTTCCACGTCCTCGGGCCAGAGAGCTTCCAATGCCTTGGCTTGCGAGACTGCTGCCACGGCGTCTCCCGATTCCAGCGTGAGCTTCGCGCGCAACAGCCCGGCGTCAAAATCGTGCGGATAGCGACTGATCAATCGTTCAAGCAACGCAATCCCACCTGTCAAGTCACGCTCGTCGTGGCAAATCTGCGCCATGATCAGCAGGGCCGCACTGTCAAAGGGATCTGATTCGAGCAGTGTGGACAATTCGCGTTTTGCCCCGTCGCGATCTTCAGACTTGAACAGACATCGCGCCAGTTCGCGGCGGACGAGCGCTTGGTCGGGGCTGCGCAGTGTGGCGACTCGCAGTTGCTCGGCGGCCAGCACCCATTTTTCTTCTCCTGCCAGAATTTGGCCTCGCCGAAGGATCGGACGGTAATCATTCGGGAATGCCTGTTCCCAAGCGTCCAGCAAGGCTCGAGCCTCCTTAAAACGGAGATTCAAGCAATAGCCCTTGCTGAAGGCATCGCAGATTTCCTGGCCATCCTGACCCTCGTCACACAGCATCTGCTTGAGGTGCGGTTCCGCATCCTTCAGACGGCCATTCTCCGCCAACAGCAACCACCACTCGCGTCGAAGACGCCCGTCATCCGAGAAGCTCAGTTTGCGAGCTTCCTCCAGATAATGTTTGACGCGTTCTGGATCTTTTAGCTTGCGGTTGCATCTCGCCAGCCAGAAAGCGATCTCTGCACGGTGCGGCTCAACTCTTTGTGCGGAAAGAAAATGGCGCGCCGCCAATTCGGGTTCCCCGCGTTTCAACGCCTCACATCCCAAACTGATCAGGTGATTCCCCATAATTGGCCGGAAAGAAAACGCCAACAGGATGGCCAGCAACGCCACGAGCGAGCCCGTAATCCACCGGCGCGGTGGCCTCCAGAGTTTGCCTGCTCGAGCCTCGCCGATTGTCATCGTCGCACCTCCAGCATCTCCGTCAGCGCCTCGGGGCGAGACACGACCAGTGGTTCACTCGTGCTCTCGACAATCAGCACTTCCGTGTCGAGCTCGATATTCGTGAAATCCTGGGTTAACCCCGAGATCCAGACAATCTGAACGGAATCAATTCGGGCCGCGTTGCCCAAACCAAAGACCAGCTTTCGTTCGTTGCTGCATTCGAATCCATCGCCCGCAGTCAATTGTTTGACCAGTGTGAGATTGCCTGCCTTCACTTTGACTTCGGAACCAATTGCATCCCGATAGCTTCGTCCAACGAGTCGAACTGCAAGAAAGTGCCCGGTGACAGGTGTTCGGTTGACGACCAGTGCGGCCGGGTCGATCAATCGCGAAACCACGAAATCCTCCTTACCGTCACGATTCCAATCGAGCCGTGCCAGTCCGCGACCAAGCTGTGGCTGGGCAAAGAATTCTCCAAGCTGGGCATCAGAAATTTCGCCGAATCGCGGTCCTTGGTTCCGGAAGAATTGCGATTTCATCCGGAATGGCGTTCCATCTTCTGTAAAGTCGTCGACATGACCGTTCGCGACCACCAGATCAGGGCGTCCATCCAGGTCGGCATCGATGAATTGCGTTCCAAAACCAAGCTGCGACATACTGGGTGTTCGCAAATCAAACTCACGCGACGCATCGATAAAGAATCCGCCGGACTGCTGACAGTACAACGTATTCGACTCGTTGAAAAAATTGGTCACGAACAGATCCAGCAGACCATTTCCATCGGCGTCATCGGCCGCGATACCCATGGATGCTTGTGGTCGACCATCTGCGTCGTACGCCGTTCCCGTCAGTACACCGCGCTCGACGAAGCGCGGCGTATCGCCGTTGGAAGGAGTCCGATTCAAGAACAGAAAATTCGCTGTCATGTCATTGGCGACATACAGGTCGAGTCCGGGTTGATCGTCAAACTTGGCCGCGACAATTCCCAAACCTCGCGCATCGGGAATCTGTATTCCGGATGCGGCGCTGACATCCTTAAAGGAGCCGTCGCCGAGATTGATCAAAAGGTGGTCGTCTGATGCTTCGAACTCCGTTGGAATGCACGTTCGTGTCAGCTCGCTGCCCGCGCGCAGGCATCGATGCTCAAATGGTCGACGACCCGTGCAATAGTTGACGTCATAGAGGTCCGGCAAACCGTCGCCATTCAAATCAACCATCAGGCAGGACGTCGTCCATTCACGGTTTTGCAGTCCTGCCGACTCGGTCACATCGGTGAAGATGCCGTCACCGTTGTTCCGTAGCAGGCGGTTCCGTCCCGCATTGGCGACATACAAGTCCGCGAATCCGTCACCATCGAAGTCTCCTACCGTCGCTCCGAAACCAAAACCGGAGTCCGGCGGAATCGCGGATTCCGTAACATCGACACAGTGTCCGGCGACGTTGCGATACAATCGGTCCGCCGCATCCAAACAGGTAGAATTGGGCGATGATTGACTCGCTTGAGGAAAGAAGAGATCCGGGTGACCGTCCAGGTCGAAATCGATCACTGCGACACCGCCGCCAATACTCTGGTAAACCATCAGTCCCGGTTTACCAACCGGTGTCCCGTTTTCGTATCTGAATGTCAGGCCGGCAACAGCCGTGATTTCCTGAAAGGAGATCTGATCGCTTGAATCATGAGGCGAAGATCGTTCGGGTGCCGAAAGATAGCTGTGTTTTGGCAGTGGATATCCGGAAAAATCAAACCGATTCGCCAGTTGATGAGACAACAGGGTTTGTGGCGTGTCCGGCGTCAAAAAACTCTTCAGGCGTTGACGCGCCCCCGGAATGGCATCCTCTTTATGGTAAGTGTCGATGGAGACGTGCCAACCCCAGGCTTCCCACAGCCGACCAAGTTCCTCTGCCGTATCCGCACAGCGCAACATTCTGTCGGCTGTCGACTCTCGCATCAGGACGTCATGAATCGTCGTTGCCAGTGTCTCGAGCTTTGATGCTCGGTCCGCCAGAATCTGGGCTGATTCGGTTTGGCCGGCGGCCGCCAGAAGCTGAGCCAGTTGATACGTCGCTCCCAAGTGATTGGGATCACGCTTCAACGTCTCCCAGGCACATCGGATCGCGGCAGCCGAGTCGGCATGCTTGCGTGCATATGTACCCAATACCCACCAGATCTCGGGGTGGTCAAACGCGCTCTCGGGAAGTTGTTGCCTCCACTGTTCCAATTCAAGATGACGTGACTCACTCACCAGAAGCACGCCCAGTTGTGCCTGCGCTTCGATGAAATCTGGCTGTTGTTTGATGATCTTCCGTAAGAGCGATTCGCCCTTTTCATTGAATCCTTTGAACAGATGCAATCGGGCCCGCCCGATCAAAGGGACCGCGTCGTCCGGCACAGCTTCTTCAAAATGATTCATCAAATTCACTGCATCGTACAGCTCTTCCGAATTCCCGATGAAACCGAGCTCTTCAAGCGTGAATGCCTGTGCGCGAAGCAGTTGGAATAAGTGGGGAATCGATTCCCAACGCCGTGATTCTGCCAGAAAAAGCCCTGACAACCGACGGTGTGAAATCTGATCGTCGGGCAGGCTTCTCAGGACTTGCTTGTAAAATCGCTCGGCGTCCCTCGCGTGCCCCAGATGAATTGCCATCTGGCCCGCGTTCCGCAAATGATTCGCGATGTTGTCGCCATGAGCCTGTTCGGGAAGCTGACGGTAATACGAGAAAGCTCGGATAGGATCTCCGTGGCGCGCCAGCAATTCGCCGGCAAACAGCAACGCATCAATTGATTTTGCATCCGTTGCCAATGCTGACGAGACGAGCTCGAAGGCCTGGTCATAATGACCGCTTTGCTCCGCCATGCGAGCAAGTCGCAACCGCGACTCGGTTGTGGGACGTACGAATGCGAACGCCATCAGGGCGCCGGCGAACGCCACTGCCAAGATCGAACGGCGATACAAGCGACGATGTCGCTTCAGATTCCGGATCAATGACCGTTCTCCGCGAATGAAATGGGAGAATTGGTATGTCAAGCGGACGGCGGCGACCGGCGAGGCTTTTCGCATCGCCGCCGTCCTGGACAGGATTGAGAAGCGAACTTCACGTGATGTCGTCAGAATTCTCCAGGCGTTTCTGAAGCAGATCGGGTGCCGAGTGCACCCCAAACGCCGTAGGGACTGCGTCCTCCGACAGATGCCGTGCCGGAAGAATACACGTCGGGAGAAGTCTGTTTTCCCGCATCGATATTCTGGCTGATGAAGCGCACCGCTCCGTCACCCATCAGGACTTGGACACCTCCAGTATGACGGCTGCCTGCGGAATAAATGCCCCAGTCGCCGTCCCAGGTGCTCGCCGAGCACGATGGACTATTCGGCGGAAGAATCGTGTTGAACATGGTGTTACTGCCGTTGCCGTCAGACCAGCGCTGGCCACGCCACCCCGTGATATTCGCACTTGGAAGCCAACTGCCCGACGAGGTTTGCAGCAGACACGCCGACGGATTCGCGGCGTTCACCGTCCCCTGTGAAACTTGACCGATGATGTCTTGCAAATTCCCTTCGATGGCAGTGCCAATCTCAGCCATCAGGATCGTATTGCTCGACCCATCCGTCATGTCTCGCAGACCGAGTGAACTGTACAGTCCGAACATGCCTCGTTGAGGCCGGTTCGTTGTCCAGACACCTCCATCGTTGTTGTTCTGGATGTTATCACCCATGCAGAATCCGTAGCTGGTACGTCCGATTTTCGGCCAGGCTGTTCCACGTCCCGTCTCAGAGGGACACCGCAGCACTGCCAGTTGATTTCGCCACGGAACGTAATCGTCTCGCCAAGGCGCGGCCCCCATCGGATTCCAAGGGCCCGTTCCCTGAATCAGGCCACCTGTCGAGATTTGATTGTACAAGGGAGCTTGATCAATGTATGGGCAAAGCGGTACTAAACCACTCAATCGGCTCCAATTACTGGAGTCACTACCATTATCAGTACCGCCTGTACCATAGACGAATACTTGAAATGCATCGTGATAGTTATGCAGCGAAAGACCAAGCTGCTTCAAGCTGTTCTTGCACTGCGTGCGCCGGGCTGCTTCGCGTGCCTGTTGAACCGCAGGCAGCAGAAGAGCAATCAAAACTGCAATAATTGCAATGACGACCAGTAACTCAATCAATGTGAATGCAACGCGCCGTAACCGACAACTAACGTTTTTGATCACCATGCACACCCCTTCCAATAAATACAACGATCGTACGATGCCGACATGGCATCGCCGCGCGCATAAAATCAACAAATAAAGGCAGCCCGCGTCTAACGACTCATAGACGACGCGATGACGAAGGTGCCAAGCCAGGACTAGCGGTCCCGGCCGAAATAGATCAACAGACGACACCACATTCAGCCGACAACAGTGTGTGTCAGCAATGACTGCTCGAAAACGACGGCATCATTCAGGCGCAAGGCGAACCCGCGCTAATGTGAATTGAGCGAAACCGGACGCGATTACGCGTGACTATCGAATCACCAAAGCGTCGCCCTATCGAGGGCGCGAACACCAACTGTATTAGAAGAATTCAGTTTGAGATGTTATGAATTAGCGAAACTTATCCGAGGCGCACCGCAGTGATAACTGCAGTATTCACGATTGTGACCCGCTGAGAGAAATGACGTGAGCCCGATTTCACACCAAGCATCGCACCAATGGTTGTGGGATGTTTGTTAATGTGAAATTAAGGCTGGGTCCGACTATGCATAGATTTTTTTTGCATGTCAACGTCAGAATCGATGTCATATTGTCTTTTGTAGAGATTTCTTTGGAATGCACGTTTTGGAGATTGAAAGTTCGTGGTGACTCAGATTCTGCATACCGAATGATTCATAGTGTACGAGTGGCTCACCTATGCAGATTCTGTTATGCGATGAGCACGAGTTGAAGAAATGAAGCAGGCGCAGGGCGAACAGATGTCGTCGCAATGGAGAGATCACTCAATTGTTTCCGGGCGACCAACCCGACAATAGACCGACGATAGACCGACGATTGTCGATTCCGCAGGGTCACGGTGCGACAACTCGGGGAGGGCAACTGTGGTGAACAGCCGTCCGCGACGGACGGCAACAAACCAAGTACGAGGTTTTGCGTCGCCTGATCGACGATAGACCAGCAGGATCGCGATCACCAGAACGATGACCGCGACCGCGTCATTGAGAATGTCGATGATTCCTGTTTGTCACCGATGACGGCGCCAATCGACGTGCTGAGCAGCCAGAGGAAGCCGAGCAGTACGAACATGATTGTCGGTTCCGGGTGGCCACGACGGGACACTGCAGCAAAGGCGACTGCGGTTAGCAAGCCTCCCGCCACAGACAGTGATGGGATCAGGTACGACGGAGTTGCGTAGCTTGATCGACGATAGGCCAGCAGGATCGCAATCACCATCACGATGACGGCGATTGTCCCGTTGGGAATGGCGATCGCCCAATTCGGAGTGACTGGACCTTCTTGAACGACGGGACGAATTCCTGTCGACGAATTCCAGGCATTCAATGTTTGCCCCTCAGGCAGAAAGGCCACTTCGAATCCCGCCAACCGCTGATAGATCGAATCCTCGCCGACATTGCTACGGTCCATCATGAATTGAAAGTCGATGTCGAGCTTCGAACGAATGTCGGCGTGCCCCCAAGGGAGAAACGTCATCAGAAATAACAACCCGCACACGGCCAGGTTGCGCGTGGTCGAGCGTCGCGCTGAAACATTGTTTGGTCCGATCGGCCGTCGAGTCCGGCGCGGCACGTAATGTGGCTCGTGACAGATCGAGTCGATTTCGGTTTTCACCTGACCGACACATTGATACCGCCGATTGGGGTCTTGTTCGAGCGTTCGCAGCACCACATCGTCAATCCGGATGTCGATTGCGACACGTTGTGACGGCGGATCAAAGCGGCCGATCGGCAATTGTCCGGTGAGCATTTCGTAGATCACGACACCTAACGAGTAGATGTCGGCTCGGTGATCGACCCCCTGCTCACCTCGCATCTGTTCGGGCGCCATGTAGTGCGGGGTGCCCATCACCTGCTGAGGCTGAGTCAGCACGTCTGGATCGGTTCGATTGCCCGTCAGTTTCGCCAGGCCAAAGTCGGCGATCTTCACCTGTCCTTGCCGGTCGATCAGGATGTTCTCGGGCTTGATGTCTCGATGAACGACTCCGGCATTGTGCGCATATTCCAGTGCATCACAGATGCGCGGGGCCATCGACAGCGCGGCGACCGCGTCCAGTTTTCCATCGACCATATGTTCGCGCAGCGTCATGCCGTCGACATATTCCATCAACAGATAGTAATACGCGCCCGATTGACCCGATTCGTAAACGCCGACGATATGAGGATGATTCAGTCGCGCCATGGCCCGTGCTTCGCGAGTGAAACGATCAGCGAACGCCGCGTCCTGGCTGAACGCATGATGCAGGACTTTCAGGGCGACGATACGATCGAGTCCTGTTTGGCGGGCTCGGTAGACGGCTCCCATGCCGCCCGCACCGATGAACTCGAGAATCTCCAGATTGGGGAACGCCGCTTCCAGTTCTTCAGTCCGGGGCAGTTCGTGCCTGGGGCGTTGTGGACGCGGGACGTAAGTTGTTTCGTCAAATCCGGGCAAGCCGTGACGAAGTAGGCATTCCGGGCACAGGCCGGCGGGTGCGTCGGAAGGAACCGAGGTCGTGCAAACCGGGCAGACTGCCGAATTCATGATTGCGTCTCCTCAGTTTGTGAATATGAGTATAGGGACAGGCGAAGTGGTGTGTGAGCAATGCCGAGTTCGAGGAGGATGGTTAAGACCGGACGGCGACAATCAGGCGATTGATTTCATCCGTCATGTCGTCACCGGTATTCAGTGTTGACGCAACTTCCTGACGAAGCAGGTCGCGGTACCGTTGCCGCAGTCGCTGCACAGCCATCTTGATTGCTCCTTCAGTCAGTCCCAGTCGACTGGCGATCTCGGCGTAAGAGGGATTGTCGGCGGCAGGTGTCAGCAATGGCAACAATTGTTGATACACGGTCGCCTTGTCTTCTTGCTCGTACGACTCGCGTAGTCGTAACAGGCTTTGTTCGATGATCGACATGGCCCATTGTCGATCGAAGATCTGATCCGCAGTACGCTCGGTCGTTGGTTGAGCCTGATAACGCTGTTCGCTCAGGTTCGCGTCGATGGAGATCACTTGAATCGCTCCACCGCGTTTGATCGCTCCCTCTTTTTCGCGTTCCTTGGATAAAAAGTGTTTCACCATCGTCAGCAGGAAAGCTCGAAAGCGACCTCGATCCGGGTCCGCGGCTTGCAAGTATTGTTTGTCGAGCAGCGTTGCGAAGAACTCTTGCGTCAAGTCTTGTGCATCAACTGCCGATCGACCGCGACCTCGGATAAAGGCATACACCGGGATCCAGTAAGTCTGGCAGAGCGTTTCCAGTGCACCGCGTCCGGTTGTGTCTCGTCGATCCGCCGCCGCCAGGACCAGACTCCATCGCGTGGTCGCGAAAAGCCTGTCGCCTGACGACGGTGGTTCTGTACTGGACATCAGCAGGATCCCTGCAAATAAATGTCAATCAACGAGGACGATGGGACGAATGAACTGGTGATGCATGCGATGCTGGCAAGTCAGTTTCGGCGAAGACGAACTTTGAAATCAAGCGACGTCTCTTTGCCATCTTCGATAAGGATCTCGCGAGGTGTAGTCGGAGTGGGAGCGCGACTGGGGTCAGCGTCGAGGGACAAGTTTCGGCGCGACACCATTCCGCCGAGGTAGACTCGGCAGAATCCCGCGGGGACTCGCAAGTGGTACGTTCCATCTGGCTGGACAACACAGGTCTCGACAGCGGCGCCCGAAAGGGGGCGCGCCGTCGAGTGCACGTTGACAAAAATGCGGTCTCCCGTATCGACGCGAACGGTCTGACCTGTTTTGTCGTCGAGAACACGTCCGACGACAAAGCCACCTTCGGTGAGTTGGATGTCGGGAGCCGTCGCCGTATCGTTCGAGACTAGTTTGAACGAATCGATCGCCTGAGCCGTGTAGCGATCGTTCATCACGAACAGGTTGACCAATTCATTCGTTTGTAGCGCGAAGCGGTACATTCCAGTCTTGTCGGTCGTTGCGAACAATCCCAGAGGCGGCGCGTCATGGTTCGGTTTGTTGGCTGACTGCAGGCAGACGCAGATACTCGTGGCAGGCCGGCCGTCAATCCCAACGACTTTACCTTCCACAATGGTGGGCTGATCAAAACGAATATCGAGATGTCCCGGGGTTTCCCAGTACCACACCAGCTTGGTGCCGTAGTCGGGATGAACGACTTTGACGGGGAAGCGTGCCAACGGACGTCGGCCAGTTTTCTCCTGAATGTATTCCGCCTTGATGGGCATCATGTCGTTGATTTCAAAGTCACCGTCAGCATCAGTCATGCCACTGCGCACGCCGGTCACGTCTTCCGCGAAGGCGATGACCTTCGCGTTGGCGATCGGTCGACCTCCCTGATCGCGTACTTGGCCGGTCAATGTGGCGGCTGGAGACATCGTCACGCGCACCTCGACTTTTTCGTCGACATCAGCACGCAATGAAAATGGCATTGACGCATGACCGTCTTTGCGAGCAATCCCCAGGTACCGCGGACCTGATTCGCTAGGATCGGTCTGCAAGTCGGGCCACTGACCGAGATCGAACATGCCTTTGTCGTTCGTGTTGACTGTCTTGAGCAGGACGGCATCGCTACTGGGATCATTGAAGCGATACAGTCGAACTTCGGCGTCAGCGATGGGTTGGTTCTGCCGATCGACACAGCGTCCAGTCACATGCAGCGACGACGCTTGTTCTACCGCAACCGCGGCCGTGGCGACCGACTGGAATTGGGAATGGGGTTGGCCTGGCACGAAGTACAGACCAACCGCCGTCAAACTGGCTCCGACCCAACCCATCGATGGCAATAGACGACGAACGTTCAAGATTTTCCGCATGATTTGTTCCTTGGCCTCTGGAGTTCGACGGTGTGGCGACCAGTTGTCATCCGTCACTCATGACTGACGGAACGGTTCGGAAAGGTCACTCGAAAAATGTGTCGTTCAAGAAAATCGAATTGATTTGACGTGAATTGCCGCGGGCGAAACCAGAAACGAACGGTACTCTCTGGCGAACGAGCAGTGACTTTGGTGTAGCCGGTATCCCATCAAAATCGAGAACGAGAAGGGCGGCACGGCGCGTCGAGACTCCAATACCTTGGCACCCGTGGACTTATTTGCGGTGCCACCCGAGGCACCGGCACGCACGTACCGAGTGATTCCCGAAGGTTCGTTCTTGATCTGTTCTACCACCGTTATTCGTGGCATGGTCCCTGCGATAATGTCGCTGAACGGGCGTCGGTCATTCTGATGAGGAGCGAGCGTGAGTCAGCGAGTGGACACCGTCGCCTTGCGACCAGCGAGTCGACATCGAGTCGTGATTGGCGGAATCGTCATTACCGTTCTGCTGATTCCGACAATCGTGTTTCTGTACAGCGTCTCGATCGTTGAGACACCAGGACAGCTTCTGGTCCGCGCTGAGTCGCAATTGGCGAACGGAGATTTTCACCGTGCCTTCGTGACGGCGGAAAAGCTGGTTGGCCGAGATCCTCAATCGGTCGACGGCTGGAAGATTCTGGCGGAAGGGGCTGGCAAACGTGGTGAATTCGATCGAGCTTGTCAGGCGTTGGATGAATACGCGAATCGACGCCCCTCGCACGACGCGGGTCGATTCGCGTTGCGAGTGGGTCGTGATTGGATGATGCGAAATCGCGTTCGACACGCGGCACATGCGCTGCGAACGAGCGAGCGATTAGGGTTTGAAGTGACCGAATCGTTGCAATTGCAGGAGCAAATCGCCGCCGTCACTGGACATGGCCGCGAAACCGTCCGCTGCATCATTGAGCTGATTAAGCGGAAGAACTTTCGCCGCAACGATCTATTGCTGGTCACGTCGATCGCCCCCAGCGTGGGCGACCCCGCGCGGCTGGAGGCCATTTTAAGGACGGATTCAGCGAACAAGTCTCCCCTGCTCGTTTCGGCAAATCAGAAGCTAAATCTGAACTTGTATCACGAAGCGGAGCAACTGCTGATGCAGATCACAACAGCACACCCGGATGACGTCGAGGCCATGGGGACCCTCGCCGAACTCTACGCCCGGTTCATGCCCGACAAGTTTCACGCTTGGCAGTCTCAACTAAGTGTGGCGGCGCGTGACGATGCTCGATTCTGGTCGGCGCTGGGGCAATGGCTGATGCAGCGCGGCGAGAATGAATCGGCTGCGCGGTGTTTGCACGAGGCCCTGCTGCGGGAACCCGAACAACTCTCGACAACAGCCATCCTGGGACAGTTGCTGAAGACCCTGAATGAGACCGAGTTGGGCAGCGCATTCTCGGAGCGAGGTCGGCACTTGCAGAGGATCGTCGATCTCAATTCACGGATGAACGAGCCGCGGGCGAATGAGTACGTCCGGCCGTTGATTGAAGAGTTGGAAGCGACCGGACGGCTGTGGGAGGCCTGGGGCTGGTGTGCCGTTGCCCAGCAATCGACTGGCAAGCTGGATGCAGAGATCCTCGCGCTGAAAACCCGGATCGAACCGCAGTTGCACGCGACGCTTCCCCGAACACGTCCCGATTGCCTGCCAGGCGTCACGTTCGACTGGAGTCGCTATCCCCTGCCCGATTGGTCGCAGCAGAAATCCAGCGTCCACGACGAGGGCGTAGCGAGTATGACAGAATCGTCAGCGATTCGATTTGCGGATCGAGCGACTGACGTCGGGATCGATTTTCGATTTGTGAATTCGTATTCCGTCAAAGAAGGACGCCGGATTTTTGAAGCGATGGGCGCGGGTGTCGCCGTTCTGGACTACGACCTCGATGGCTGGCCTGACTTGTATTTTCCACAAGGGAACACATCACCAACCGCGACGACAGACGGTCCGTCAGACCAACTTTTTCGAAATGGGCGCGGCCAGAAGTATCAGAACGTAACGGACCCCAGCGGAATTCGCGAACTGACCTATTCTCAAGGCATTGCGGCGGGAGATTTCAACAACGATGGATTTCCCGATCTGTACATCGCCAATCTGGGCCGCAACACATTGTACGTGAATCAAGGCGACGGCACGTTTGCTGATGTCACTGATCAGGCCGGAATAACGCAGAATTCGTGGACCGTCAGTTGTGCGATCGCAGATCTCAATGGGGACGGATTACCAGACCTGTTCGACGTGAACTACGTTCAGGGACCAGATTTATTGACCGGCTATTGCACCGATTCACACGGTCGAAGAACCGTTTGCCGTCCCACCGTCTTCGATCCGGCTTTGGACTCGGTATTGATCAATTTGGGTGATGGTCGTTTCGAGACGCAACAGGCAGAAGCGGGGCTAGATCTCCCGCAGGGAATGGGATTGGGGCTGGTCATTGCCGACTTTAACGACGACAACAAACCAGACATTTTCATCGCCAACGATATGACGGCGAACTACCTGCTGATAAACCAACAGGCAAACCCGGATCACCCGTTCCCAACGCGCGATCGACCCAACTATTCTCAACCCAACTCAATCGCGAACCCCGCCGACCCGCGGCCGAGTCACTCGTTTTCACCGCGCGATCGACCCAGCTATTCTGAACCCAACTCGATCGCGAGCCCCGCCGACCCGCGGCCGAGTCACTCGTTTTCACCGCGCGATCGACCCAGCTATTCTGAACCCAACTCGATCGCGAGCCCCCCCGACCCGCGGCCGGGTCACTCGTTTCCAACGCGCGATCGACCCAACTATTCTGAACCCAACTCAATCGCGAACCCCGCCGACCCGCGGCCGGGTCACTCGCTGCATTTCCGGGATGAAGCGTTATTAAGAAACGTTGCGCTGGACCAATTTGGACTGGCTCAAGCCTGCATGGGGATTGCATGCGCCGACATCAATCGAGACCGCTTGCCTGATTTGCTGGTCACCAATTTTGCGCAGGAAGCGAATACCCTCTATCTTTCTCAACCGGACGGGTTCTATGTCGATTGGACTCAAGCTGCCGGGTTGCGCAAACCCAGCTTCGAGCCATTGGGTTTCGGCGCGCAGTTTCTGGATGCAGACAACGACGGGTGGCACGATCTGGCCGTGGTGAACGGTCATATTGACGACTTCGTTAATCAGCCTTTCAGGATGAAGGCTCAATTGTTTCGTGGTCATGCAGACCATCGATTCACCGAGTTGCAGGCAACTTCGGCAGGCGCGTTCCTGGACAAGCCGCGCCTTGGTCGTGGAATGGCTCTACTTGATTGGAATCGGGATGGCCGAGTCGATTTCATTGCCACCGATCTCGAAGAGTCGCAACTTCTCGCCGAGAATCAGACGGATTCCCGAAGCCATTCATTGCGGTTTCGTTTGATTGGCACGCGAAGTAACCGTGATGCGATTGGTGCCAAGGTGCGCGTCACGGTCGATGCAGGTGATGATCGTTACTTACAGGTCACTGCGGGCGATGGTTATCAGAGCAGTAATGAGCGCATCTTACGCGTCGGCATTGATGATAAGCAGGAAGTAGAACGCGTCGAAATCCGCTGGCCTTCGGGAGACCTCACACATGCCGAGCATGTGCGGGTCGATCACGAATGGCTCGTCATTGAAGGACTTGCGACATGGCTGACACAGCCATGAATGCCACGGATCAGAGTATCTTCGGAAAAAGTCTGCACGTCGGTATGGAATCTGCCTGATCAGCCATTGTCATCGCATGGACGCTTGCATGACTCCTGATCTGCAACTCGTGCGGTTGGAAAACATGTGTTTTCCTTCGGTCCTCCGAAATCTTCTAACAGGTGAGGCAAGTGGTGGGATTATCGCGTAGTCGTGAATTTGTAATACACAGTAAAAGCATTGTTATTAACAGTTGTTTAACAGCATTCATGGTGACGGCGTGTATCGGTTGTGGGGGGGCATCAGGTCCTCACGAAAAGCTGGTCGAAGCGTCGGGGTTGGTGAAGCTGGATGGCAAGCCGACATCCGGCATTCGGCTGTCGTTCCTGCCAACCGCGTCGACAAAGGCGGTTGGTGGTTGCTGGGCGATCACCGATGATGACGGACACTTCACCGTGATGCATCTGTCCAACAAAGAAGGAATACCGCCGGGTCAATACGACGTGTTGTTCTCCCGACGCGTGAAACCTGATGGCACTCCGCTGGGCGAGACCGATTCGCCGACGATGGTCCAGTCGGAAGAGACGATTTCGAAGATGTATAGCGATCCCGCCAAGATCGGACTGCACAACAAAGTTGATATCACTGAGAAGGGTGCGACCAGTCTCGATTTCGCGCTGTCCAGTATGAAGATGAGAAGGTAGTTCGTGATGCGGTTGGGTTCGCCACAGGCGAGTGACCGCTGCTCAATTTGTGGTTCTGATTCTGTTTTTTGAAGGAGTGGAGTATGCCGAGAGAGTCCGTTTACCGCCGTCCAGTTCAGCGGAACCGAATTGCGTTTACCCTGATCGAACTGCTGGTCGTGATTGCGATTATCGCGGTGCTGATCGCACTGCTGTTGCCCGCGGTCCAGCAGGCACGCGAGGCGGCCCGTCGAACGCAGTGCAAAAACAATCTGAAACAAATCGGATTGGCTCTGCACAACTATCATGAACAGTTCAGTTTGTTCCCGTTTTCCGTGTCTGGCTCGGGTCCAAATGCGTACACCGACCACTCGATCAAGCTCGTGAAAAACACGACGGGTTGGGTGCAATTGCTACCCAACTTTGATCAAGCCCCGCTGTACAACACGATCAACCATAGCGCGGCCATGGGACGGTATATGGGACCCAGTTGGGAAACATCACCCGTACCGCTGGCGGCTGGAGGTCCGACGCCGGCGAATGCTCAAGCGGCGGCCACGAAGCTGGTGGCATTGCTCTGCCCCAGCGACGGCGGCAAAGCATACTTCACCGGTTTCGACGGAAATTACGGCTGCGAATCGAACGTCCTGTCGTACAAGACGACCTACGGTTTCAGCGTGTCACCTGCCTTCGGTGACTACGGCTGGAATACTCAAGGTCAGGCCAGCCGTGCCATGTTCGGGCCGGAAGGCAACACGTCGATGCGTGACATCACCGACGGAACCAGCAATACCGTGGCCGTTTCGGAAACGACTTTGAATGTGGGCGACGGTATCACAGGATCATGGGGGTGTATGCAGCATGTGGGGCAAGGTGTGGACTTTGCCACGATCAATGGTCAACGCAAGATCAATGACTTCGTCTGTTGCTCGTGGACGTCTCCGCCGTACACCTATGTGTATCCACAAGGAACGCTGGGCGAATGGGGGACGCCTGGCAGTCTGCACACAGGTGGTTGTCAGGTGTTGCTGGCCGACGGGTCGGTGCGATTCATCAGCGAAAATATCGATGGAAATACACGGCGGTTTCTCGGCTATATCGCGGACGGAAATCCGGTCAAAGACTTTTAGTTAACTGGCTCTGACGTGTTCCAAATGTGCTCGCCGCAGTCAGAACTGACTGCGGCGATTTCATTTTTTGGGGTGCTGAATTGTTCGTCGAAAGACGCTGATTTCTCGACCGGATTTTCCGAAAGTTCGACCTTCAATCAAACTGAAATCTAAACCAGACTCAGATCGATGGCATGTATCGTTCGATAAGCACAAGTTACCGGCCAAAAGTGGTCGCATCCGCGTCGTTACTAGTGTCGCTGTGGCCGCCGTTGTTCAAACCGAGATCCGTCAGTCGGGACCCGTGAACAACCGCAAATTTCCGCGTTGGTGGCGAATCTCTGCAGTGCCACCCTGTCAGATGACGTGTCTTTCAGCAGGGCATTTGACGGCTTCCGTCACGCTGTTTCGGCTGTGTGTGAATCGATGCCTGTTGCGCAGAACTCGTGCTTTCTCACGCGTGACTTTTCGTGTGTGGTATGATGCGACGCACAGCCGATCAGTGCACTCAAGTTTTTGGCGAGAAGTCCACTCGGTATGTGACTGAAGCTTCGATTTGTCCAGATTCACTGCGATCGGACGAATGAGAAATCTGACGCCATCTGTTGCATTTTCGGCACCAACGCATTTCCATTCACCGAAACGTGACATTTGGTCTGAGATGCTCACGCCAAACTCTGCCGAAGTCCGACAAATAACTGAACAAGAACTCATTTATGTTCACTCATAAATAATCTGCATTCCCGCTTGGATGTGACTTTGATTACTGGATCGATTCATCCCGAGGTATCGGGATTTCCGCACAGGCAAAACGCGAGAGACGCCGGCTGTTTTTTCCCTTGATTTTCTGCAACTAAACCGGACTCGTCAGCCGAAATCGTCGCGTCGAAACTGCGATTTGGAAATCATGGTATACAGTGAGTTGGAAGGAGCAGAACGATCCCAATGACCCCCGCTTCCCCTCGATCCGCCGTCTTTGTCGGCCGACAGCAGATTTATGACCGCGATCTGAATATTGTCGCGTACGAACTGCTGTTCCGTTCGAGCACCGACAATCGCGCATCAATCGTGGATGCCGACGTTGCCACGTCACAGCTTTTGATCAATGCCGTGATCGAGATCGGTCTGGAAAACCTGGTGTTCGGCCGCCCGGCGTTCGTCAATTTCACCAAGAACTTCATCATCGGGAAATGCGAAATCCCATTCGATCCCGAATTGCTGGTTGTCGAAGTTCTCGAAACGGTCGAGCCCGATTCGGAAGTCTATGCCGCACTGGTCAAGTTGCGCGACAACGGATTTACGATCGCGCTCGACGACTACATCGATTCGGACAACCGGGATCAACTGTTGAATCTGGCCGACATCATCAAGATCGATCTGCGCGGGTACAATCCTGCCAAACTGGCCGACGACGTTAGAGCGATGAAAAAACTGCCGCTCAAACTTCTCGCGGAAAAGGTCGAGACCACCGAAGAATTTGAACGCTGCAAAGCCATGGGGTTCGATTATTTCCAGGGCTATTTCCTGTCACGACCGCAAATCGTGGAAGGAAAGGCGATCGCCAGCAATCAGTTGGCGATCCTGCAACTGCTGGTGAAACTGCGCGATCCCAAGGTTGTGTTCGACGATGTCGTCGATCTGGTCAAGCAGGACGTGTCGCTCAGTTTGAAATTGCTGCGCTACGTCAACTCGTTGGCGCACGGTGTCAGACGGCAGATCGATTCTGTCCGCCAAGCGGCCATTCGTCTGGGTCTGCAAAAGATCTGTCAGATCGTGACGCTGATTGCCATGAGTGGTCTGGCCGACAAACCGAGGCCATTGCTGGAAACCGCGCTGGTGCGCGCCCGCATGTGCGAACTGGTGGGGGCGACCAATCGTCCCGAGTCATCTGAGATCTGTTTCACCGTTGGGCTGTTCTCAAGTCTTGATGCATTCATGGATCAGCCACTGAAGGACATCCTGAAGGACCTGCCGATCACGCCCGAAATTCGCGAAGCCCTGCTCTCTCACGAGGGTCCAATGGGGCGGATGTTGAGTTCCGTCATGGCCTTCGAGAGAGGCGACTGGGAAGGCACTCGCCAGGCAGGGATTGATGACGACGCGTTCCAGAAAGCGTATCTCGACGCCGTCTCGTGGACGCATATGGAATCGAAAATTGCCTTCTCGGGCACGGCCTGACGATTGTCGATTCCGTGCAGTTGCGCGGATCAGTCGCGACGGATTGGATGGGGTGGAAGTTCTCCGCCCCATTTTTGTTTTGACGGATGGCGACAAATCCCTTCGACGTTGTCTGTCGTCATTGATCTCAATTCCGCGAACCAGATCCGTGGTTCGAGTGTCATCGACCTGACGACCGCGCGGTCTCTGGCGAACCGACGTGTGCCGTGATGACACGACAGGATGGGATTTGAGGCCATGGAATGTTGCTGTCGATTTCGACGACGTATCAGCCCGCCAGCGATCTGGGGATCCTGCTGCACAAGCATCCGGACCGATTTCAGACCTTTGAATTAACCTTTGGACAGGCACACGTCTTCTACACGAAAAACTCAACGGAACGTACGACCGCCGCGCTGCTGCTCGAGATCGATGCGGTCGGCATGGTTCGTAGTGCGGGGGCGAAGCGGTTTGGAGTGCTCGCCGAATACGTGAATGACCGACCCTATGTGGCGTCTTCGTTCCTCAGTGTTGCCCTGAATCACGTGTTCCGATCGGCGATGTCCGGAGCTTGCAAAGAACGGCCCGAACTCGCCACCAAACCGATGCCTTTGACGGCCCGAATTGAGGTCCTGCCCGTGCGAGGCGGCGAGGCATGGCTGCGCCGAGTCTTCGAACCGCTGGGATACGCAGTCACGGCAACTCGTCATCCGCTCGATCCCCAGTTCCCCGACTGGGGCGAAAGTCCGTATTACTCGGTGACGATTGACGCCACGACCTCGCTGTCGGCGTTGCTGACACACCTGTATGTTCTGATTCCTGTCTTCGATGGTTCCAAGCACTATTACGTCGCCGACGATGAACTCGACAAGTTGCTGATGAAAGGGGAAGGCTGGCTGGCCCGGCACCCAGAACGAGATCAGATCACTCGACGCTACCTGCCTTATCGCCCTGGCCTGTCCCGGGAAGCACTCGCGCGATTGACTGCCGAGATTCCCGCCGACGAAGAACTGATCGAAACTGACGACGAACCGACCGAAGAAAAAATTTCGCTCAACACCCAACGTTTGGGAGCAGTCCTGGCCGCTCTGAAAAGCAGCGGCGCGGCGAGTGTCGCCGATCTGGGATGTGGTGAGGGTAAACTGTTGCGCGAGTTGTTGGCCGACCGGCAATTCAAACGAATTGTCGGCTTGGATGTGTCGATCCGGTCGCTCGAAATCGCACAGCGGCGGCTCAAGCTGGATCCAGCGCGTGGACCTCGGTCCGATCGAATTCAATTACTCCATGGTTCGCTGCTTTATCGGGACGAACGGATTGCAAACTTTGATGCGGCAGCGATCGTGGAAGTGATCGAACATTTCGATCCGCCTCGCTTGTCCGCTTTCGAACGCGCGATCTTTGAATGTGCGAAGCCGAAGACCGTCGTCGTGACAACGCCGAATCAGGAATACAACATCAAATGGGAATCGCTACCGGCCGGAGAATTCCGCCATACTGATCATCGATTCGAATGGACGCGGGCTGAATTCCAGCAGTGGGCTGAACGTGTCGCCCAGTCGCACGGTTACACTGCGCGCTTCGTGGGCATTGGTCCATTGATGAACGGTGCGGTCCGCCAACGCAAATGTGTGTTTTCGAGAAACAATCTGAGCCATGACTGAACGCGTTCACCAGAATCCGAACTTGATCTACTCGACAGGCACGCAAGTTGTCTGCCTGCGGGAAATCATTGGCCAGAACGGTCGCACGCTGCATCCGCGCGGGACCGTTGGCGTGGTCATTCACGCACCCGGCGATCTGGAGCATGCCTACCGCGTGCGACTGGTGGATGGTTATGAAGAGAACCTGCGGCACGGCGAAATCGTGATGCTCGCTCATTTTAAAGAAGGTGAAATCGGAGACCCACGAATCACGGCCCGACGAAGTGACCTGTACGACCGCGTGATCTTCCGCTGCGTAGTGGGATCACGCGCGTTTGGCTTGGATGATGAGAACTCGGACACTGATTACCGAGGGATCTATTTACCGACGGCAGAAATGCACTGGTCGATGTACGGTGTGCCCGAGCAGATCGAGTGCGATGAGACACAGGAGCACTATTGGGAACTGCAGCGATTTCTGGTGCTGGCACTGAAAGCGAACCCAAACGTCCTGGAATGTCTCTACACGCCATTGATTGAAGTGAAAACGCCTCTGGCGGGCGAATTGCTGGAGATGCGATCGGCATTCCTGTCGCGGCTGGTCTACCAGACCTACAACGGTTACGTCATGTCGCAATTCAAAAAGATGCAATCCGATCTTCGCAATCAGGGTCAGGTGAAATGGAAGCATGTGATGCACCTGATTCGATTGTTGATATCGGGCATCAGCGTGCTGCGAGACGGGTTTGTTCCCATTCGAGTGGAACAGCACCGCGATCGGCTGCTCGCGATCAAGCGAGGAGAAGTGTCATGGGATGAAACCGAGGACTGGCGTCGTCGATTGCATCAGGAATTCGATTCCGCCGTAACCAAATCGCCCCTGCCTGAACGGCCTGACTACGAATGGGCCAATGCCTTGTTGATGAAGGCCCGGCGTGCCGCGATGGCCGCCGAATTACCGTGAGGTCATCAATGTCTGTTTGATGGTTTCCCGGCTTGGCGATGAACTCGCCTGACTGCAGGTTGAGAAAGGAACCATCATGAATATCGATCCGCGCCTGATTCGACAGGCGGACGCGCATCCCTGTCCTCTGCTGTTCGTGACGATCAGTGGAGCACATCTGTACGGCTTTCCGTCGTACGATTCTGACTTCGACCTGCGCGGCGTGCATTGTCTGCCACTGCCCGACGTACTTGGTCTGCACGAGCGCGATGATACGATCGAAAAGTCGGGCATTCACGATGGTTTGGAAATCGACCTGGTGACACACGACGCCAGAAAATTCATCGAGATGTTGCTGAAAAAGAACGGTTACGTGCTGGAACAGTTGCTGTCCCCGCTGATCGTTCGTACGTCGGCCTATCACGAAGAACTGAAGGCGCTCGCGCCCGGTTGTATCACGCGCCATCACGCTCATCATTATCTCGGCTTCGCTGAAACACAGTTCAATCTGTTTCAGAAGGCCGATCCTCCGCATGTGAAGCCGTTGCTCTACGTTTACAGAGTGTTGCTGACGGGGATTCACCTGATGCGCAGCGGTCAGATCGAGGCCAATCTGCTGCGACTGAACGCGTCTGCGAAATTGCCGTTTCTGGATGATCTGATTGCCCGAAAAACGAGTGGTCCCGAAAAGGGACGATTGGACCAGGCAGACCTCGCGTTTCATCAGCAGGAATATCAGCGCCTGACGATGGACTTGAGATCTGCATTCGAACAGAGTCCGTTGCCGGAACGGCCAACTTCCCAAGCGGCTCTGAGTGACCTGCTGGTACGAATTCGGCTGGACTCGTCGGTCAGTGCACGGTCGGCTGAAGTCTAAATCAGCCGGATCGATGACAGGTCGTGCCACCCGCTCTGGCTGTCAGTCAGAGTGGGTGGTTTCGATCCCACGCCGCGCACTGCTCTGGCGGAAGACAGCCAAAGCAGTGGCACATTCAACGAACCTAGTGCGTGTCGCACGGACGTGTCGCATTGAAACATGGGTTAGACGCTATGGATTTAGGCTCGCGAGACGCCACACTCAATTTGGATGCGCTCTAATTAATGGAATTTCGTGAACATCAAGCTTCCCCAACTGTCACTTGTCGTACTGATCGGCCCCAGTGGATCCGGCAAGACGCCGTTCGCGCGACGGCACTTTCTACCGAGCGAAATTCTGTCGTCGGACTTTTGCCGCGGTGTCGTCAGTGATGACGAGAACGATCAAGCGGCGACGGCTGACGCGTTCGACGTCTTGCGGTACATCGCTGGCAAACGATTGGAGCGAGGCAAGTTGACGGTTGTGGATGCCACGAACGTCCAACGAGACGCTCGGGCGCCATTGGTGTCATTGGCTCGTCAATACCATGTCCTGCCCGTTGCGATCGTGTTGAACCCTTCCGAAGATCTCTGCCGCGAGCGAAACCGCGAGCGATCTGATCGAAACCTCGGGCCGCACGTCATTCGTCAGCAGCGTCAACAATTGCGCCGGTCGTTAGGAGACCTCAGGCGAGAAGGCTTTCGTTACGTGTACGTGCTCGATCGAGCCGACCAGATTGAGGCGGTTCAGATCGAACGAGAACCGCTCTGGACGGATCGTTCAGACGAGCGCGGCCCGTTCGACATCATTGGAGACGTGCATGGCTGCGCGGACGAACTGCAAGATCTGTTGTCGTTGCTGGGCTATGTGAAATCCGAGATCCTCAACGAACCCGGTTGGGCGCCGATCAACTACGCGCATCCAGAAGGACGCAAAGCGATTTTCGTCGGCGACCTGGTCGATCGAGGGCCGCGGGTGATCGACAGTCTGAGTATCGCTCGGAACATGGTCTGCGCCGGTACGGCGCTCTGCGTCCCCGGGAATCACGACGTCAAACTGTTGAAGAACCTTGCGGGCCGTGACGTCCAGGTGTCTCACGGATTGGCCCAGACGCTGGCGGAGATCGACGCATTGCCGGACGCGGCTCGCGAGCCGTTTACTCAGTCGGCCCGAGTATTCCTCGACGGGTTGATCAGCCATTTTGTGTTGGACTCGGGCAAGCTCGTTGTGGAGCACGCTGGGATGAAGCAGTCGATGCAGGGTCGAGGCTCGCGCACGGTGCGTGATTTCGCTCTGTACGGGGAAACCACGGGTGACCCGGCCGCGGGTCGGCGGGATTCGCGATGGAGTTGGGTTCAGAATAGCAGTGCCGCTCGCGCGATGTCGGGTGAGACGGATGAGTTTGGATTGCCCGTTCGACAGAACTGGGCCGCCGACTATCGCGGTCCGGCGATGGTCGTCTACGGACATACGCCGGTCGCCGAGCCAGAGTGGGTGAATCACACCGTCAACATTGATACGGGGTGTGTCTTCGGTGGCAAGCTGACGGCGTTGCGTTACCCTGAAGCCGAATTCGTATCGGTGCCTGCGCGGCGCACCTATTTTGAATCGTTACGACCGTTCCTAAAACCGGATCAATCCCCTGTTTCGCTAACCTTGCAGCAACAGCAGGATGATCTGCTCGATGCGAAAGACGTGCTGGGGAAACGGTTCATCGCGACTCGATTGAATCCCACATCACGATCCGAGAAGAAAATGCCACCGCGGCGCTGGAAGTAATGAGTCGTTTTGCGGCCGATCCGAAATGGCTGATCTACCTGCCGCCCACGATGTCGCCATGTGAGACTTCGGTCCAACCTGATTTGCTCGAACATCCCGCCGAGGCGTTTGCGTACTATCGACACCATGGCATTCCCAAGGTGATTTGCGAAGAAAAGCACATGGGTTCGCGGGCAGTGGTCGTCGTTTGTCGAGAAACTGATGCGGCTCTGCGGCGTTTCGGTGTGCTCGATGAAACGGGAATTGTCTACACGCGCACGGGACGGCGATTCTTCACCGACACTCACCTTGAGCAACAGTTTCTGGAACGAATGCGATCCGCGCTCACGGTCGCTGATTTCTGGACGGCCTTTAAGACAGACTGGGTGTGCTTGGATTGCGAGTTGCTGCCTTGGTCGGCCAAAGCACAGGAATTGCTGCGTCACCAGTACGCGGCAGTCGGTGCGGCCGCGACAGCCGCTTTGCCGAATGTCGTCACTGCTTTGGAATTGGCCACGCAACGATTGAGTGGTAAAGCCGCGGGGTTGGCAACCGATACTCATACTCGATTTGTTGGACAGCAGGATCGAGTTCAGCGATTTGTCAACGCCTACCGACACTACTGTTGGCCGGTGGATTCGATCAACGATCTGAAGCTGGCTCCCTTTCATCTGCTCGCAACAGAAGGCAGGTGCCATGTGTCGCAAAATCATGTCTGGCACCTGGCCGAACTGGCGAAAATCTGCGCAGCGGACCCTCAATTGTTATTGGCCACAAAATCGATGATCGTCGATGTGACTGATGGCCAGAGTGAAGAAGCGGGCATCGAATGGTGGACTCAATTGACCAGCGCGGGCGGTGAAGGAATGGTCGTCAAACCCTTGGAATACGTGGCACGTGGTAGCAAAGGTCTGCTGCCGCCGGCGATCAAGTGTCGTGGCCCCGAATATCTGCGGATCATTTACGGTCCTGAATATTCCGTTGAAGAATCTGTCACGGCTCAAACGGCGCGGATTGGGAGCAAAACGATCGCTGGCGTTGCGCGAGTTCGCGTTGGGCGTCGAGGGTCTGGAACGATTCGTACGCAGGGAACCGTTGCGGCGTGTCCACGAATGTGTCTTCGGGGTGCTGGCTCTCGAGAGCGAGCCGGTGGACCCACGACTGTAAAGTTGATTGGAGAGATGAAAGTGAAACTGCCTGTTGAGGCATTTGTTGATCAGCACAACCGCTGGCCGAAAACGGGCCGGCATATTCTGGCTCATTACGACGACGACACAATTGTCGTCTACCAGGCCTATTCGCCGTTGATTGGTGGATACGCCATTGAGCATGGACGTTTTGGCGATGGTTTTAAATACACTCGCATGAGTTGGATCAAACCGAATTTCATGTGGATGATGTACCGCAGTGGCTGGGGTCGGTCGCAAGGACAAGAGTGCGTGCTCGGTATCCGACTGCGCCGTTCGTTCTTCGATTCGCTGTTGGAACAGGCTGTTCCCTCATCGTTCGTGCCCGAGTTGTTTCGCGATCCGTCTGACTGGAACGCTGCGGTTCAACGGTCGGATGTGCGCCTGCAATGGGACCCCGATCACCTGCCGAATGGACACAAGTGCGAACGTCGAGCCATCCAGATCGGACTGCGCGGTGGCACATTGGAGTCTTACGGCAAACGCGAAATTATCGAGATCATCGATTTCCGGCAGTTCGTCGCGGAACAGCGCGTTCACATCGGTGATGGGACAAGCCGTCAATTGCTGATGCCAGTGGAACGAGTCTACTGGCCGTCCAGCGAATTGGCCCGAGCCACGATTGGATTGGACGAAGCAGACAGACTTTCCGATGCGTCCAATGAGGGTCAATTGAATTCACCGCCGCAATAGAATCTGATTGTCATTCTTGGTCCCCTAACAGTGGTTGAATTCTACGAGCGAATCGTGAGTTCAATTCTGTTCCGAGCACTTTCTTGTCTTCACAGGGCAAATGATTTGCCATTGGACATCGCCGAATTCGGTTTTCATTACGACGACGAATCGACTGCGATTTCCGATAAACAGTCTCGGGATGCTTGCAGGTGAGCGGGGTTTTGGTTGTATTGGTCTTCTCGCCAGACTGATCACGCCCTCCGCAAACAAGGTTCCGCCTTCATGCACGGATTTGAACCAGCGACTCCCGCCGACGATTCAACTCCTTCAAACGTTCCCTGGTGGAAAGAACTCAACCGATATCACTGGTTTGTGCTCGTCGTGGCCGCACTGGGCTGGCTGTTCGACACCATGGACCAGCAGTTGTTCAACTTGGCGCGCGTCCCTGCCATGCGTGCCTTGCTGGAACCGTCCGGGATCGCTGTCACACCCGGCAATATCGACTTTCACGGTGGCATCGCGACGTCGATCTTCCTGGTGGGCTGGGCTGCGGGAGGATTGTTCTTCGGCATCATGGGTGACCGAGTGGGTCGAGCCAAGACCATGCTGATTACCATTCTGCTTTATTCGGCATTTACCGGGCTGAGCGCTCTGTCGTGGAATACCATCAGTTTTGGGGTCTTCCGCTTCCTGACTGGACTT
>Ga0207694_10000890_pt1 | contig 26483 bp, 24 predicted proteins | sample KBSC34metaG_FD_184353 | JGI IMG/M metagenome (GOLD analysis project Ga0207694, IMG submission 184353) | Corn rhizosphere microbial communities from Kellogg Biological Station, Michigan, USA - KBS C3-4 metaG (SPAdes) (version 2) | ecosystem: Host-associated > Plants > Roots > Rhizosphere > Soil... | reverse complement strand
GTGCGGGTGGCTACCCCGGTAGTCTCCTTGTCTGATTTCGCCATCGTCACAAAGCGGGCGGTCACCAAAGAAGAAGTCAATGAGGCCTTCAAAAAGGCCGCCGCCGACCCCTATTTCCAAGGCATACTGGATGTTTCCGAAGAAGAATTGGTCAGCAGCGATTTCATCGGCAACAGTCATTCGGCCATCGTCGATCTGGCACTGACCAATGTCGTGGGCGGCAACCTGCTGAAGGTGGTAGCCTGGTACGACAACGAGTGGGGTTATTCGAACCGGCTGGTCGAACTGACGGCCGATGTCGGTAAACTAGTAAACGGCGAAGAGGGAGAGAACGCTATGTCAGATGACAAACCCGAACCGATGCTGGATGCTCCGGGCCTGGATGACGCGCTGCCGGCGCCCGAGCCGATGGGTCAGGAAGCTAACGAGCCCGTGCATGAGACGTCAGATGAACATAAGCCGGTAGAGGGCGAACCAGGTATGGAAACGCCGGCCGATACGCTGCCGGAACAGGGTAATCCTCCGGAGACCGAACATCCGACCGCCGGTCCCGATCAGCCCCACGGATTTTAGCCGATTATGAAAATCGCCCTTTCGACGGACCATGCCGGATTCGAGCAGCTGAAAGATCTGAAAAAATACCTGGAAGAAGAGCTGGGTCACGAATGCGTGGATTACGGTCCACCGACGTTGAACATCAACGATGACTATCCGGATTTCATATTCAAAGCGGCCGAAGCCATATCCAAGGGCGATTGTGAGATGGGCATAATCATGGGCGCCAGCGGACAAGGCGAGGCCATGGCCGCCAACCGCTTCAAAAACGTGCGATGCGCGGTGTTCTACGGGCCGATAGTGATAGGCCGTCTGATAGACGTCAATGGTCGGGTGAGCAGCAGTCCGTATGAGATCGTCCGACTGACACGCGAGCATAACAACTCTAACATGCTGAGCCTAGCCGCTAGATTCGTTTCCATGAACGATATCAAGCACGTGGTAAAACTATGGCTTGAAACACCCTTTAGCGAACAGCCCAGGCACGTCCGGCGGATTGATAAACTCGACCGCATAGGCAGCTAAAACATGCCACAAATAGCGCCGTCCATTACCGCATACTCTCCAGATGAGTACCGCGACCAGATGGAAACCGCCGCCAAGTTCGCCCATCGGGTACATATAGACCTGATGGACGATGAATTCACGAAAAAACCTAATATCAGCGCCAAAGACGCCTGGTGGCCGGTTGGAACCAAAGCTGATTTCCATCTGATGTACAAACAGCCGGGCCGCGCGGTGGAGCTGATTTTAGAACATAAGCCTAACATGATAATCGTCCATGCGGAATCAAGCGGGCGTTTCATCGAGCTGGCCGACCGCCTGCACCAACTGAGCGTATTGGTGGGCGTGGCGCTGCTGCCTCAGACATCGGTGGAGACTATCGCCCCGGCTCTGGAGCATATCGACCACGTGCTGGTTTTCAGCGGCGATCTGGGGAGTTTCGGTGGCCATGCCAACCTCAGATTATTGAGTAAGATTGAAGAGCTGCGCCGTCATAAACCCGATCTGGAGATCGGCTGGGACGGAGGTGTCAATGACCAGAATATCTCCAAACTGGTGTTCGGCGGCGTGGACGTCCTGGACGTCGGCGGTTACATCCAGGATGCCGCCGATCCGCAAAAAGCCTACGAGCGGCTGGCCAGGATCGCCGAAGAAACAGGGACAACCTAACCGGTTTCGGATATAATCTTAAGCATAATGGCCAAAGCCCAAAAAGATTATTCGATCGCCGACCTCCAAAAAAAAGCCAATACCATCCGGGCGGATATCATCAAGATGCTGGAAAAAGCCGGCAGCGGGCATTCGGCCGGTCCTCTTGGTCTAGCCGATATCTTCACGGCGTTATATTTCAGGATATTAAAACACGATCCGGAAAACCCCGATTGGGGGGACCGAGATATCCTGGTGCTCAGCAACGGCCATTGTGTGCCGGTGCGCTACGCCACGATGGCTAACGCCGGATATTTTTCGCGTAAGGAACTATTGACGCTGCGCCAGCTCGGCTCGCGACTGCAGGGGCACCCGGAACGTGAACGGCTGCCAGGTCTGGAAACTACCAGCGGACCGCTTGGTTCGGGCTTGTCCCAGGCTATCGGAATGGCCCTAGCACTGCGGCTGGATAAGGCTCAGCACCGCTGGGTATATGTCGTGATGGGAGATGGCGAGCAAGACGAAGGCAACGTTTGGGAGGCGGCCATGACGGCTGGAAAGTATCGGCTCAGCAACATCATCGCTATAACCGACAGGAATAATATTCAGATCGATGGTCCGACCGAGACTGTTATGCCATTAGAAAACCTCAAGGATAAATGGGAAGCCTTTGGCTGGCACGTGCTGGAGATCGACGGCAACGATATGGAGGCGATTATCGACGCCTGCCAGATGGCTAAGGCTATCGTCGAGAAACCGGTCATGATAATCGCCCATACCATTCCCGGCAAAGGCGTGGATTTCATGGAATATGACTTCCATTGGCACGGCGTGGCGCCCAATCATGAGCAAGCCGTCAAGGCTTTGAAAGAAATCCGGACGCTAGGCGGCAAGATCAAATCGGAGCACGAGCATGAATGAGATGCACCTGGCGCCCAAGGTCATAACCAGTGAACCGATCCGCAAAGGTTTCGGCATGGGACTGCTGCAGGCCGGTCAGTTGGACCCGAACGTGGTTGCTGCCTGCGCCGACTTGACCGAATCGACCAACATGCATTTTTTCGCCGAGGCTTTCCCGGACAGGTATTTTGAAATCGGCGTCGCCGAACAAAACCTAGTGACAGTCGGCTCGGGACTGGCGGCGATGGGTAAAGTTCCTTTCGTCAGCAGTTACGCGGCCTTTAACCCGGGACGCAACTGGGAGCAGATACGCACTACCATCTGTCTGAATAACCGGCCCGTCAAAATCATCGGTTCGCACGCCGGGCTCTACACCGGGGCCGATGGCGCCACGCACCAGATGCTGGAAGATCTGGCGTTAATGAGAGCCTTGCCCAACATGGTGGTGCTGGCCCCCGGCGACAGCGTCGAAGCCGCCAAGGCGACTTTGGCGATGGCCAAGGATAAAAGGCCGAATTATATGCGCGTAGCGCGGGAAGCAACTCCTGTCATCACTACGGAACATACGCCGTTCCAGATAGGGCGGGCCTACGTGTTTCGCCCAGGTAAAGACGTATCATTGATCGCCACTGGCACCATGACGGCCAAGGCATTGGAAGCCGCGGCTGTTCTGGAAAAGGACGGCATCGACGCCGAAGTGGTTCATGTACCGACCATCAAACCGGTAGATCATTCCGTGATATTAGCCAGCGCCGAGAAGACCAGGCATGTAATAACCGCTGAAGAGGGTCAGATCAACGGCGGTCTGGGCGGCGCGGTCGCCGAGCTGCTTGGCGAAAACCTGCCGACGCAGATGATCAGGATCGGTATGAACGACCGTTTCGGTGAATCCGGCAAGCCCGACGAGCTGCTCAAACATTTCGGGCTGACGTCCGGCCATATCGCCATGACCGCCCACAGCATATTAATGGATCATTCTAACCATAAGCACTGATGGCAGCGAATTACACGAAATTCAGGAAAGACTGCGCCGCCGCCAGAGAAGCCTTTGCCCGGGCAAGAAAAGGTCATTACGCGCTGGGGGCGTTCAATCTGGATAACCAGGAAACGCTCAAAGCGGTCAGCTTGGCCGCGAAATCCAAGCAGGCGCCGGTACTGGTAGAGGTCAGTAAAGGCGAAGTCGATGCCCTGGGTCTGGATAACGTCCGTGACATGGTAGATAACTACCGGGCAGATTACGGAGTGGAAATGTATATCAATTTAGACCACAGCCCCAGCGTCGAAGACGCTCTGGCCGGAATCGCCGCCGGTTTTGAATGTATACATATTGACGTCTCGCAGGCCAACCACGACGCCACGGACGCGGACATCGTAGAAAAGACCAAGGAAGTCGTCAGGGGCGCCCGACTCACCGGCGCGATGGTGGAAGCCGAACCGCACTACTTCGGTGGTTCATCTAACTTGCATACCGAGAAAATCGATTATAAGGAAATCCGGAAGACGTTCTCGACGCCCGAAGGCGCAAAAGCTTTCGTGGATGCCACCGGGATCGATACTTACGCCGCCGCCATCGGCAACCTCCATGGTAAGTACCCGGTGCCAAAGGTGCTTGATCTTGAACTGCTCAAAGAGATAAGACAGGCCATCGATTGCAATATAAGTTTGCACGGCGGCAGCGGCACGCCGTCCCATTATTTCGTGGAGGCCGTGAAGATCGGAGTCACCAAGATCAATATCAACAGTGATATGAGGGTGGCTTACCGCGAGACGCTGGAAAAGGTCCTTAAAGATAACCCCGACGAATACGCGGTGGTAAAACTGATGGATAAGGTCGTGGCGGCCGTGCAGGCGGTAGTCGAAAAAAAGCTGGAGTCCTTCAATTCGGCTGGCAAAGCCCGGGTTTAGGGGTTAAAATAAGCATAAGCGATGATAAAAACTAAAACCTCGAACCAGGTCTGATATGTCACAGGCGCAGCTTGACGTCTTATCGGTGGGCGACGTCGTCACGGACGCCTTTATAAGACTGATCGATAAAGAAGAGAAACTGGAACATGAGCGCAATGGCGAGACCTGGCTGGCGATCCCCTTCGGCACCAAGATACCGTTCGACCACGCCGAGATAGTTGAGGGCGTGGGTAATTCCGGCAACGCCGCGGTCGCCATGGCCCGCCTGGGTCTTAAGACCGGATTCGTAGCCAACGTGGGAGGCGACCAGTTCGGGCGCGATATCATCGCCAGTCAGCACAGGAACGGCGTCGATACCCGCTTCATCCATATCAATCCCGGCAAGCCCAGCCATTATCATTATGTGCTGTGGTACAAAGACGAGCGCACCATCCTGGTCAACAGCGTGGAGTATGAATACCACTGGCCCAGGTTCAGGATAATCGATATCCCCAAGTGGATGTATTTCTCATCTGTCGGAAAATACGCTGAAGAATACCACGACCAGATCGCCGCTTGGCTGGAATCGCACCCGACTGTCAAATTAGCTTTCCAGCCAGGTACTTTCCAGATGGGGTTAGGGACCCATCGTCTGAAGCGGATATACGAACGATCCGAGGTATTGGCGGTCAACCGTGAAGAAGCAGTACTCATCTCCCACGGTGACCACGGCGATATCCACGATCTTTTCGATAAGCTGCACGGGCTTGGTCCCAAAACGGTACTTATCAGCGACGGCCACGATGGCGCCTATGCCAGCGATGGCCAGAACCGCTGGAAAATGCCGATTTATCCAGACCCTAAACCGCCGTTTGAACGGACTGGCGCCGGCGATGCCTTCACCTCGACATTCGTCGCCGCCTTGGCCAAAGGCGCCAGCGTGGAAGAAGCGTTGTTATGGGCGCCTATCAACTCCATGAGCGTCGTCCAGAAAGTCGGCGCCCAGGCCGGTCTGCTGACCGAGATCGAGATCAACCGCTGGCTGCATAAGGCGCCGGAGTGGTATCACCCGGAGAAGATGAGATGAGCCGCCGGATCGCCAAACTGTTAAACCAGTCCGAGGCGGAGATTTCCACCCAATTAGCCGAACTCGAAAAACGTAACGGCTTTCCCAGCCACGACGCGCGCTATATCGCCGATACTCATCAGACTCTCCGGCGTAAATTAAAGGAGCTGCAGCTCGATCCCGACGACACGACCGCCCGCGAACTGTTCCACGCCATGCAGGTAAAATTCGAAGGCGACACTATGAACATGGACCGGTATTTCAAATCCGGACAGATGGATATAAGCCAGAAAACAAAACTGGCATTAAAACTTATCGGCCAGTCGGTTGAAATGCCCGCCGTCTGGGCGCTTAAATCGTCGGCGGTCAAGAAACTTCTCAAGGAGCTGCCGCCTAAGCATGTGATGAAGTCGCTGAATTATCGATCGATCGCTTCGCTTCTGAAACGGGAGAAAACATCTACGGTTCTGGTGCTGGCCGAAGCTATGGAGTCAGGGAACTGGCATAAAAGTCTCAACCGCGGGGTATCCAGGCTTAATCAGACCTGTTTTGAGGCCCGTCAGCTGGAGCTTACTTCTGTACAAACCCCAGTCGATACGCCGCTGGTAGTATCTGATCTGGCGGGCGCCGTCGCGTTTAGCCAGGACGTGCCGCTGCTTTCTATGCTGGTCCGGTTGTCCGGAGTTTTAAAAGATTACGGTGTAGACGCAAAATCACTTTATGGACTTAATTCGCTGACCGGCTGGTGGGCCGAGACCGACAATCTGGTGGCTGAGCTCGAAGACGGTCAGGTATCGATGAATATCCACGACGTCGCCGCCAGCTGGCTGTCCGCCCATGATTTTGAGGACAGACAGTTGCAGCATTGCCGGCGTAGCTACTGGAAAAACCTTTTAGATAAATATGAGAATAAGGCTCATCTGGAGGAAACTTTCGACGATTCAGTGATAAACCGAATCCGCTCGCTCAATATCAAAGGACCGCAGCCGGCATTCGAGTTCGAATACGCGGAGGATCTGTAGGATGAGTAAGTACCAGATATGCGTATCCGGCGCCGCCAAAGGCGACAGCGTTGACCAGGGTAAAGTGCTGGCCCAGGCCGCCGGCGCCGCCATCGCCAAAGCCGGACATAGTCTGATGACCGGAGCTACTACCGGTCTGCCTAACGAGGCGGCTATCGGCTATAAGGCCGCCGGCGGCAGGATGAGTCTCGGTATCAGCCCGGCCAGCACCAAAGTGGAGCATGTTCTTAAGTACCGTCTGCCTACCGAGAGCTATGACGCCATCCTGTTTTCCGGACTCCACTATTCCGGCCGGGACGCGCTGCTTATTACATCGGCTGACGCGGTGGTCAGTATCGGCGGCCGCCTTGGGACATTGCATGAGTTCACTATAGCCATGGAGACTGGCACGCCGCTTGGACTGCTGGAGGGAGCAGGGGGCGTTGGCGAACAGATAGAGCAGCTTATGAAGATATTGCCTAACGCCGACCCGGATCTGGTGATTTCCGACACGGACCCGGAGAAACTGGTCGCCCGGCTCACCCATATGCTTGATAAGCTCCATTCCAAATATCACCACATCTATAAGTAAGCTCTTGCCATCGCAAATAGCTTATGCTAATGTCGGCTTACTATGAAAAAACAAAAAGGCTTCGTCGGCGTCCACCTATTGGTGGCTGTCGTAGTCGTGGTGGCTATCGCCTTGGCGGCGGCTGTCGTCTGGCATCACAGTCATACGGTATACGCCAAGAACTTCACCTGGTAACAGCGTCACCTAAACTGATAGCTTGCGCATACTCATATGTGCGCTTATATTTAGCTTATGATTAAAAACTGGAAGGGATTCGCAGTTTTAGAAACACTCCTGTTAATTGTAATCGTAATAACGATCAGCGGTATTGGCTGGTACGCGATTCACACCAAACATCAAACTGATAAAATCCTTTCCCAAGCCGACAAAATTAGTAAAGATACCTTAGTTAAGACTCCATCCGGCCAGAATCAAAATCCAATAAGCCAGGGGTATATGTCCATAAAGGAATGGGGAATTAAAGTGCCGGTTACTAAAGACTTAGAAGATATAAGATATAAAATTATTGATAATGGAACCGCGATTATATATTCGCCTATTGATAGTTCAACTGATAAGATCTGCGTCACAGATGTTGCAGTTCTTAAGGGATTAAGCAGCCAAGCGGTGCCTGGTAGTGATGGCATGACATTTAAACAATGGTACCAGCAGAATCAAGCTTATTATTATCAGAATAATAATTATTATGTTCCTCAAGCTGAAAGCAGCGGGGTAAGCGTGGGATGTGGCGAAACTGAAGATTTAGCCCTTGATAACTCAGATGTTTTAGATCAAAACTCAAACCCGATGCTATGGCAAGAAGCAGATAAAACTGGCACTGCAATAGTGAATTCCTTACAAAAAATGAGTTCGATATAGCCGTTAGATTTTGAATTGCTACAATTTATAGGTGAGTAAATTCGAGCTTAAGAGCGATTATCAGCCGCAGGGCGACCAGCCGTCGGCGATAGAGAACCTGACCAAAGGACTGGAGCAAGGGGAAAAGAACCAGGTCCTTTTAGGCGTGACCGGCAGCGGCAAGACCTTCACGATGGCCAATCTTATCCAAAATACCCAGAAACCGACCCTGGTCTTAAGCCACAATAAAACCTTGGCCGCCCAGCTGTATAACGAATTCCGCCAGTTTTTCCCGGAAAACGCCGTCCATTATTTCGTCAGCTACTTTGATTATTACCAGCCGGAAGCGTACATGCCGCGCACCGATACATATATCGAAAAAGACAGCGACATCAATGAGGAGATCGACCGGCTGCGACACGCGGCCACTGCCGCTTTGCTAAGCCGTCGCGACGTCATAATCGTCGCCAGCGTCAGTTGTATCTACGGCATCGGCTCGGTGGAGGACTACGATGGGTTGGCGATCAGACTGACATCCGGCGAAAGACGGGTGCGTGATAAACTACTTCGACAACTCACTGATATCCAATATAACCGCAACGATATGGATTTCCACCGCAGTACTTTTAGGGTCCGAGGCGACGTGGTGGACGTGTTCCCGGCCGGCGAAGAGACCGCCTACCGCCTAGAGTTCTTCGGCGATGAGCTGGAACGGATGACCCAGATAAACCCCCTGACCGGCGAAATCGAAAAGAACCTTGATAAACTTACCATCTTCCCCGGTTCTCACTATGTCACTCCTAATGAAAAGCTTATAAGAGCCCTGGAAAAGATCAAAGCGGAAGCTGACGAACGGATCGCCTGGTTCAAGATGCACGATAAATTGATAGAGGCCCAGCGTTTAGAGCAAAGGATAAAATTCGACGTGGAAATGCTGGAACAGACCGGATTCGTCAAAGGCATCGAGAATTATAGTCGATATCTGACCAACCGCGAGGCCGGCGAGCAACCTGCGACTTTGCTGGATTATTTCCCGGATGACTATCTGTTGATAGTCGATGAATCGCATATGACCATCCCGCAGACACGTGGAATGTACCATGGTGACCGGGCCCGTAAAGAGGTCCTGGTAGAACACGGCTTCCGGCTGCCGAGCGCGCTGGATAACCGGCCGCTGACATTCAGCGAATTCGAACGGCATATGAACCAGGTGGTTTACGTCAGCGCTACGCCAGCGGAATACGAATTAAGCCGGAGCCCGGAGCCAGCCCGGCAGATAATCCGTCCGACCGGTTTGCTCGATCCAGTCATTGAGGTCCGGCCGGTGACCGGGCAGGTCGATGATCTGATCGCCGAAATCCGCGACACAGTCAAAAAACAGCAGCGTGTTCTGGTCACAACGCTTACCAAACGGATGAGTGAGGACCTTGCGGAGTACCTGCAGGAACTGAACATGAAGGTCGCTTACATACACAGCGAAGTCGATACTTTGGAACGGACGGATATCCTGCGCGATCTCAGGCTTGGTGTTTACGACGTACTGGTCGGTATCAACCTGCTACGTGAAGGGCTCGATTTGCCGGAGGTCAGTCTGGTGGCGATTCTGGACGCGGACAAAGAAGGTTTCTTGCGCAGTGAGCAGGCCTTGGTACAGACCGTCGGGCGGGCGGCCCGCCACCAGGAGGGGCGCGTGATAATGTACGCCGATATGGTGACCGGCAGCATGCGCCGGACGATAGATGTGACTAACCAGCGGCGTGAAATCCAGCAAAAATACAACAAAGAACACGGCATCACTCCCCGCAGCATCGTCCGCGAAGTCGGCGAGGGCTATCTGCCGAGAGACACCAAGCAGGACGTACCAAAGATCGATCTTAAGAAAATACCTAAAGAAGAATATAAGCACATGGTGCGTGACTTAACGGCGCAAATGGACCTGGCGGCGGCTAATCTGGAGTTTGAAAAAGCCGCCGAACTGCGCGACCTGATCTCTGAGATAAAATCCAAGGTATAAGAAAAAAGAGAGTAAAGCGGACTGGCGGAATGTGCGCCAGGGAGGGGACCGGCGGCGGATTGACCGCGCCAGCCCCCTCCTAAGGTATTGGAAGCCCGCTCGCGGCACTTAGGCCGCCTTGCGAGCAGGGAACTGGTAGAGGAAACTGACCCCGTTCGAGGACAGGAACCCCTTGAGCCGCCGATCGATGCCTTCTGATTCGACATCCGATTTCACGAAGAACTCGATGATGCCGCCGCGGCCGCTGACGTGGATGTCCTCGATCAGCGGATCGCTTTGGGCGATCTTCTTGAGCCTGTGTTCCTTCTTGAGGGGCAGCTGCCCCGCGAGCTTGAACCGATGCGCGCACTGCATTGCTTCAGCCATTTCTGGCCTCCTTCCAACGTGTGTCTGCTTTACCCTCCCGGTTTTAGTAATAAGTCTAAGGAGGGCTTATTACTAAATAAAGCCTACGCTTAAAATCGGACTTCGTCAAAGCTTTAACGGGGAGAAAAATGCTATAATTACTACGAATCATGAGCAAACTGTCGCGCGACGACGTATTAAAATTGGCCGCATTAAGCAAGCTTAAGCTTAGCGAGGAAGAGGTCGAGCGGCTGAGCGGCGAACTAGCTGAAATCCTGGATTACGTTAAGGTGCTGGACAGCGTGGATGTTACCGGACTCGAGCCCACGTATCAGGTAACCGGTCTGCAAAACGTCTCGCGGGCCGACGAAATCAAGGATTATGGCTATAAGACGCAAGATCTGCTGAAAAACGCGCCGGCCGTCCACGACGGCCAGTTCAAAGTAAAGAGGGTGCTTTAGGATGTCAGGCTGGGCGCCGATAACTGAAATCGCCGAAGGGGTGCGGAGCGGCCGCCTAAGGGCCAGTGATATGGTCAAGCAGGCCTTAGATTCGATCGCCGAAAATTCCAGCTATGACGCTGTCATCTCGACGCTTGACGATACAGCCTCAGCCAGAGCCGCGGAGCTGGACAAACATCCTCAAGGCCGACTAGCCGGCGTGCCCTTCATCGCTAAAGACAACTTCCTGGTAATGGGGGGTAAGACCACCGCAGCCAGCAACATATTGCGCCCCTTCGAAGCGCCTTATCAATCAACCGCCATTGAAAAACTGGAGGCCGAAGGCGCCATATGCGTCGCCAAGGCTAACCTGGACGCCTTCGCGCACGGTTCCAGTACCGAGAATTCCGACTGGTTCGTCACCAAGCATCCTAAGGATAAAACCCGGGTGCCTGGCGGCAGCTCCGGCGGTTCGGCCGCCGCCGTGGCGCTGGATATCGTCCCGTTCGCGCTCGGCACCGACACCGGCGGTTCTATAAGATTGCCGGCCAGCTTCTGCGGTGTCGTCGGCTATAAACCGACCTATGGTCTGGTAAGCCGTAGCGGCGTGGTGGCTATGGCTAGTAGCACCGACGTAATCGGTCCGCTAACCCGGACGGCGGAAGACGCCGCGCTGGTGCTGGACGTTATGAGCGGCCGCGACGAACTGGACGGTACCACCATCGAGCGCGACGACCAATCATATGTTCCGAGTGATTACGAAATAAAAGGTAAGAGAATCGGCGTCATCAATGAGTATTTCGCCGAAGGTATACAGCCAGAAGTAGAAAAGGTCGTCCGCCAGTCAATTGATAAACTTACGCGCAACGGCGCGATCACGGAAGAGGTAAGTCTGCCAAGCTTGCCCCTGGCGCTGGCGGTGTATTACATCGTCTGTCCGGCCGAGGTCAGCAGTAACCTGAGCCGCTATGACGGGCAGCGTTACGGCTACTTCTCGCCAGAAGCCAAAAATCTGGATGAAAGCTATGAATTGAGCCGCGAGCAGGGTTTCGGCGCCGAAGCCAAACGCCGCATCATGATCGGCGCGCACGTCCTGTCCAGCGGATATTATGACGCCTACTACAAAAAGGCCCAGACAGTGCGCACCAAGATAATCAACGAGTTCAGCCAAGCGTTCGAAAAATATGATTTCTTGGTAGGACCGGTGGCGCCAATGACGGCTTTCAAGATCGGCGAACGGACCAGCGACCCGCTGCAGATGTATCTGACTGACATCATGACGGTGGCCGCCAATATGTCCGGCAATCCGTCCATCAGCGTACCGGCCGGGGAGGCCGACGGTCTGCCGGTCGGTCTGCAGATTATCGGACCGATGCGCGGCGACAGGCAATTATTGGCCGCCGCTAAAAAATTCGAGGAGATAAACAGACAATGACATTCATTTTGATAGTTATAATTTTCGGCATCATCGTGCTGGCGATCATCAGTCGCCTGGCTAAGCGCCGCCCAAACAAGCTCGATACCCGGTACTTCCAAAGACAGTGGATGGAGCTACTGGCCAGGGTCAAGACGCCGGAGGGTATGATGCTGGCGGTTATCGACGCCGACAAATTGCTGGACGAAGCTCTTAAGAAACATCACTTGAAGGGCAAGACCATGGGTGAACGGCTGGTTTCCGCGCAGCGGATGCTGACGGATAACGACGCCGTCTGGTACGCCCACAAGCTGCGCAACCGGCTGGTGCACGAACCCAATGTCCGACTTAAGAAAAAAGAGGCCCGCGACGCTCTGGCCGGTTTTCGGCAAGGGCTTCGGGACCTGGGAGCATTTTGATGCCGTTATCAAAGCCGGCTCTGGATAAATATACGCCGACTATCGGCATCGAGTGCCATGTCCAGTTAAAAACCAAGACCAAATTGTTCTCGGCGGTCAGTAATGATGCCCGCGAGGCAGCGCCTAACAGTCTAATCAGCCATATCGATACTGGCATGCCGGGCGCGCTGCCGGTGTTGAATGAAGCCGCCCTGGAACTGGCTTGCCGGGCGGCGTTCGCGCTTAATACCGAGCCGCAGAAATTCAGCAAATTCGACCGGAAGCATTATTTCTATCCGGATCTGCCCAAAGGCTATCAGATAACCCAGTACGAAGACCCGATAATCAAGGGCGGCTTCGTCGAGTATCCCCTGGACGGCCAACCCAAACGCGTTAATATCACGCGCGTCCATATGGAAGAAGACGCCGGAAAAAACAGTCATCCGGACGGCGCCGACTACTCTTTGGTCGATCTTAACCGGGCCGGGACGCCGCTACTGGAAATCGTCGGCGAGCCGGATATGCATTCGGCGGCCGAAGCCAAAGCTTACGCCCGGGAGTTATATCTGATAATGAAGTACGCCGACGTCAGCGAAGTTGATCTGTATCATGGCAATATGCGTTTCGACGTGAACATCAGCCTGAGCGTCCAATCAGGAAAGTTAGGCAAACGCACGGAGATCAAGAATCTGAACAGCTTCCGCAGCGTAGAAAACGCCGTAAATTATGAGATTCTGCGACAGGCGGAGCTTTATGAAAAAGGTCAGCCGGTGGAGCAGGAAACCCGGGGTTGGGACGAAGCCAAGCAAAAGACCACTCCCCAGCGGGGCAAGGAAGAAGCCCAGGATTATCGTTACATGCCGGAACCGGACATCCCACCGATAGTCCTTGACGATGAATACATAGAAAACATCAGAAAAGACATGCCGAGACTCCCGGTCGATATCCGACAAATACTTAACAAGTCAAGTATTGCCGCGAACGTAATTGAAGATATATTAGATAACGACGCTGTCTGTAATAAAGTATTGGAAGCGATAGATAGTGGCGCCGACTCAATCAACTCGGCTAGAATCGCATATGATTCATTAGAAAAGCCAGCTACATTGAATATTAATGTCTCGGAACATATAAAAATCGCCGAGGCGCTGAAGATTAAAACTTTAAGCTCTACTACCGCATCCTTAGTGCTTGAGAGCCTGGCTGAGAACCCTGCTCAGGACGTGGCCGCGCTGATCGCCGCACAGGCGCAAGTTTCAGACGAAGGGGAAATCGAGAAGATTGTGCGACAGGTTCTTGATGATAACCCTAAGGCCGTCCAGGACTTAAAGAACGGCGAGATGAAAGCCATCGGGTTTCTGACGGGACAGGTAATGGCTAAAAGCCAGGGCAAAGCCAATCCGCAGGTCGCGCAGGCGGCGATAAAACGACTGCTGGGTTTGTAAATTAGATGACATATTTGCCGAGCAGGCCAGTGTAGGCTTATACTGCAGATATGAATACAGCATCTGAAATACTAGTAATAATTGTTAGTTCGATACTAGCGATTTTCCTGATAGTGCTTATCGTCGCCGGAGTGTATACGGTCAAGATATTAAAGCAGGTCCGCCGGATTACCGAACGCGCCGAAAGCGTAGCCGGATCGGTCGAGGCCGCCGCCTCGGTTTTTGAAAAGTCGGCCTCCCCGCTGGCGGTTATTAAAATCATCGGTAGTATCATAAATCACGCGAACAAGGTAAGGAATAGAAAGGGGTAATCATGGCGCTCAGAAAAGATGAACATATCGGACGGAAAATCGCAGTCGGATCGGCCATCGCCGGAGCGGTCGGTTATCTCGCCGGTGTATTGACGGCGCCTAAGGCCGGCAAGCAGACCAGGAAAGACATCGCCGACAAAGCCGGCGACGCGGTTAACGACGCCGAAGGGCAGTTACAGGATCTTAATGAGGAACTCAAGGACCTCATCAAAAGCACCAAGGCCAAGACCATCGCGCTCAGCTCAAACGCCCGGGCCGAGTTTAACGAAGCGGTCGTCAAGGCCAAAGACACCCAGAACAAGTCGACCCAGATATTAAAGGCCGCCAAGTCGGGCGAAGCCAGCGATCCGGATTTGAACAAGGCCGTCAAGCAAGCTCGCCAAGCAATCAAGAACCTCGGCAAGTTCATGAAGAGTTAAGACCAGCAAAGTCAATTTTTACTACAAGAACCGGTCCACCACGGCCGGTTCTTTAGTTATAATAAAGCTAATGAAAAACCAGGTGTCCAAACTCAAAGCCTCTGATTACGTGCACCTGCATAACCACCCAGTACTCTTTGTTGGACGGATTGACCAAGGTTCCGGAGCTGGTGGCACGCGTCAAGAAGCTGGGCATGCGCTCGGTAGCCGTGACCGATCACGGAACAATGAGCGGCGTGATCGAGTTTTATAAGACCGCCAAGGACGAGGGCGTCAAGCCGATAATCGGCATGGAGGCATACGTGGCTCCCCGGGCTTATACGGATAAGGATCCGACTAAGGATCGCCAGTACTTTCACTTGACGATGCTGGCGATGAATCTGACCGGTTATCAAAACCTGATGAGGCTGTCGTCAATCGCGAACCTGGAAGGGTTTTACTATCGACCCAGGATAGATCATGACTTACTGGAGAAGTACGGCGACGGCATCATCATACTCAGCGGCTGTATCGGCGGCGAAGTCAGTGACGCGCTGCGGCAGGATCAATATCAGCAGGCCAAGCAGATAGCCGAGTGGTACAAGGGGCTGTTCAAAGACCGTTATTACATCGAGGTGATGGACCATGGCCACCCGGACCATCCTACGGCCTGGGACGAGCAGGATAAGATCAACCAGCAGCTGCTGAAACTGGCCGACGAGCTGGATCTGCCGGCTGTAGTGACATGCGACGCGCACTATCTTATGCACGAGGATCAGGAAGCTCACGAGATACTGCTCTGCGTCCAGACCGGGGCTTTTTTGTCGGATGAGCAGCGGTTTTCACTTAAGGAGTTCGAACTGCATGTGGCCGACCCCAAAGACGTCATAAAGCGCTGGGGAGCGACGCATCCTGAGCTGATTTCAAACACGGCCAAGATAGCCGCCAGATGTGATTTTGAAATCGAGCTTGGCAAGATCCTGATACCTAAGTTCCCCACTCCCAAAGGCTGGGACGAAAGGAAATACCTGGAGTTATTAGTCTGGCAGGGTCTTACCTGGCGATACGCGGGCGTCGACCGTAAAATTCTGGGCGAAATCACCGTAGAAAAAGCCAAGACCATGCTTAACGAGGAAGTCATCGAGCGCACAAAGTACGAGCTCGGGGTGGTGAACAGCATGGGCTTCAACGGCTATTTCCTCATAGTCCAGGACTTCATCAACTGGGGCAAGGACCAAGGTATAGTGTTCGGGCCGGGCCGTGGCAGCGCCGCCGGTTCCATACTGTCATACGCGCTGCGTATAACCGAACTTGATCCGCTTGAATACGACTTGCTGTTCGAGCGGTTCCTGAATCCTGACCGCATCAGCATGCCCGACATGGATATAGATATCCAGGATTCACGACGCGATGAAGTGATTAATTACTGCGTGGAAAAATACGGCCGAGATCAGGTAGCCAACATCGTGACTTTCGGTCGGATGGCCGCCCGCAACTCGGTCCGTGACGTAGCCAGAGTATTGCAGGTCCCTTACGCCGAGGCCGATCGGCTGGCAAAGATGATTCCGCCGCCGGTCCAAGGCCGCCATATACCCTTATCCAAATCACTCAAAGAGATTCCCGAACTTCGGGCGGAGAACGAGACTAATGAGCAATCGGCCCGGGTCTTTGACCTGGCCGTGAAACTGGAGGGCACCATCAGAAGCCACGGCGTCCATGCCGCCGGCGTGGTCATCGCTCCGGATGAAGTAGTCAGATATACGCCGCTGGAAATGGCCCAGAAAGGAGTCATCGCCACCCAATATTCGATGTGGCCAATAGAGGATCTAGGCCTGCTTAAGATGGACTTCCTCGGTTTGTCGAACCTGACCATAATCAAGAACGCTTTACGGATAGTAAGGAAAGTCTACGGCGAAGAGATAGATATCAGTACGATCCCGATGAACGATGAGCTCACTTACAAACTTCTGCAAAAAGGCGATACGGTAGGAGTTTTCCAGCTGGAGTCGGCCGGCATGCGGCGTTATCTGAAAGATCTCAAGCCGACGGTTTTCGATGACATAATCTCGATGGTGGCTCTGTACAGACCGGGGCCGATGCAATGGATCGAGGATTTCATCGCTCGCAAGAACGGATTGAAGCCGGTCGAGTATCTGCACCCGGCGATGAAACCGGCGTTGGAAAGTACCTACGGCGTCATCGTGACCCAGGAGCAGGTAATGCAGATCAGTAAAGAGATGTGCGGCTTCACCGGTGGTCAGGCCGATACGCTCCGCAAGGCCATCGGCAAAAAGATCCCGGAAGTCATGAAAAAACTAAAAAACGACTTCATAGAAGGTGGTATCAAGACCGTTGGCGCCGACCGCAAGCTGATGGAAAAATTCTGGGGCCAGCTGGAAGATTTCGCGGCTTATTGTTTCAACAAGGCTCACTCGGCCTGTTACGGGCTTATAGCGTACCAGACCGCCTATCTTAAAGCCCATTATCCCGACGCCTTCATGGCGGCGGTTATGACCAGCGATTATGACAACACCGATCGGCTGGCTATAGAAATAACCGAATGCAAGCACATGGGTATCGAAGTGCTGCCGCCGGATATCAATGAATCATTCCACGAATTCGGCGTTTTAAAGGGCGAAAATAAGATTCGTTACGGGCTTGACGCGATCAAGAACGTCGGCCATGGCGCCGCCGAAGAGATCCTGCGCGGCCGCGAAGCCGCGGGGGGACGCTTTAATGATCTGAGCCAATACTGCCAGATGGTCAGCTGCCGTATCGTCAACCGCAAGTCGCTGGAGAGCCTGGTGAAGGCGGGGGCATTCGACGGGTTCGGCGACCGCTCGCAATTGATGAACAACATCGATAACATCCTTAGCTTAAGCCAGCGGTTGCAGAAGGACAGCGCCGCCGGCCAGGTCGATCTATTCGGCGAAGAAGCGGCTTCTGGCATGGCGCCGACGTTTAAACTGGAACCCTCGGCGGTAAATTACAGCCAATCCGAACAGCTGGCGTGGGAACGTGAATTGCTGGGCTTGTATCTTAGTCATAACCCCATGGAGACCTACGATAAACTACTCGGTTCACTGGCTAAGCCCATAAGCTCCATCACTAAAAGCATCGATGGCAAACTGACGACGGTCGGCGGCTTCGTCAGCCAGATGCGCGAGATCTCCACCAAAAACGGATCCAAGATGGCCTTCGTCCGCCTGACCGATACCAGCGGCGAGATCGAGCTGGTGGTATTCCCGAAGACCTACGCGGCAAATATCCAGATTTGGCAGCGTGATTCGGTGCTGCTAGCCAAAGGCAAAGTCGATTTCAGCCGCAGTGATGAACCGAAACTCCTGGTAGAGGAGGCTAAGTTGATATCGGAAGATGACGCGCGCGGTTTCAAACCCGGTAGCGGAAGCTCAGATCTGTCAGACAGCATCAAACAGCGTCTTTACATCAGGTTGGAAGACAGCGGCAACCAGCCTTTACTGCTGACTCTCAAACAAAAGCTGGACGGCCACCAGGGTGACACCGAAGTCGTTCTTGTGACCGGAGAAAGTTCCAAGAAACAGATAATAAAACTGCCGCAGATGATCAGCGTCAACGAGCAGAGTCTGCGGGAGCTGGCATCGATCTTCGGATCGACCAACGTGGTCGTCAGATAACTACTGTATGAGACCGGCGGTCTGGCTAAGGATGAACAGCAAGCCGGCGATTATAAGCATTCCGATGTCGGTCAAAGGATGCCGGATCACGTAACGCTCGCCTTTGACGAGATATCGATGTACGGCCCGCAGATGCTTTCTGATCCAGAGTATACCAATTCCCAGCGCCGCGGCGACGAATACCACCGACAGCACGCCGGTAAGCGTCGAACGTCCTAGCGCTAACTGGAGCCTGGAAGCTTTTATCGGCGGCGACAGGTCGGCTTTGGGCGTTTTGGTGGTGGCTGGCTGCTGTTTCGGTTTTACTTGAGTGCCTGAAGGCGTAGTGGATTGCGGCGCTGGCGTCGCATCTTGCGCTGCCGGTTCCGGAGCCGGCTGTGTTTGGGGCGCCGCTGGTGTAGTGGCCGCTGGATGATTGACCGGAGCGGCTGGAGCCGGACTGGCAGTGGTTGAGGCTCCGAGAACCTGAGGCTGTCCGTAGAAAGCTACTACGATGGTCATCGGTCCGCCGCCCGCCGACGTATAGTTCGGACTGTTGGCGTAGCCGAAGCCGACTTCGCTATAACTGCTGTTAAGCAGGTTCTCTCGGTGCGGCGGACTGGCCATCCAGCCGTCGATGGTGCTTTGTTCGTCTGAAAAACCGGTGGCTAGGTTCTGGCCAAGGGCCTGGTAGGAATAACCCTGATTATTTACCCATATCCAAGGGGGATTGCCTTCCGGCGTATAGTGGCTCCAGTAATCTCGGGCGGCCATGTCATCGGCATTGGCCTGGGCGGCGGCGTCCAGCTTAGAATTCAGACTGAGAGACGGGACGCCGTTGGCGGCCCGCTGCGCGTTGGTGTCGGCTAGCAGTCCGCCGATGGTCATGCTGCTGGCATACGCCAGGACACGTCCGCCAGGATGCTTGGCGTATGCCGCCAGACTGCCGCTTTGTACGCCTATGGATAATAAGACGCCGATGATCAGAATGATCGGGATGTAGGGCCAGTAGACTTTTTGGAAGTTGTGTTTGTTTACGCCGCGCGGTTTGGTGTGGTGATTGTCGCCGTTACGACTTTTTATTTTGGCCATTTAGAACATATTTTAACCTTAAGCGGTCCATTAGGCAATTCAGCCATGGACTATATGGAACAGCGCCATGCCGGCGGCCACCGATACGTTGAACGACTCTTTGCGCCCGGACATCGGAATCTCCACGATTTCGTCGCATTGACGTAAAACCTCTTCGCTGACGCCGGAAATCTCGCTGCCTACGATCAACGCTATCTTCCACGGAGCCTTATAGGTATCTATGCCGACGGACAGTTCAGACTGTTCCAAAGCGGCGATTGCAAAACCTTCAGATTTTAACTTTTCGATCACTCGACGGACATCTTGGCTATGGCTCCATTCCAGACTGTCTTCGGCGCCCAGTGAGGCTTTATGGATCCGGGCCGATACTTTAGAGGCCAGATGCGGCAGCCGGTCATCGTCCGGCGTGAGCGGATAAGGGCTGTAACCCGTTATGAACATCTTGGATATACCAAGTCCTTCGGCGGTCCGCATCATGCTGCCGACATTATGCGCTGAACGGATGTCGTGGGCGATCAATACCACCTGTCTCATACGCGCAGTTTAGACCGCCCGCCGCTTTTGTGTCTACCCCTTAGCAGCCGCTTATGTTTTAATTAATCTATATGCAGAATGTCCGGTCGCAGGAAGAGGTGGTAACCGCCCGGCGAGCCCAGGTATTGGGGCTGAACTATGTAGATACCACCAAATTGCAAAAACAGCTTTACAGGGCCGTCCTAACGGTGCCAGAGATGTATCAGATGAAAGTAGTGCCGCTGGTGGCGGACGATCACAATATCCACTTCGGCGTGATAACCACCACCTCTCAACAGACTATCAACGGTCTTAAAGCTCGCTTCACGGATCAAAGGGTGACTTTTTCGATCGTTTCAGAATCCGGCTACCGCGACTACATGCGGCTATATGACCCGCCTAAGAAAGTAGAATATGAAGATATCCGTATCGAGGATAAGTCCAAAGTAGCTCCATCACCTCAGACGGCCACTCCCGATCCTGGTAGTATCGTCGATGATGTGAGCCGGACATTGGACCAAGTCCGTCCCGATGACATGCTGGCCTATCTGGTGCAGCAGGCTTACCGGTTGAAGGCGAGCGATATCCACCTCGAGTGTCAGAAAGAGAATATCCGGGTCAGGTTCAGGGTGCACGGCGTGCTTCACCCCGTGGCTTACATCAGCCATGACAAGTACCGGCATTTCAGTGCCAGTTTAGCCAGCGCCGCCGACGTATACGCCCAAGCCACTGAGCCTCAGACCGGGCATATCAGCCGCAGTTACAAAATGGCTACCGGCCAAGACGTGACAGTCAACTTGCGCGTGGAGACAGTACCGACGGTGTACGGTATGGACGCCGTGATGCGTCTGTTCAATATGAGGCTGGATTTGCTCAAACTGGAAAATCTCGGCTTAAGCCCCAAGGAGTCAGCGGTGGTAGACGATGTCATCCAGCATCCTACGGGCATGGTGCTGATCGTCGGACCGACCGGATCAGGCAAGACTACCACTTTATATTCATTGATCAGCACGCTCAATACGCCGGAGGTCAAGATAATTACTTTGGAAGATCCTGTCGAATATAATCTACCGGGCGTGACTCAGATTCCGGTGGAAGGCGAGCTGGAGGGCCATGATTTCGCCGAAAGACTGAGAGCCGTGTTGCGGTTGGATCCCGACGTCGTGATGGTCGGCGAGATCCGCGACCAGGATACCGCCAAGACCGCTCTGCAAGGCGCTTTAACCGGCCATCTGGTGCTCAGCACGTTCCACGCCGGCAGCGCTTCGGCTGCTCTGACCCGCATGATGGACATGGTCGGCGTCAATCCGCTGTTCGCCAGTGCCATCCATCTGGTGATGGCCCAGAGGTTGATCCGCCGCTTGGACGATTCGACCAAACAGGCATACCAGCCGGATGAGACTCTTAAATCAAAACTCAAAGCCGTGATCGATAACCTGCCGCCGGGTGACGCTAAGCCGGATATGTCCAATCTTACGCTGTACCGTCCGGGCAAATCGGCCGAGAATCCTTTCGGCTTTAACGGCCAACTGGCGATTCGCGAGCAGATGCGGATGACACCGGGCGTCCAGCAACTGCTGAAACTGCCGGCCAACCAGCTGAACAACGAGATGTTGCAGGCCAAAGCCGTCGAAGAAGGCATGCGCACCATGCTTCAGGACGGAATTTTGAAAGCCATCGCCGGCGAAACCACTATCGAGGAAGTCTACCGCGTCACCGGCTAGTGTTGCTTAAGGTGTTAAATTGGTGTAAAATTACTTGGTCTTATGGAAAGTGTAGCCCGACAAGTATCTGATAAGCAGAAGAAGAAAGCCGTCGTCGACGTACGCAGCGGCGATACTGTGCGTGTGCACCAGAAAATCCGCGAAGGCGGTAAAGAACGCATCCAGGTCTTCGAGGGCCTGGTTATAAAAGCCAGCCGTAAATCCAGTCTGACGAGCACCTTTACCGTTAGACGTATAGCCAGCGGCATCGGAGTGGAAAAATCTTTTCTTATTCATTCGCCCAACATCCTTAAGGTTGAAATCGTCCGTCGCGCCAAAGTCCGCCGTAACTACCTCACCTACATGCGGGAACTTACCGGCAAGAGCGCCCGCCTGATGGGCGTGGACTTCGATAAGGAGTCCGTCAACGCCATCCATGACGAAGAAGCCGAAGCCGAAGAGGCTAAGATCCACGAGCAGAACCTGGAAACCCACGACGCCGACGCCGAAGAGCGAAAGAAAGAGGAAGCCGAGCTGGAAGCCGAAGCCCAGGCCGCGTTGGCTTCTCATGAAGATAAGTTAACCGAAGCCGAAAAAATCGAAGCCCAGCCCAAGGAACGCGCCGAAGCCAAAGGTCCGGCCGAGCCCCAGAACAAAGAATAAACAGATTAAAAAAAGCAGGATGATACTGACTGCTTTTATTAATTTTGTGATATTATACCGGCATTAAAGGAAAATAAAATGCCTACTAAAACAAACAAAAATGCCAAGAAAATGATTCAGCAATTTAAATCAAGTAAAGGCATGTCTAAAAGAGCTCTTGTGCTTTGGATAACAGCATTCGCGGTTATCGGTGGGCTTGTCGTACTTAAATCTTTCGCTGCCAGTGGCGGAACATCTTACGGAGTAAGCCCATATTCATCTAGACGAGTGCCAACATCTTCATCGGAATACTCATATCACTGGAATTGGGGCTGCTCCGGAGGGGGAGCCTACGCTTTCTACCTTTACACTAGTGGCGGAGCGCTAAAAGCGTCAGGATCTTATACAGCTAATGGCGCTGGTCATGACATATATACGACCTACAATAACTACTACGCTGTTCTTAAAAACAATTCCGGTGGTAACCAGAATTGCTATACAAGTTGGTACGATCGATAAATGAGCTCAAAATTTGGCTAGATTTATCATAAACCTATACCATATAGCTATATGATCGGTGTCGATGAAGTGGGAAGAGGGTGCTTGGCTGGTCCGTTGCTAGTAGTTGCCGGGCGGGCAAAGTCTGAACTCCCGGCTGGTCTGAAAGATTCGAAATTATTATCAAGGAAACAAAGGGAAGAAATACTTGACTTGTTAAGTATTTGTTGCGAATGGGGTGAAGGCTGGGTGAAGTGCGGCGAGATAGACAAATACGGTCTGTCCAAAGCCCTGAAACTGGGCGCCGCCCGAGCGCTTAATCAGCTCAAAGCAGCCAGTAGCGAGGAGATAATCTTGGACGGCAGCTTCAACTATCTGCCTAAGAAATACCGGGCCGCTAAGACTGTCGTCAAAGCCGACAACTCCGTGGCCATCGTTTCAGCGGCCAGTATCATCGCCAAAGTCAGGCGTGACCGCTTCATGATCGACCTGGCGGCTAAGCACAGGTCATATGGCTTTGAGACGCACGTCGGCTACGGCACCAAAGCCCACATGCTTGCTCTAAAACGCTTCGGGGCGGTTAAATACGTCCATCGGCGATCCTTCGCGCCGATATCCAACTTAACCGGAGTCTGAATCATCAAAACCACCGAACAAGGCTTAGCCGCCGAAGCGGCCGTAGCCGGGCTACTAGAACAAGAGGGCTTTGAGATTATCGATCGCAACTGGAAAACCCGGGTCTGCGAGATCGATATAATCGCTAAAAGAAAGGGCGTTATACACTTCATCGAGGTCAAATACCGCCGCCAGGCGGCCCAAGGGGACGGGTTTGAATATATAACCGATCAGAAGTTGCGTCGGATGGGCTTCGCGGCTGAAGTCTGGCGCCATCACTCCAACTGGGCTGGCGATTATATATTGATGGCGGCGGCCGTCAGCGGCGCCGAATCCGAATCGATCGAGCTACTGGAAATCGGTTAAAGTGAACTCAGCCAATCTTTGACGGGTCGCTCGTTATGCTCGCGCCAAGCGATCCGGCCCTCTATCTCTTCTACGCCTAATCTGATGGCTCGCTCCAGCGCCACATTGGACTTGGGCTCGAAGAAAGCTTTGAAAGCGGCTAGCTGCTCTTTACGTGACATGGCCGACGCGGCGTAGCGGGGGATATAGTCGTAGGATTTATCAGAGCCGAATTTATCTTCTATCCAATCCCAATTGTCCGTCAGCCATCGCCAGGTCTGCTTGTGACTGTAGCGGTTGCGGATCAGCCAGGCGAACCAGTGCGTGAAATCCTGCGGCCGGACATCGGACCTCAGCATCTTAAGCAGTTCTTTGGTTTTGTCGGCACCGCGCGTCGATGTCAGTTCGGCGGCGATCTCTTCCTGCTCGTCAGAGTTTTTTAGGCTCGAATATAGATTCTGAAGTCTTTCGAAATCCTCGTTGCTGCCGTGCCGGATCGCCACGTAGTAAACCGCCTGCCTGATATCCGGTGGCAGGTCTGAAGGTTTTTTGAACTTTTTGAAATACTCTTTCCCTTGTTCGATTACCGCCTCGTCTTCGGACGCTGCCGCCAGGCTCAGGGCCAATGAACGCAATTTTTGCGTCTGGGCCGGCTCCCCGGGTTCGCCATCCCAGCCGACGTATTTGACCAGCTCGGCGGCTTGAGGCCTGATATAAGCGTTTAGTTTGGATTCTAGCGGGTCATCTTTATCTAGCAGCGTCCTGGCGTTCCCTATTATTCCGGCCAGCATGCTCCAGACCGTCTCGTCTCTTTCGTGTTTGAAAGCCGGCAGTAGGCGTAAGTTCTGAAGAGTGGGGATCCGGCCGGCGCGCTCTAAAAGCAAACTGTTCTGTACTAATAAGAGCCGGTCAATCGGACTTAACTTACTATCGCTGACGGCGTCCAGGATCGACTGAGTATGGCCTTGGTTCGTATACTGCGCGACGAAGTACGACCGCCCTTCGTGATTCAGAGTCAGCGGGTAGTCCTTGCTGGCGTCTGTCCTAAACTCATCCGTCTTGGTTTTCAGCAGAGGCTTGTCCAGCGGATAAGATGCCGCCAGCGGCACCTGCCAGACAGTCTTTGTCTCATTATCATGCTCGCCGATCACCAATCTGTCTTGCGAAAGCTTCAACTCGTTGGATACTGAATTGAAGTCGGCCTCAATAACCGGAAAACCAGGCTTGGACAGCCAGTTCCCCATTACGTCGCTGACTTTGAAGTCACTGGCGGCTTCCAGATGTTTCCATAAATCCTCAGCCTGGGTGTTGGAATACTGGAACTCCATAAAATAACTCTTCAAACCGGCGCGGAATGCCGCCTCGCCGATCATATGCCGGACCATATTCAGCAGCGCCGCGCCTTTGGCGTAGACTATCGACGGGTCGAACACCGAGCCTAGTTCGTCCGGGTGTCTCACCTGTACCTGTACCGGCTGGACGTTGGGCAGCGCGTCGCGCGATAAGGCGCTGGAAACTTCACGCTGGATAAAGACCTGCCAGATATCCCACTCCGGGAAAAGTTCGTCCACCGCGCGGTATCCCATTAGCTCGGCGAAGCTCTCATTGAGCCACAGATCGTTCCACCACTTCATTGTCACCAGGTTGCCGAACCACTGGTGGGCCAGCTCGTGACTGATAATCATCGCGACTATCTGCTTGGTATCCACGGAAGTACTTTTCGGGTCCACGTATAGCACGGATTCGCGGAAGGTTATCAGACCCCAGTTTTCCATGGCGCCGGCCGAGAAGTCCGGCAAGCCGATGATATCCATCTTGGGCAGCGGGTAGGGCACGCCGTAATATTCCTCGAAGAACTCCAGAGCCCGGACCGTCGTATCCAGCGCGAAGTCCGTCAGAGCCACTTTGTCGGGTGTGGCGTATATCCGGACTTTGGCGCCGCCGGCGGTTTCGGATTCTTTGAATCCTATTTCGCCATAGGCGAAGGCCAGCAAATAAGTGCTCATCTTGGGCGTGGTTTCAAAAACCGTGGTTATCAGACCGTTTTTTTCAGTCTGGTTTTTGATGGGAGTATTTGAAATCGCCGTCTCGCCGGCAGGTGATACGAGCGTCATGTCGAAAGTGGCTTTGGCCTCCGGCTCGTCGACGCAGGGGAAAGCCTCGCGGGCGTGATGGCTTTCGAACTGAGTGGCTATAAGCTGCTTATCTTTACCCTCCAGCTTGAAATTACAAGGGTAGATTCCGTGCATCGGACTGGTGATACGGCCGCTGAACTGCAAATGTATCTCGTATTGTCCGGGCATCAGCTTCTCGGAGCTGTGCAGCCTAAGCTCGTCATATGATTTCTGGGTATTGACTCGGCTTAGGTTGATTTCCTCTTTGGAACCTTTATCTAGCTTATACAGTTTGGCGGAGCTGACTTTCAGGCCCTTCTGATGCAACGTTATTCGCTGGCTGGGCCGGCCGGCTTTGCGTCCGGTTATTATGACTTCGCCGCCGAAAACCGCTTTGTCCCGGTCTGGCCGCAGCTCCAATCGGTAGTTGTCCGGTTGGAACTCCCTATATAATCGTTTTACCTGTCTCACTCCTGATTATTTTAGCATTGCCAGACTTGCTATCAGTTAGGAATTTGATATAATACTTATGTACACGTCCGACCGGCAGGTCGGATTTTTTCATGAAAGGAGA
>Ga0207694_10000887_pt1 | contig 26546 bp, 4 predicted proteins | sample KBSC34metaG_FD_184353 | JGI IMG/M metagenome (GOLD analysis project Ga0207694, IMG submission 184353) | Corn rhizosphere microbial communities from Kellogg Biological Station, Michigan, USA - KBS C3-4 metaG (SPAdes) (version 2) | ecosystem: Host-associated > Plants > Roots > Rhizosphere > Soil... | reverse complement strand
CGAAGCGATCAGTTATGTACGCCGCTACGGCGGCGGCGACACGTTGGTCAATTATTACCAGCGAGTTTCACGCGAGGCGTACAAGAACTATCGCTGGAACGTTGTGCTCGCGCGGATCTACGACGCGAAGGGCGATTGGGCCAATGCGGCGCGGCAATATCACCTCGCGCTCGATAACCAGCCGGAGATGACCGAGCTCTACGATTCTCTCGCTGATGTTTATACACGCGCAAAAGACTACGGCTCGGCGATCAACGCACTGCGAAAAGCCCAGGAGCTGTCCAACGATGATCCGCAGTACATCAAGCAATTAGTCACGTTGCTCGAGAAGGCCGGCCGTCACCAAGAGGCAGAAGCCGAACGACGCAAGCTGCCGCCTGAAGAAAACAAAAAGCTTTCCGTAAGTGATCAATTCGCGGAAGCTGCAAGGCAGCGTGGAACCGATCTCAAGATTGCCGTGCAGAAATATCGAAATGCATTCAACGCGTTTGCTGCCGACCCGTTCAAGAATGAGTTGAAAGCTTCAGACATCGTTGGTTATGTGCAGACGGTTAGAAGTGAAGAAGGTTTAGATCAAATTATGCTGCGGCTTTGGGAACTGCGTGGCCGTCTGACTGCGGAGGCCGGAGGGCAGAATGCCACTCATGCCGGTAAAGCGAAGGAGTTGCTGGCGACACTCGACGGCGCGATTGCTGAAGGCGTTGGCGGTGTCGCTGCGGAACGAGCAACGGGTGATGAGCTGACGGCGTTGTTCAAGTTCATCAAGGGGCAGACTGCGCTAAACAAAGATGGCGGCACGTTGGCGCTCATGCGCGATCTCAGCAGGCGGGCGGGATTCGGATCGATCGAAGAAGAAGTATTGATCGCCTTTAAGGAGCGCGATTATGCAGCGCGTGATTGGCCGGCCTATCAAACTCATGTCCGTGGCATCGTGGACCTTTATGAGGAACGCGGCGCGTATCAATCAATTCTCAATCTGCTAGAGGCCGAGCACGACCGTGAACCGCACGCTGTTGATTTTGACTTTGCGAGTTTGATTGCGACCAATGCGCGTCTGCTGGGAGACAACGCGCGTGAGCTAAAGGCTTTGCGAGAGAATTATCAAAAGCCGGTTAACGCTCAGTTACTAACTTCGCAGGATCCGCTCATCGAACGCTACTTCGAGGTTCTTTGGGCCAACGGTGACAGAAGCGAGTTGCTTTCGTGCGCGCAAAACTCAACGCCACATCAACTACAGCTCATCGCTTTCCTGGTGCGCAAGGAAGACAGGGAGTTAGCCCACATCGCGATCCAGAGTTCGCCTTTACCGGATGTTTGGAAGTACTCGCGCAACGCAGAAGCCAGTTTGGCGCTGAATGAGTTTGACGATCGCAGCGAGCAGTATTTTTCTTTAGCGCTGAACTTCCGGCCCATCGGCGAGCTGGTCAAACAAACACCTGATACCAAAGCGCAACTCGTCGGTGACGATTGGTATCAACTGGCGCAAAAGTATGGTCGCTGGTTGTATTCGACGGCGCAACCGGAGCAGAAGTTAAAGTCTCGCTCATTCCTGCCGGCCATGATTGAGAGCCGGCCCGCTGACTCGGGTGAGCAAGCGAGACTCGGACGCTGGTTCCTGGAGCAGAAGGACTTCGCACACGCTAAAGAGCACCTCGTGCTGGCCCATGACGCACAACCTGACGACAAGACCATCGTCGCTGACCTTGGCTCTGCATACTTCCTGAGCGGAGACTCGCGCAAGGCGAACGAGCTGTGGGACGAGATCATTGTTAAGAGCGATTCGATTGCCGATCACTCGCTTTATCTCGAGACTCTGGTCAAACACAGGTTGAATGAGCAGGCCCGTCTCCGCGTGACGAAGTTTGTGACGACCACTTTGCAGAAAGAACTTCGGGCGGAAGAGAGCTACGACTCGGCCGAAGAGAAGCAGCAGTTCACCAGTTTCGGAAACCTCATCAAGACTCTTGCTCGTTCATTCTCTGCTTCTGACTCTTCGGAAACGCCACTCGCTCCCGCGACAGAGGCAAAGAAGGCCCGGTTCTTCGCTCAGCTTTGCGCCGCCGCTCCTGACAACCGGTTCCTGCCCGAGTTTCTGATTCGCAACTCAGTCGTGTCGCGTCATGAAGCCGGGCCGTTCTACCAGATGCTGATCAAGCGCAGTGGAGGGATGCCAGGCTATGAGCGCGACTATGCTTATTCAGGACTGATCAGTGAGAGTTTTGACGATCCCACCGTTGAATACGCGCTCGATCGGGAGACCGAATATCACCGCTCGGAACCCGACTACGATCGGATCAAGTGGCAGCGAGAGTATCTCGACTATCTGATCGAGCAGCGACAAACGGAACCTGCCCACCAGTTGATCGCGTCGATTGAAGCCGATCTCAAGTGGCGCTACGCGCGTCCTGTTTGGTTGTGCTTCGCGTCTTTGCGATTGGACGTCCGGGCAGGACGTGTCGCTGAAGCCATGGCCGAGATGCAACGGCTGATCGGAATAAATAGCAATCATGAAACATTTGCGCCGAGTATTGAGCGTTTGAATGAAGCAGTTGCGCTGCTTCGCGACGAGGGACAAAACGAAGAAGCACGCTCATTGCTTGAAGCCGCATACACGAGAGAGCTGGAGCTGGAATACTTTGAGGCGACATATTTCGCTGGACTAGCGCGGGTTGCTTTCGAACGTGGAGACAAAGCTCTTGGGTTGAAAGGGCTTCAATCAATGATCGATTCGACGAAGCCGGATCGAAATCAAGCTGTCGCAATCGATCCGGCAACGGCGTTACAACTCGCTGCGGAGATGGCGGGCGAGTTTGGAGAACTTGAAGTCGCTCTTGGATTCCGACAACAACTCCTCGTCGAGTCACCGGACGACGAACAAAATCAGATCGAGCTCGTGCGCTTACTCAGTGCGAACGGAAAGTCGGATGATGCGATTCAGCAGCTCGCGGACATCATCGGTAATCGCATGCTGACCCGAAACACACGCTGGCAGGCCGTATGGCTCGCCCCCGAGATCGTGGCGCAGAATTCTTCGCGGTGGGAAAAGCTGCGCGATCACGTTCGTAGTGTTAGTCCAAACGATACTGAGATGAATGTCGCGCTTGAATCTCTTTCCGTGGGCTCCGTGAAATCACTCGCGAACGATGTTCCGAATGCGTATCTGAGCAGTCTTCGGGCCCTCATCGAAAAGCGAGCGGGGAACGATGCAGAGAGTCGGAATAGCTTCCTGCGTTCGTTGGTTGAGTCTCGCGAGTCAGCGGCTTGGAAAGCGTTCGCGTTTGTGGAAGACGAACCACTCGAGCAGCTCGTGGCGCTCTATTTAAAGGAGAGCCAACCCGGTGCGGCGTTGAAGTTGGCGGAACGTGTGGCGGCGTTCCAAGCTCAAAACTCAGCAGCTCAAGAAGCAACTGCAGCCCGATATCAAACGCTGCAACAACGGGCTGACGAACGCCGGCGCGCCTCGCACGTGAACTTGCTCGAGTTGCTATCGATCGCAGCCGAGCAGCTCGGTGATTTGAAGCGTGCCGAGGAACTGGAACAACTAAGGTTGGCGTTCCTAAGCAAACAACCCGACCGCGATCTCCGCAGGCGCGACTCAACCATCTGCGTGAAGTTCGAAGCGGTGCACAACCGCGGAAGTTATCGCTCGTTATTGATCAAAGACTCGTCGGATCTGGTTAACCGGATTTCTCTGTGCAACCTCTGTGTCCTCTGTGTCTCTGTGGTGAACCTTTCTTTAACCACAGAGACACAGAGGACACAGAGGTTGCACAGAGAAGAAAGAGATCATCATGCGCTGGAAATCACGCCTAACATCATTCGCAATTTGTTTCGCTATTGGTCTGGCTGCCGCATTCATAATCGCCAGCCTGCTACGGCAAAGGCGCCATCAACCACAACTGACACCTTGTCAGACCAACGACTACTTCAATCGACCGGAAGAAGTACTGACTGCGATCAAGAGTGACGAAGTGTCCGTCCGGCGCGAGATGTTCAAACGCCTACTGCTGCGACCCGAGATCTCGACTGTCTATTACGACTACGAGCGTGACCTCAATTACCCGGAGCGCGCCGATCGCGCGCGCCTCGACTACGTACAACTCGATGCCACCCCGCCGGCGGAAGCGGTACTCACCTTCGTGCGTCTCGAACATCCGATGGCGTTGATATTCAGCAGTGACTCCTGCGGCTGGAAACCAGTTGGCGCGCTGAGCAGTTGGTTGCGCTTTGAAGATTACCCTTATGACAATTGGCTTACTCTGCCCACGACCATCAAGCCTGGGATTCACGAGTTGCTGGTGCGCGACAGCAACGGCGACGCAACGTCTTACATTCGCAAAGCACGGTTGCTGCGATTGGATCGTGGTCAACTCACGCAGATCGCCGAGTTCGACGAAGAGATTCTCGAACCCGTAGAAGGATACGCGGATCGTGATTGGAGCGACGTCAAACGAAAGCAGTCCAGTAACATCACTTTCTTTCCTGGTGAGAACCCGGGACTCGAGATCGAAACCACGACGTCATTGATCAAACTGCGTGGTCCAGTACCGTCTTACAGTTACTGGTTAGAAACCGACGGCGCCTGGCACACGAAGAAGAGAAATTGGAACGCCAGATCCTCCCAAGTGCTCAAAGTGCTAAGGGTCCACAAACAACCAGGCCTGTTTTGGAACGCGACTACAGGAAGGTTTGTCGGCAAATGATCAGGAAATACAGAATTCGATTAACTACTGCATCGCTGGTGCTGATCTGCGTAGCCGTATTCGTCTACGCGCGCTCAACTCGCTCGGGCAAAAATCCCTACAGTCTCGCCGGAGACTTGCCGCGCGGCGCGCTGGTCTATGCTCAATTCCAAAATCTTCCCGAACTCATCAAGCAATGGGAGCAATCGCAGCTCAAGGAGCGTTATCTCAACAGCACGAGCTATCAACAGCTCCAACACCGGCACCTCGCGATGAAATTGATCTCGCGCTGGGAGGAATTCAATAACGCACTCGGCTTTCCGCTCGACCTCTCGACGGTTGGTTCTTCGACTGACGGCGCCGCGGCTGTCGCCGTCTATGACATCGGACAACTTGATCTGCTTTTCGTTGCGCCGATTAGCGACGAGAAAGTCGCCCTCACGCAGTTTTTCAATAACAAAGACCAGTTCGAACAGATAGAGACGCCGGATGGCGCTCCTTATTACAGTCACACGGTGGAGGCTGATCGCGGGCGGCAGAAGCAGGTGCTTGCCTTCGCCACTGTGAACGGACGCTTCCTCCTGGGGACAAACGAGAAGTTGTTCCTGCGCGCGCTCGCCAACATCAACAAGCGCGCAAAAAACGACAGCATCGCCGACGATCCCGCATTTAAGACTTTGAGCCGCAAGCTGACTCCGCACTTCGCGACAATCTGGGTGGACCAGTCGAAGCTCAACGCCGATTATTACTTCAAGCATTACTGGCTGATGCAAAACGTCGCCGAGTTGAAATCTATTCGTGCGGGGATTTTTGATCTCGAGCAACAGCAGTCGCGATGGATCGAACGGCGCGAGTTTTTGACGACTGCGCCGGCGGAGCGCAGTAATTCCAGCATCGCGCCGGCTGAGTTGCGGCAGTTGTACTCGCGCACGCCCGACGATGCTCCTTTCGTCAGATTACGGTCGCTCGCAAATAATCCGGGGCTGCCGGGTGCGATCATTCGCGACACGCTTTTTGACAGTCCGGTTGAGCAGAAGGGCAGCAGCAGATCGTGGTCGTGGGATTCGTATAGCTCCGAAGATTTCTATCCAACCAGCGGCGAAGATTACGATACCTATGATCGCTATTCTAATCTTGATGACAGTTACGAAAGAACGATCGATGATCCATACGACGCGCGTGTCAGCGAACGCGTCGAACCCGGTCGAAATCCACAGGCTGCGGAACTCGAACATCAATTCCTCACTGGTTTGCAAAACGTTCTGGGCCCGGCCCGACCTACTTCTGTCGCAGTCGCAACCACGCCACACACCAGCAAGGGTCCGCTGTTCGTAGAGTTTCGCAAGGTCGCCATTTTCAACCTGCAATCGCCGGGAAGTTTGCGACGTGAGTTGTTGGAGCAGACTGTTGCGCAAGGCGCGCAAGGACGTTTGACAGTCGTGAATTCCGGGTCGCAACCAAGATGGCAAACAGGTTCTGCCTGGCGCTTCCTCGATCTGCCGATGCTCGGTTGGGAAATCTGTTACACGCTCAAAGACAACATGCTGATTGTCTCGAACAGCAACGAAATGATGAAAGCCGTGCTGGAGTCGCATGAGAAACAGTCGAGCGTCTCTGCCGGTGTCGATGAGCTGACGATCATTCGTTTTGATCGACGCAAGGAGTCGTTTGACGACATAGTCAACGTACTCGACGCTGACGCGATCAGGCAGCAACAGGCAAGTAACCCGGATATCAAAACCTCGCAGGAATTCTTTTCCGGCAACATCAGCAGCTTGCTGAACGTCGCTTCCGATCTGAGCCGCATCGAGATCACGCGAAAATCTATGGGAAACAATTTGCATGAGGAGATTGAGTTGGTGCTGAAGTAGGATTATTTACGCAAGATGTCGAACGCCTAACTCGGCGAATCATTCAGATCGCTCTTCTCTGTGCAACCTCTGTGTTCTCTGTGTCTCTGTGGTTAACTGAATTCCGCAGCAAAACTCACCACAGAGACACAGAGAACACAGAGGTTGCACAGAGAAGAAGTCCGACAAGAGGCTTTTCGTGCAAAGCCTCCTCTAACCGATCAACGTTGTGTCTGATTCAAGACAGAGTCTGATATCTAACAGACGCGCCGGGGCAAATTTCACCATACTCATCACTTTTCCCCCTTATCTCTCGATGAACCACGCCGTTTTTACGGGTAACGTGCCGGTATAGGCTACCCCGTGGATAAAATGGCGGTAGCCTGTCTTCCTCAAAGACAGACAAAACGACGATCTCGCGGCTAACGATTTAAATCACCAAAAGCACAAAAGTTATGAGAGGCCATACGATCCTGCTAGGCGGTATCGGCGGCGATTCACATTCCGTCGGCCTGACTATTCTGCGTCAATCCCTAACGGCGCACGGCTATCAGGTTCGCTATCTCGGCACACAGAACACAGTGTCTGATTTCTTTCGAATGGCCGGCATGGCGAACCTCGTCATGATCTCCAGCATGGACGGTCACGCGCGTCACTACCTCCGCGAATTTCCTATGCTGAAACGAGAGTTCGAAACGAATGGCACGCTCTGGTATCTTGGCGGAAACCTCGCATCCAACAACGGCTCAGAACGCGATTTTCTCGACATGGGTTTCAATCGCGTCTTCCTCAACTTCATCGAGCTGGAAACTGTGCTGAACACGCTGGCGCAGGATCTGGACGGCAAAGAGGCAGTAGCGAATTATCCGGTCCTCTGGCAACACGCATGGCCGGCAATATGTTCCTTTTCTGGTCCAGCGTCTGACGCGTTGCTGGATCAAGAGCTGTTTGAGTCGTCGCGTCGTGAAGTGCTGGAGCACTGGAAGACGGGGCACGGCGCGCGTGGACTTCCCAACAACGCGCAATTTTTGCTGCGCCAGCCTTCGTTCCCGCGCGTCCAGGCGCAGGCGCGAATGGGTCAAATGCTGGTACAGCCACGTTCCGGCGTCGCGCTGATCGGCGAACAGATCAGGCTGTTCAAAAACTTCAAGCGAGCGGGCATGAAAGTCCTCTCGTATCAAGTGGACTCGTTGACGCGAAACAACAATTACACGGGGGCGGAAGAAGCAATTCGCGAAAGCAGCATATCGGGCGCCTCGACGATCAATGGCTTTCCCGTGGTCAATCACGGCGTCTCCGGGTTGCGAAAGATCGCGCAGCAGATCCATTTGCCATTGCAGACGCGTCACAGCACGCGCGATCCGCGGCTGCTCGCAGAGATCTCGTACGCGGGCGGTGTGACTTCGTTCGAAGGCGGCGCCATCTGTTACAACATTCCGTATTACAAAGACTATCCGCTCGCCGAGTCGATTCGAAACTGGCAATACGTCGATTACCTCACCGGTCTCTATCACAAACTGTTTGGTATTGTTCTCGATCGCGAGTTCTTCGGCACATTAACAGCGACTCTGATTCCACCGTGCATAGCGATCGTTACAAATATTCTCGAGACACTGCTTGCAGTGCGCCAGGGTGTGAAGTGCATCAGTCTGGGTTACGCCGAGCAGGGCCATCGATCCCAGGACATCGCCGCGATTCGCATGATGGGAGAGATGACGAGCGAGATCTTAGGCAACATGGGTTACACAGACGTGCAGCTCAACACGGTCTTTCACCAGTACATGGCTGCGTTTCCTCCCACGCAGGATCGTGCTGACGAGCTGATTCGAAACTCTGCGATCACAGCGGCGCGCTCGGGCGCGACTCGCATGATGGGCAAGACTCCGGTCGAGGCGTTTCGCATACCGACGCTCACTGACAACATCACCGGGATCGAGCTTATCAAGAGTGGTATTGCGACCGCGGCTGAGTGTTATGTCGACGAGGCGCGCGTCGCGGAAGAGTGTGCGATGATTAGGCGAGAGGTCCAATCGATTTTCGAAAGCATCCTCCTGTGTGGAAATGGCGACGTCGCTCAGGGAGTGGTGACCGGGTTCCAAAAGGGATTCATCGACATTCCTTTCTCGCCGAGTGTGCACAATCGCGGTGACGTGATGACGACGCGCGACGTGGAAGGTGCGGTGCGTTTTCTGTCTTTCGGTCACCTCCAACTCGATCGCGAGACACGCCAGTTTCATGAAGACAAAGTAAGCGCTCGTCGGCGGGCAGAGGGAATACATTCGCCTATGCAGGATCCGATATTGGTCGAGCGCGATGTTATGCAAGTCACTTGCTGTCGCTACGACCATTGGCCACTAAGCCAGTAGTTAGCGACAAAAAGGGCGGCGCCCTAATTTGGATTTTCTCTGTGGCTCTCTGCGTATCTCCGCGTCCTCTGCGTTGAAATAGCCATTAAACGCAGAGATCGCAGAGATACGCAGAGGGCCGCAAAGGATTACTTCTTAAATTTGGTCACTACCACAAAAAGGCACAATGACTAAACCGGTGCTTGGTGTTTTAGGGGGTATGGGCGGTCTCGCGTCGGCGGAGTTTGTGAAGACTGTCTATGAGCTCAGCGGTGAGATGTCGGAGCCGGAACAGGCAGGTCCGGCTGTCGTCATGTGTTCGGATCCGGCATTCCCCGATCGCACAGCGGCGTTCCTCCGTGGCGAAACTCAACCCATACTCACCAGGTTAATCGACGCATTGGAGTTGCTCGATCGGATGGGCGCGTCACACTTCGTCATCTGTTGCATGACGATCCATTACCTTCTTCCGCAACTCCCCGGCGCGTTGCGAGAACGAATCATCTCACTCCCGGACGTCATCTTTTCCGAAGTCGAGTCGCTAAAGAAGAAGCACCTTGTGATCGGTTCAACCGGCACCATCAAGCTGGAGTTGCTGCAACAACACCCGCGCTGGGAACACGCCCGGAACTACTTCGTCTTTCCCTCCGATGACGAACAGCGACAGATGCACGATCTGATTTATGACATGAAATCCAATCGCAATCTGAAGGAAGCACGTTCGTTTGTGGAAACGCTGCTGGAACGTCATCGCGTGGACTCATTCGTTGCCGCCTGTTCCGAGATCCATCTACTCGCTAAGCAGTTCGAAACTTCCAGTGCGCAGCAACGCGGTTACGGTTGCATAGATCCACTGTTGATTATCGCGCGCCAGTGGCTGGAGGCGAGCACAGAATGAGAAGTCAGCACCACCCGCCGGTCGCAGAACAATTCTCCGGTGACGAAGAAGAAGTCTTTGTCTTTCCACTCTCGTTTGCGCAGCAGCGTCTGTGGTTCTTACATCTCTTAGACCCGCAGAGCAGCGCTTACAACATGCCCTTTGCCTTACGCCTGGCGGGGCAGCTCGACATACCCGCGCTCGAGCGAGCATTGAATGAAATTGTCCGCCGTCATGAAGTGCTGCGCACGACCTTCGATGCGTTGGATGGTGAACCGGTACAGTTGATCGCCACAACGCAGCCGCTCGAAATTCCACTCACAGATTTAAGTGACTTGCCGCTGGGGCAACGAGAGGCGGAGACACAGCGACTCGTCGTGCAAAACGCTTTGCAGCCGTTCGACTTTGCGCGCGGCCCGATGCTGCGCGCGAGCTTGTTGCGGCTCGCAGCGGACGAACACGTCTTGTCGTTGACGATGCATCACATCGTCTCGGACGGGTGGTCCATGGGCGTGCTGGTCCATGAATTCGCCGCGCTCTACACGGCCTTTACCAGCGATCGCCCCTCACCGCTTGCTGAATTGCCCATACAGTACGCCGACTATGCGCAGTGGCAGCGCGAGTGGCTCTCGGGCGAAGTCTTAGCGGAGCAACAGAGTTACTGGAAGCAGCAGTTGGAGGGAGCCCCGCCGGTCCTGGAATTGCCAACAGATCGGCCGCGCCCGGCAGTGCAGAGTTTCAAAGGCGGCACCGAAATCTTCACGCTCTCCAATGACTTGTCCGACGCGCTCAAGCGGTTATGCCAGGACGAAGGCGTCACAATGTTCATGCTGTTGCTCGCCGGCTTTCAGACGCTCCTTTATCGCTATACCGGACAGCAGGACATCGTCATCGGATCGCCTGTGGCTAACCGTAATCAGACCGCCACTGAGCAACTCATCGGATTTTTCACAAACACCCTCGTGCTGCGCACGCGGCTTTCCGCCCGCTGGAGTTTTCGTGAGTTGCTGGTCCGTGTCAGGGAGACGTGTGTCGGCGCTCTCGCGCATCAGGATGTGCCCTTTGAAAAGCTGGTTGAAGAGCTTGGACCGGAACGCAGCCGCAGCCACTCGCCGTTGTTTCAAGTGGTGTTCGCCTCGCTGAACACGCCGGAGGAAGATCTCGAGTTGCCGCGTCTACGCTTGTCTTCTCTCAACTCAGGCGTGACGGCCGCCCTCGTTGATTTGACGTTGAATACGTTCGAAACCGGCGAACAGACTTACGGCTCGCTGTTTTACAACACTGACCTGTTTGAGGCGGAGACCATCCGTCGCATGTGCGGAAATTTTGTGACGCTGCTCGAGCACGTTGCAGCCAATCCGGACCAGGCGCTTTCACAGTTGCCATTACTGACTGAGGCGGAGCGTCGCTGTCTCTGCGGATGGAACCAGACGAACAGAGACTACCCGTCGGACAAGTTTGTCCCACAGTTGTTTGAAGAGCAGGTTGAGCGTAGCCCTGACGCTACGGCTGTGAGTGATGAAAATAAAACGCTGACTTATTCGGAGCTGAACGCGAGAGCGAATCAGCTCGCCAATCAGCTACGCGACATGGGAGTCGGCACGGAGATGCGCGTCGGTCTGCTCGCGGAGCGTTCGACGGAGATGGTTGTCGGGATCCTCGGCATTCTCAAAACGGGTGCGGCCTTCGTTCCAATCGATCCGCAACAACCTTTGGAACGAATCGCTTTCATACTGGCGGATGTTCGGTCGCCAGTGGTGGTGACGCAGTCGCATCTGGTGGAAAAGCTACCGACGGATGTTTCCTTTGTCATTGAGGTTGAAGGAGAAGAGAGCAGTCAGTACAGCCGCGAGAATGCTCCATGCGAAGTCGCGGGAGAAAACGTCGCCTACGTGATCTACACCTCGGGTTCGACAGGTCAGCCGAAGGGCGTGATCGTTGAGCATCGAAACCTGTGCAACACGATGTTTGCCGCACAGGAGGCGGTCGAGTTCAACGCAGCGGATGTGATGTTGGGCATTGCGCCTTTTGCTTTCGATATTTTTTATTTTGAATTGCTGACCCCGTTGCTTGCAGGAAGCCATTGTCGGCTCGTCAGCAATCGTGAGCTGCTGGACACGGGCCTCATGGCCGGCGTGTTGGAAAAGGCGACTGGCCTGACAGCCGTTCCGGCCCTCATGAAACAGATTCTCAACTCACTGAGAACAGATCGCCGGTACGAACGCATAAGGCACGTCTTTACTGGCGGGCAGGCCATCGAGCCCGATCTTCTACGGGAGATGAAACGGGGGTTTTCATCAGCCGAATTGAACGTCCTGTATGGGCCAACCGAGGCCACGATTATCTGTAGTCAGTATCGGGTGACAAATGCCGAAACGCTTCGCCATCAACTTATCGGCGTGCCGTTGGGAAATATGCGGCTGCACCTGCTCGACGCGCACGGAAATCCGGTTCCTGTCGGAGTAGCCGGCGAAATCCACATCGGCGGCGCATGTGTTACACGCGGGTATATCAATCATCCCCAATTGACTGCGGAGAAATTCGTTCCCGATCCTTTCTCGGAAGAGGCAGGGGCGCGGCTATACAAGAGCGGAGACCTCGGGCGTTATTTACCAGACGGAAATATCGAATTCCTCGGACGTAGTGACGAACAGGTCAAGGTGCGCGGCTTCCGTATCGAGCTGGGAGAGATTGGGGCGGTGTTGGGAAGCCATCCGGCAGTGCGCGAGCGAGTCGTCATCGTGCGTGAAGATACGCCTGGCGACAAACGTCTCGTTGCTTACCTGGTCGTCAATGATCCTCTCAGCGATTCTCTGCGTATCTCTGCGTCCTCTGCGTTTGACTCGCCTTTAACGCAGAGAACGCCGAGGTACGCAGAGGACGCAGAGAGTACATTAGACATCGGTGAGCTGCGCAGTTATCTGAAAGGGCGACTGCCGGAGTACATGGTCCCGTCGGCCTTTGTCTTTCTCGACGCTTTACCGCTGACGCCCAACGGCAAAGTTGATCGGCGCGCCCTGCCGGCTCCCGACCCGACGCGGCAAGCGGCCCTGATTGCGCCGCGTACAGCCACAGAAGAAAGAGTGGCGGCGTTGTATGCCCACGTGCTGAATCTCGAAGAGGTGGGGATAGCCGACAACTTCTTCGAACTAGGCGGGCACTCGCTGCTTGCTACCCAGGTCATCTCACGCGTGCGCGAAGACTTTCAGGTTGAGGTGCCGGTTTACAGTTTGTTTGAAGCGCCGACAGTTGAAGGTCTGGCAGAAAACATCGATGCCCAACTCCGCGCGGGCAATACTCTGAAGCCTTCGAGACCAGAGCGCGTCGCCAGAGACGGAACGCTGCCGCTTTCCTATGCCCAGCAGCGGCTGTGGTTCATCCATCAACTCGATCCACTCTCGCCTGCTTACAATGTTCCGTTGGCGGTGCGCCTTACTGGGCGCCTGGACGTCGCCGCACTCAGCGCCACACTTACGGAAGTCGTTCGCCGTCATGAATCACTCCGCACCACCTTCGCGGTCCATGACGATCAACCGCGGCAAGTCATACATCCGCCCACCCCACTCAACCTCGTTATCACCGACCTGACGGATCTCGAAGCCGCTGAGCGGGAGGGCGCGGCCGAACGTCTCGCGGTGGAGGAGGCATGTCTTCCTTTCGATTTAGCAGATGGACCGCTGCTGCGTCTACGACTGTTGCGGTTGAGTGAAGAGGAGCACGTGCTGCTGGTGACAATGCACCACATCGTTTCGGATGGGTGGTCGATGGGCGTGCTCGTGCGCGAGGTCGGACTGCTCTATCCGGCGTTGTGCGCGGGGGCAGAGTCACCACTGGAAGAGCTGGCGATTCAGTATGCGGATTTTGCGGTGTGGCAGAGGGAGTGGTTGAGTGGGGAAGTATTGGACCAGCAGTTGAGCTACTGGCGCGAGCAGTTGGCGGGCGCGCCGGCGGTGCTGGAGTTACCGAGTGACCGAGTGCGCCCGGCCGTGCAGAGTTTCCGCGGCGCAGATCAGCCTTTCGTCGTATCAGAACGTCTGACAGCCGCGTTGAAAGAGATGAGCCAGCGCGAAGGGGTGACGCTCTTTATGACGCTGCTGGCGGCGTTCAAGGTGCTGCTCTACCGGTACACGGGGCAGGCGGACCTCGTCGTCGGCTCGCCCATAGCAGGGCGCAACTTCGTAGAGACCGAAGAGTTGATCGGTTTCTTCGTCAACACCAGCGTGCTGCGGACAGACCTCTCCGGAGACCCAACCTTCAGCGAGCTGGTGAGACGAGTCAGAGAAGTAGCACTGGAAGCGTACCTGCACCAGGACGTGCCGTTCGAGAAACTCGTCGAAGAGCTGCAGCCGGAACGCCATACGAGTCATTCGCCTCTCTATCAAGTCATGTTCGAGTTGCAGAATGCGCCGCTGGGAGGGTTGGAATTGCCCGGGGTGAATCTCGAGCTGCTGGCGGCAGACAATGCGAGTGCGAAATTCGATCTCACACTCAATTTACAGGAAGTTGGGAATGTGATCGTTGGCAGTCTGGGCTACAGCACCGATCTGTTCGACGCCGAAACTATCAGCCGCATGGTCTCTCATTTCCTCACCTTGCTTGAAGATGCGGTGGGCCATCCGGATAGACGTTTGTCTGCGTTGGAGCTGATGGGTTTCGAGGAACGTCGGCAGTTGGCGTTTGTGTGGAACGACACGCAGAGTGCTTACCCGCAGGACAGACTCGTACACGAACTGTTCGAGCTTCAGGTTGAGCGACAGCCCGAGGCGATCGCTGTCGTCTATGAAGGCGAGGAGATTACTTACGCGGAATTGAATCGGCGCGCAGGGGAAACCGCGCATCGTCTGCAAAGAGCCGGTGTTGGAACGGAGACGTTGGTCGGTGTCGCTTTGGAGCGTTCGATTGAGATGGTCGTCGCGCTGCTCGGCGTTCTCAAAGCTGGCGGTGCGTTTGTGTCTTTCGACCTCGCGTATCCGAAGGAGCGTCTCAAGTTCCTGTTCGCGGATACGGGGGTGCGTGTACTCCTGACCCAGCCGCATCTGTTGGAGAAAGTGCCGCCGTTCGAGGGCGAAGTTATTTTTGCGGAGAAAACTATAGGTCTTACAGGTCCTATAGGACCTATAAAGGTCGATCCAGACCAGCTTGCGTATGTCTTCTACACCTCGGGCTCTACCGGCCAGCCGAAGGGCGTGCTTACTTCGCACAGAGGAGTCGTCAACTATCTCACTTTCAATACCAAAGCTTACGGGCTGAGTGACGCCGATACAGTTTTGCAGCTCGCGTCGCTCTCGTTTGACGCATCGGTGCGCGACATTCTCGGACCGCTCGTCGCGGGCGCGCGGCTCGTGTTGGTTAATGACATTGACGCCAGAGACCCGGAGGCTCTGCTCTCAAAGATGTCGGAGCAGAAGGTGACGTGTCTGCTCAGCGTTGTACCGACACTATTGCACGCGCTGACGGAGGCGGCCGGACGACGGTCGCAACAACTACGCCTGATATTAACGAGTGGAGAGAACCTGCTGTTGTCGGAGTGCGCGAAAGCGCGCGCAGCGTTCGGCGAGGATCTCACCATCGTTAACCAGTACGGTGCGACGGAATGCACGATGTCGCAGAGTTTCTACGCAGTTCCACTCGCGGAGACTGACCTCGGAACGTCACTCGCCGGCAGGCCGATCGCCAACGCGCAACTCTATATTTTAGATGACCGGCTCAATTTGGTTCCCGTCGGAGTCTCAGGTGAAGTGTACATCGGCGGCGTTGGCGTTGCGCGTGGTTATCTGAACGACCCTGCGCAGACAGCCGCGCGATTCATCCCACATCCTTTTAGTCATGAACCGGGCGCGCGTCTATATAGAACAGGCGACCTTGCTCGTTATCGTTCCGGCGGCGATGTGGAACTACTCGGTCGCATCGACCACCAGGTCAAACTTCGCGGGCTGCGTGTTGAGCTCGCGGAGATCGAAGCGGGGCTGAACTTGCACGAGGACGTGAACGAGGCAGTTGTTCTCGCGCGCGAAGATCAGCCGGGTGAAAAGCGCCTGGTGGCTTACGTTGTAACGGGGCAAGAAGAAGCCCGGACACTGCGCTCGATGCGCGACTTTCTTAAAGAGCGACTGCCGGAATACATGGTCCCGTCGACCTTCGTCTTTCTCGATTCTCTCCCGTTGACTCCGAACGGCAAGGTTGATCGCCAGGCATTGCCCGCGCCGACTTCTGCGCGGCCCGAGCTGGTCGAGACGTTCGCTGCTGCTGGTACACCAACTGAAGAAGTGCTGGCGGGATTGTGGGCGGAGCTGCTCGGCGTTGAACAGGTCGGGATTTACGACAACTTCTTTGATTTAGGTGGACATTCGCTACTCGCGACACAGGTTGTCTCGCGCGTGCGTGAGTTTTTCCACGTTGAGATTGCGTTGCGACAACTGTTCGAGACGCCAACGGTGGCGGCGTTGGCCCAGAGTATCGAGATTGCTTTATTGAAGGAGACTGAGGAACTCGCCGCGCCAGTTATCGATCGCGTTCCGAGAGAGGAGTTCTTACCACTCTCTTACGCGCAGCAGCGGCTGTGGTTCATTCATCAACTCGATCCGGCTTCCGTAGCCTATAACATTCCGCTCGCGGTGCGTCTCAGAGGTCAACTCGACATCGCTGCGCTGGGTGCGACGTTAACGGAAGTCGTGCGCCGCCATGAAGCTCTGCGCACCACCTTCGTGGTCCGTGATGGCCAACCACACCAACTCATCCATCCGCCCGCCGAGGTGGAATTACACATTACCGACCTAACGCCCGTTGAAGATCCGAATTTTGAGGCTCAACGGATAGCGGTGGAGGAAGCACGTCTGCCGTTTGACCTGGAGCGCGGGCCACTGCTGCGTGCGCGAGTGTTGCAGCTCAGCGAAGAAGAGCATGTGCTGCTGGTGACGATGCATCACATCGTTTCCGACGGATGGTCCATGGGCGTGCTTGTCAGAGAAGTCGCTGCGCTTTACACCGCTTTTACCTGTGGAGATCCGGCGGCGCTCAATGAGCTACCGATTCAGTATGCGGATTATGCGGTGTGGCAGCGTGAGTGGCTGCGCGGGGAAGTGTTAGAGCGGCAACTGGAGTACTGGCGCGAACAGTTGGCTGGAGCACCTGCTGTATTGGAATTACCGAGCGACCATCCGCGTCCGGCAGTGCAGAGCTTCCGCGGCAGTTTCGAGCCCGTGATGGCGCCCGCGGAAGTGACTGCGCGACTGAAGGAGCTGAGCCGGCGCGAAGGAGTGACGCTGTTCATGCTGCTGTTGGGCGCGTGGCAGGTGCTGTTGTCTCGGTATGCGGGCACGGATGACATTGTTATAGGAACGCCGATAGCGAATCGGCAGCGTGGCGAAGTAGAGGGATTGATCGGTTACTTCGTGAACGCGCTCGCGTTGCGGACAGACCTCGGTGGAGACCCGACGTTTCGCGAGTTGCTGAGACGAGTGAGAGAAGTAGCCCTCGGAGCGTACCTGCATCAGGACGTGCCGTTCGAGAAGCTCGTCGAAGAACTGCAGCCGGAACGTGATCTAAGCCACTCACCGATTTTTCAGGTTGTCTTCGTGCTTCAAAATGCGCCCCTGGGAGGATTGGATCTGCCGGGCGTAAGTCTCGAAACGCTGCCCGCCGACAACGCGACCGCGAAGTTTGACTTGACCTTGAACTTACAGGAGGCGGACGACTTTATCGGCGGCAGCCTGGGCTACAGCACGGATCTGTTCGAGGCCGAGACTATAGCCTGCATGGTCGCTCATTTTCTAACCTTGCTCGAAGCGATCGCGCTTGATGTGAATACGCCTGTTTCACGGCTGCCTTTGATACGTGAAGAGGAACGGCGACAAATAGTATTTGAATGGAATACCACGGAGCAGGAATATCCGGCCGGCAAGTGCATACACGAGCTAATCGCTGAACAGGCCGAGCGAACGCCCGAGGCTGCTGCAGTCATTGATGAAGAAGAGGTACTGACATACCGCGAGCTCGAGCAGCGTTCGGATCAGCTAGCTCGACATCTACAGGGCCTCGGTGTGAGACCGGGCGCACACGTCGGTGTCAGTCTCGAACATTCGCTGGAAACAGTTGTCAGTATTCTGGCGGTTCTCAAAACCGGCGCGGCCTACGTGCCGCTCGATCCCGGCCATCCGCGTGCGCGCCTCGCCTTCGTGATTGAAGATGCGCAGATCGGTTGCATCCTGACGCAGCAGCGGCTGACAGATCGGCTTCCCACAACGAACGAGATTACGCTGATTTGCGTGGACGCTGATCAGTTTGCCACTGGTTACGAACCGCTTCCGATAGCAACATCCGAGGATATCGCTTACGTCATCTACACGTCCGGATCGACAGGTCAGCCGAAAGGCGTCCGTATTCAGCACAAAGCGCTGGTCAATTACATCTGTTGGGCCAAAGAAGTCTACGTGCAAGACCAGCCGCTCGATTTCGCACTCTACTCGACGCTGGCGTTTGACCTCACCGTAACGTCTATCTACACGCCGCTCGTGACGGGTGGCAAAGTCGTTGTTTATAGACAAGACGAACTGCCATCCCCAATCGTGCGGATTCTTGAAGACAACCGTGTTGACGTACTCAAGTTAACGCCGAGCCATCTCGCGCTCATTAAAGACCTGGACAACAGCAACAGTCGTATCCGGCGTTTGATTGTGGGCGGTGAAGCTTTGACGACTGAGCTGGCGCGGGCGGTCTACGAAAGCTTTGGCGGCGAGGTGGAGATTTTCAATGAGTATGGGCCAACTGAGACAACCGTCGGCTGCATGATTTATCGTTTCGACGCGGAACGCGATCAACGTACGGTCGTGCCAATTGGCAGGCCTGCCGCCAACACACAGATTTATCTTCTTGACGAACACCTGGAGCCAGTTGCGGAGAACGTGCTCGGCGAACTCTACATCTCCGGCGCAGGCCTCGCCGCAGGCTATCTCAATCGACACGATTTGACGATCGCGCGCTTTATCGATAACCCGTTCCGGCCCGGCGAGAAGATGTATCGCAGCGGAGACCTCGCGAGACGGCTAACATCCGGAGAGATTGAATACATCGGCCGCCGGGATGAGCAGGTCAAGTTTCATGGCTACCGCGTGGAGCTTAACGAAATCAGGAGCGCGCTCAACAAACACGCCCAGGTCAGAGACAGCGTCGTCATGTTACGCAGTGACGTCCTGGTTGCATATTACGTCGCGAGACAGGAGTTATATCCCGAGCAGCTTCGTGAGCATTTGTCAGAACATATTCTGAGAGAGACCATTCCGAACTTCTTCGTTCACCTCAAGCGACTGCCCTTAACGTTGAACGGAAAGGTCAACCATGCCGCACTCCCGACCCTCGAAGATATCAAGGGCCAGAGCCGGCGACCGGGTGAGTACGTCGCGCCGCAGACGGAGGTGGAAGAGATCGTCGCGGGCATCTGGGCCACGTTGCTCGGTGTTCCGCAGGTTGGCCGCTACGACAACTTCTTCCAGTTAGGCGGCCACTCGCTCTCGGCGACTCAGGTGGTCACGCGTGTGCGGGAGGCATTGCAGGTGGAGCTGTCGGTGCGCTCGCTCTTCGAGCATCCAACCGTGAATCAGTTGTCCGCTGATATTGAAACGCTTAACCGGAACGGGCTCGGAGAGATCATCCCGCCGATGAGTCGCACGAAGAGGGATGCGGGATGGGCGCCACTCTCGTACGCGCAGCAGCGGCTGTGGTTCATTCATCAACTCGATCCAACTTCACCGGCTTACAATATTCCGCTCGCAGTGCGCCTCACCGGACAGCTCAACGTCGCTGCGCTGCGAGAAACGATAATGGAAGTGGTGCGGCGCCATGAAACACTGCGCACCACCTTTGCTGTCCGCAATGGTCAACCGCAGCAGCTCATCCATCCGCCGGCTGAGTTGGAATTGCCTGTCACAGATCTGACGAGTGAAGAGGCCCAGCGCATCGCCGGGGAGGAAGCACGTCTGCCGTTCGATTTACAACGCGGGCCACTGCTGCGCGTGCAACTATTGCGGCTTAGCGAGGAAGATCATGTGCTGCTGGTGACGATGCATCACATCGTCTCAGACGGCTGGTCCATGGGCGTGCTCGTCAAAGAAGTTGTCGCACTTTACAGCGCCTTCACCAGAGGAGAATCGGCGCCGCTTGAAGAGTTGCCGGTCCAGTATGCGGATTATGCGGTGTGGCAGCGGGAGTGGCTGCGCGAGGAAGTGTTGGAGCGGCAGTTGAGCTACTGGCGCGAGCAGTTGGCGGGCGCACCGGCTGTATTGGAGTTACCGAGCGACCATCCGCGTCCGGCAATGCAGAGCTTCCGCGGCAACTTCGAGCCGCTGACGGCGCCCGCGGAAGTGACTACGCGATTGAAGGAGCTGAGCCGGCGTGAAGGAGTAACGCTGTTCATGCTGCTGCTCGGCGCGTGGCAGGTGCTGTTGTCGCGATACACGGGCTCCACCGACATAGTGGTCGGAACGCCGATAGCGAACCGGCAGCGGGGCGAAGTGGAAGGATTGATCGGCTACTTCGTGAACGCACTCGCGCTGCGAACAGATCTCAGTGGAGACCCGAGTTTCCGCGAGTTGATGAAACGAGTAAGAGAGGTAGCGCTGGGAGCATACCAGCATCAGGATGTGCCGTTTGAGAAGCTCGTCGAAGAACTCGTGCCTACCCGCTCTTTAAGCTACAACCCGCTCTTTCAGGTCGTCTTCGCAGTGGAGAATACGCCTGATTTCAATCTGCAATTGCCTGGGCTGAGTATCAGTGGACTCGACGCCGAGTCGGAGACGGCTAAATTCGATCTCAGATTGAGCATGTCTGAAATCGGACCTGAGTTGATGGGCACTCTGCGATACAGTACCGATCTCTTCGACGCTCCAACGATTCAGAGAATGCTCGGGCATTTCGAGACTCTGCTCGAGAGCATCGCAAAAAATCCTGACACACGCATCTCGGAGTTGTCGCTGCTAACGGGACAGGAAATACAGCCCCAGGTCGCCGTGCAGTCTGAGGGACGTGTCGAAAGTCTTCATCATTTATTCGAAGCGCAAGTCGAACGTAACCCGGGCGCGATTGCCATATCGTTTGAGAACAACCACATAACGTACGCCGAGTTGAACCAGCGCGCGGATCTTTTGGCCCAGCAACTACGAGCGTTGGGTGTCGGCCCCGAAGTGTTAGTCGGGCTATCCATCGAGCGCAGCCTGGACTTGGTAATCGGCATACTCGGTATCCTGAAGGCTGGCGGAGCTTATGTGCCGCTCGACCCGAGTTATCCGCAAGAGCGACTGCGATTCATGATCGAAGACGCGAAGCCAGCGGTGTTGTTGACGCAGCCGGGACTGACTTCAATCCTGCCTGAAACAGAAGCTGCGGTGCTCTTTGTCGGCGAGCGGGGGCAAGCCCCTCTTCCTGACTTGTTCATTTCCGAGACGCCTGAAATAAATCACGAGCCTAAGCAAGGAACAGGTCAGGAAGGGGACCTTGCCCCCGCTTCTGAGACGCCTGAAATAGATTACGAGCCTAAGCAAAGAATAGGTCAGGAAGGGGACCTTGCCCCCGCTTCTGAGACGCCTGAAATAAATCACGAGCCTAAGCAAGGAACAGGTCAGGAAGAGGGGCTTGCCCCCGCTTACGAGACGCCTGAAATAGATCACGAGCCTAAGCAAGGAACAGGTCAGGAAGGGGACCTTGCCCCCGCTTCTGAGACGCCTGAAATAAATCACGAGCCTAAGCAAAGAACAGGTCAGGAAGAGGGGCTTGCCCCCGCTTCCGAGACGCCTGAAATAGATTACGAGCCTAAGCAAAGAACAGGTCAGGAAGAGGGGCTTGCCCCCGCTCCCAGCGTGGACAACTCTGCTTACGTCATTTACACCTCGGGTTCAACCGGAACTCCGAAAGGCGTGGTCGTCACACACGCCAATGTCGCGCGTCTCTTCAACGCGACCCACCAGTGGTTCGACTTCAATGAAAACGATGTGTGGACCCTCTTTCACTCCTTCGCTTTCGACTTTTCCGTCTGGGAATTGTGGGGTGCACTGCTTTACGGCGGACGACTCGTCATCGTGCCGCATCTCGTGAGTCGATCGCCGGAAGCTTTCCATGAGCTGTTGAGCCGCGAGAAGGTTACGGTGCTCAATCAAACACCGTCGGCTTTTCGTCAACTCATGAAGGCGGATGAAACTCGTGAAGACGAGCTCTCGTTGCGCTACGTCATCTTCGGCGGTGAGCCGCTCGAGCTGCAAAGTCTCAAGCCGTGGTTCGAGAAGCATGGCGACCGGCATCCACAGCTCGTCAACATGTATGGCATTACGGAGACAACGGTCCATGTCACGTACCGGCCTTTAACCGCCGCCGACCTCGATGGCATTCGTGGCAGCAGGATTGGCGGAGCGATTCCGGATCTCAGCGTTTACGTTCTTGATCGGCACTTGAAGCCAGTACCCGACATGTTGCCGGGCGAGTTGTGTGTCGGCGGCGCGGGGGTGGCGCGCGGCTATCTGAATCGCGCCGAGTTGACGGCCGAGCGTTTTATCCCAGATCCATTCGGCCGAGAAGCAGGCGCGCGTCTGTACCGGAGTGGCGACCTGGTGCGCCGTCTGCCGGGTGGCGACATCGAGTATCTCGGACGGATCGACCAGCAGGTGAAGATACGCGGTTTTCGAATCGAGCTGGGTGAGATCGAAGCGGTGCTGAATCAACACGAGGCGGTGCGTGAAGCTGTTGTTGTCTTGCGAGAGGAACGTTTAGTTAGCTACCTCGTGCCAGTTGCTGAGTCGGCGCCGCCAGAAGTAGAAGGATTACGCGAATTCCTGCGCCTCAAGCTGCCCGACTACATGATTCCGTCAACCTTCGTCACAGTGCCTACGATACCGCTCACCCCCAACGGCAAAGTTGATCGGCGGGCGCTGCCTGCTCCCACTCAAGCACGGCCAGAACTAAGAGAGAACTATCTGGCGCCGCGAAATGAACTGGAGCGTGTGCTGGCCTCGATGTGGTGCGAGATACTCGGCGTCGAGCAGGTGGGCGTCCGCGATAACTTCTTCGACCTCGGCGGCGATTCCATTCGCGGAGCGATATTCATCAATCAACTGCAGGAACGTCTCGGCGAGATCGTGCACGTCGTGGTCATCTTCACGATGCCGTCGGTCGAGCAGCTCGCACAGTATCTCGACAAAGAGTATGCAGCAGCGGTTTCGCGCCTCGTTGGAGAAAGCGCATCCACAGCGGTCGCCACACACGCGACGGCTACGGTCAACGCGACAATGCTTGCCGAAGTAAAGCAATTGATTCCACCTTTGCCACCGCAAGCAGACTCTACCGCGAAGAATTCACCCGCGATCTTCATCCTTTCTCCGCCACGCTCGGGCACGACGCTGCTGCGCGTCATGCTTGCTGGACACCCGCGTTTGTTTGCGCCACCTGAGCTCGAATTGCTCTCCTTCAACACACTCGCAGAGAGACGTGCGGCCTTTACGGGCAAAGATAGTTTCTGGCTCGAAGGAACGCTGCGCGCCATCATGGAGATTAAAGACTGCGACGCCGAAGAGGCGCAGCACATCATGCGCTCGATGGAAGAGCGTGGGCTGACGACAAAGGCGTGTTATCGACAAATACAGGCATGGCTGGGTTCACGCATCCTGGTTGATAAAACACCTTCGTACGCCCTCGATCAGAAGGTGCTGGAGCGGGCTGAAGTCGATTTCGAGAATGCGCTCTACGTACATCTGCTCAGGCATCCGGCGGGGATGGTCCGTTCCTTTGAAGAGGCCAAACTCGAGCAGATTTTCTTTCGCTACAAACACTCCTACTCGAGACGAGAGCTCGCCGAACTAATCTGGACTTTGAGCAACCAAAATATCGTCGAGTTTCTTGAGCGTGTCCCACGTGAGCGACAGCACCGTGTGAAGTTCGAAGATCTGCTCCGCGAGCCTCAACCGGTCATGGAGAGTTTGTGCCAGTTTCTTGGACTCAGCTTTCATGCTGAGATGTTGCAGCCCTACAAAGATAAAGAGCGCCGCATGACCGATGGCATTCACGCGGAGTCGCGAATGCTCGGCGATGTGAAGTTTCACAGCTACGACCGCATTGACGTGCGCGCCGGAGACCGTTGGAAAGAAGCAGATGCTCATCTCGGGGAGGTAACCTGGGATCTCGCCGAGCTGCTCGGGTATGAAAGAGATCAGCGGTTGCGAATACCGCCGCTCACCCGGAGTGGCGCAACTGAATTTCCGCTCTCGTTCGCGCAAGAGCGTCTGTGGTTCCTCGACCAGATGGAACAAGGCCATAGCGCGACTTACAACATCGGAACAGCCGTGCGGCTGCATGGCGCGCTGCACGTCGCTGCTATAGAACAAAGTCTGAATGAAATCCTGCGGCGTCATTCGTCTCTGCGCACCAGCTTCAAAATGGTTGACGGGCAGCCGGTGCAGGTCATCGCTTCACCGCAACCGTTCGATCTACGCTTCATCGATCTCAGCGAATTGACGAAAACGCAACAAGAAGAGGATTTGCGGAAGCTTGCGACGGAAGAAGCGCAATTACCCTTCGACCTGACACGTACCCCGTTGCTGCGCGCGACGCTAATCCGGCTCGGAGAAGTCGAACATATCTTACTGGTCACTATGCACCACATAGTCTCGGACGGGTGGTCCATGGGTGTGCTGGTCCATGAATTCGCGACGCTCTACACTGCCTTCTCCGCCGGTCGCGAATCGCCGCTGGAACAGCTATCCATACAGTATGCAGACTATGCTCAGTGGCAGCGCGAGTGGCTCTCGGGCGAAGTCTTAGCGGAACAACTGACTTACTGGAAGCAGCAGTTAGCCGGTGCGCCACCGGTCCTGGAGTTACCGTTAGACCGGCCACGCCCCGCAGTGCAGAGCTACAAAGGGACAGCAGAGCCTTTCTCTATATCTGCCGAAGTCAGCGAAGCCCTTAAAGCTTTGAGTCGGAACGAAGGCGTGACAATGTTCATGCTGATGCTGGCCGCCTGGCAGGTGTTTCTATCTCGCTATACACCCGCCGAGGACATCGTAGTCGGCGCTCCTGTCGCCGGACGTAATCGGGCGGAGGTCGAGTCGTTAATAGGTTTCTTTGTCAACACGTTAGTGCTGCGCACAGACCTTTCAGGAAATCCGCGATTCGTCGACGTGTTGAAACGTGTTCACGAGGTGACGGTCGGCGCCTTTGCACATCAGGATGTGCCCTATGAAAAGTTGGTGGAAGAGTTACAACCGGAGCGTAGCCTGAGTCACACTCCCGTGTTCCAGGTGATGTTTGCGCTTCAAAATGCTCCGACCGTTGCTGCGGAATTGCCGGGTCTCAGATTGAGCGCAGTGGACGTCGAGCACGGAACGGCAAAAACGGATCTGGCGCTTACCCTCGTCGAAACAGAGCAGGGCATTCAGGGATCGCTCAGTTATGCCACCGCTTTGTTTGACGGGTCGACGATCCGCAGAATGCTTTCACACTTTGGAACACTACTCGAAAGCATCGCCGCTCAACCCGCGGCCCACATCCGTGATTTAGCTTTGATGACGCAGGCCGAAGAGCGAGAGATACTGGCGCAGTCTCGTGAAAACGCGCGTCCTTCGGAGCGAACCGAGTGCGTGCAACAGATGTTTGAGTCGCAGGTGAGTCAGTGTCCCAACGCGCCGGCGGTCGTGTTTGAAGATCAACAGGTCACGTACGGCGAGTTGAACGCCCGCGCCAACCAACTTGCTCATTACCTGCGTTCATTGGGCGCAGGCCCGGAGGTGTTGGCCGGCATCCTGCTGGACGACCCTGTCGAGATGATTGTCGCTCAGTTGGGAGTGCTGAAATCGGGCGCGGCGTATGTCCCGCTTGACACAGAATATCCGCCGGAGCGCCTGCGACTCATGTTAGACGACACACGCATGCCGTTCCTGATAACAGAACGCAAGTTGGATACAGTCAGTACTGACTATATCCAACAGAGGACTGTCTATCTCGACGACGAGCACGCTTTGATCGCGCGTCAGAGCGTGGAGAATCCCCCCGCTGCCGCCGGACCGGAGAATCTCGCTTACATCATCTACACTTCCGGATCGACCGGAATACCTAAAGGCGTAATGATCGAGCATCACGGTATTTCCAATATGACGGCGGTGCTGGGCCGCGATTTCGGAGTGCAACCGGAGAGCCGCATCCTTCAGTTTGCCTCCTTCAGTTTCGACGCTTCAGTTTTAGAGGTGTATACAACGCTCTCGAACGGGGCGACGTTGTGTCTCGGCAGGAGAGAATCGTTGATGCCGGGTGAAAGTCTATTGAGAGTGTTGCGGGAGCAGGGAATCACCACAGTCGTGCTGCCGCCTTCGGCGCTGGCGGTAATGGCGCCGGAGGAACTGCCGCAACTAAAAATGATCATCTCCGGTGGTGAAGCTTGCACCGTGGACATCGTCCAGCGCTGGTCGTCGCCGCGTCGTCGCTTCCTGAACGCCTACGGCCCAACGGAAACAACTATTTTAGTGACCTTCAGCGAATGTCTCGATCAGGAAAAGACGCCGGCCATCGGCCGCGCGATTGGGGGCACGGAGATCTACGTGCTTGATTCGCAGATGCGTCCTGTTCCTGTAGGTGTGCCGGGAGAAATCTACATCGGCGGCGTAGTTGTAGCGCGTGGCTATCTCAATCGTCCACAGTTGACAGCGGAGAAATTTATCCCGCATCCATTCAGTCAGCAGCCGGGCGCCAGGCTTTACCGGACTGGCGATAAAGCGCGCCTGCTTCCCAATGGAGAGATCGATTACCTGGGGCGCGTTGACGAGCA
>Ga0207694_10000872_pt1 | contig 26824 bp, 15 predicted proteins | sample KBSC34metaG_FD_184353 | JGI IMG/M metagenome (GOLD analysis project Ga0207694, IMG submission 184353) | Corn rhizosphere microbial communities from Kellogg Biological Station, Michigan, USA - KBS C3-4 metaG (SPAdes) (version 2) | ecosystem: Host-associated > Plants > Roots > Rhizosphere > Soil... | reverse complement strand
CGCGAGGCCCTGGCCGTCCGCGAGCAGCGCAATCCCGGCGGCGTGACGGCCGAGCTGGCGGCGCTGATCCAGCAATATCTGTCCGAGGTCGGCGGCTATGTACCGCCGGATATCTGGATCGCGACTTTCTCGAGCGAACGCGACAGCCCCGGGCAATGGGAAACCGTGGACGGTTGCGGCCATGCCGTCGCGGTCGGGTTCAGCGCCAACGGCATCATGCGCGGCGCGGAGACCGGCGGCGCCCTGCTCGCCCCTTGCTGCTATGACGACGACACCAAGCTGGCGATCATGACGCGCGGCATCGAGGTGGCGGAGAGGCTGTACGAAAAGCGCCGCGCCGCCTTCGCCAAATCGCCCGGCGCCGGCGTGGCTCTGGTGCGCTATGTGCTGCGCGAGCTGGCGCTGTTCGGCGCGCTGATGAAACGGTCGGACCTCAAGCACGAGGACGAATGGCGGGTGATCCTCTGCAACCCCAGCCAGACCGCCGTCGGCGCCCGCCGCATCCACGCCGTCGCCAAGCCCGACTATACGTCGCTCTATATCGACCTCGAGATCGCCGACGCCACCGACCGGCTGCCGCTGTGCGAAATCCTGATCGGGCCCGGCCGGCATCAGCAGATGACGGCGCGCGCCTTCTGGACCTTGCTCTATAAACACGGCTATGAGCGCGCGGACGTCATCCAGTCGGCGCTATAGTCTGGCCGCGCTATAAGAACACCGGGGAAATCGCATGAAATTCTGGCTCTCGCTCGTCTCCGTCATGGAGGTCGACCAGCTGATCCCGATCGCCAAATACGCGGAGGAGCTGGGCTTCGGCGGCATCACCTGCGCCGACCATCTGGTGATGCCGACGACGATCAAGAGCAAGTATCCCTACACGCCCGACGGCGAGGTGTTCTGGCCCGATACCACGCCCTGGCCCGACCCGTGGGTGACCCTGGCGACGATGGGCGCCCACACGTCGAAGATCCAGATGATGACCAACATCTATCTGGCCGCTTTGCGAGACCCCTTCACCGCCGCCAAGGCGGTCGGCACCGCGGCTGTGTTCAACGAGGGCCGCATCGCCTGCGGCGTGGCCTCGGGCTGGATCCGGGAAGAATACGAGCTGGCCGGAATCGATTTCGACACGCGCGGCCCGCGGCTGAACGAGCTGCTCCACGTGATGCGCAAGCTGTGGACCGGCGAGAATGTCAGCCATCGCGGCGAGTTCTTCAATTTCGACGCCCGCATGCTGCCGGCGCCGCAGAAGAAGGTGCCGATCTGGTGCGGCGGCGGCACCAAGCCCGCCATCCGCCGCGCCGCCATGTTCGACGGCTGGCTGCCGCTGCAGATGACCCTGGCGCAGGCGACCGAGGCCGCTGCCCATATCCGGGGTCTTCGAACGGAAATGGGCCTGCCGCTGGAAGACTTCACCATCTGCATTCCGCCGGCCGAACCCGTCACCGACGATTTCATCGCCGGGCTGAACAAGATCGGCATCGACGACCTGATCGCCATCGGCCCGTGGATTCCCACGCCCTTCGAAGCGGTGAAGATGACCGACCCAGGCGACGATTTCAGCCGGCTCGACGTCAAGATGAAGGCGATGAAGCGCTACGCTGAAACCTATATTTCCAAGTACGCCTAACCTCTGAATCGTCATTCCCGCGAAGGCGGGAATCCAGGAGCGCCGGGAGCAGAAGATTTTAACGCTGAGGGCGCAGAGGTTTCGCGGAGGTCGCGGAGAAATATGAAATTTACTTCTCCGTGCCCTCAGCGGTCCTTTGCGTCCTCCGCGTTAAAAATCAGAATCCCCTTAGAAGGTCCGACCGATGCCTGACGTCCTTAGAACGCCCGACGCGTGCTTCGCCAACCTGCCGGATTATCCGTTCGCCCCGCATTACGCGGAGATTCCGGATGCCCGGTTCGGCAGTCTCAGGATGCATTTCGTCGATGAAGGGCCGCGCGACGCCCCTATCGCACTGATGCTGCATGGCGAGCCGACCTGGTCGTTCCTCTATCGCAAGATGATCCCGCTGGTGGCCGCCGCCGGCTATCGGGCCATCGCGCCCGACATGATCGGCTTCGGCCGCTCGGACAAGCCGGGCGCCCGCGCCGATTACAATTACCAGGGCTTCGTCGACCAGCTGAAGGCGTTCATCCTGGGCCAGGACCTCAGGCGCATGACGCTGGTCTGCCAGGACTGGGGTGGGCCCATCGGCTTGCGCGTCCTGAGTGAGCTCACCGACCGGTTCGACGCGGTTCTGGCGACTAACACGCTGATCCCCAATTTCGAGCCGCCGCCACGGGGCGTCGCCGGCTGGCCCGGCAAGCAGATCGAGGATTGGGCGGCCTTGTGCCGGACCTCCGACGATCTGCCGATCTCAGAAATCGTCTCCGGCGTCGGCGTCGACCGCCTGCCCGACGGAGTGCGCGCCGCCTATGACGCCCCCTTCCCCGACGCCTCCTACAAGGCCGGCACGCTGCAGATCACCTGCTGCATTCCGATCGAGGAGACGATGCCGGGCATCGCTGAGAACCGGAAGGCCTGGGACGTGATCGAAAAGTTCGATCGCCCCTTCCTCACGGCGTTCAGCGACCGGGACCCTTCGACCAAGGGCTGGGAAGCGATCTTCCGCGACCGCGTGCCGGGGGCGAAGGGCCAGCCGCATGTCGAGATCGAGAATGCCGGGCATTTCGTGCAGGAGGAACGGGGCGAGGCGTTGGGCGAGGTGCTGTTGGGGTTGATGGATCGGATGTACCGGTAACCGCCCCTCAACTTTCCAAAATTCGTCATGCCCGGACTTGATCCGGGCATCCACGGCAGGCCGACAGTGCAAATCTCTAGGTTCCGCACGGGCGGAGACGCGTGGATGCCCGGGTCAAGCCCGGGCATGACGGTTGGTAAGGATGCTTTTACGCCCCATCCCAAGAACCTTTACGTTTTCTTTACGCGGTGCGCGGCCGTTCGACCTATCGCCTTTACAGGCCTGCCGCCTATCGTCCCGCCATTCGCCTCCCAGGGACTCTGATGGTCGACGTCGCCTATCTCGCGGGCCTGCTGATCGCATACGGTTTGTTCTACGGCTTTTCCTATGTCTGCAGCCGGCTGTAGCGGAGCCTCAATTCGATGAATTTCGATATCGTGGTCGGCGGCATCACCTTCCTGGGCCTGCTGGCCTATCTGATGTTCGTCCTCGTCCATTCCGAGCGCTTCTGAGCCGCGAGTACGTTCGTGCACACGACCGACTATCTTCAGTTCGCCCTTTACGCGGCGATCATCCTGGCCACCACCCAGCCGCTGGGCCGCTATATGCAGGCCGTTTTCGGCGGCGAGAAAACCATCCTGTCCCGCGCGCTGCGCCCGGTCGAACGGCTGGTCTATCTGATCTGCGGCGTGGATGAGACAGCCGAGCAGGGCTGGAAGCGCTATGCCGGCCACCTGCTGCTGTTCTCGCTGTCCGGCACGATCCTGACCTATACGATCCTGCGCCTCCAGGCGTTGCTGCCGCTCAACCCCCATGGGCTCCCCGCCGTGGCGCCCGACCTGGCGATGAACACAGCGGTCAGCTTCAGCACCCACACCAACTGGCAGGCCTATTCCGGCGAGAACACGCTGAGCGATCTCAGCCAGATGATGTCGCTGGCGGTGAGCAACTTCCTCGCCGCCGCCATCGGCCTGTCGGTCGCGGTGGCGCTGACCCGGGGACTGGCGCGCAAGTCGGTCAAGACCATCGGCAATTTCTATGTCGACCTGACCCGCGCCGTCCTTTACCTGCTGCTGCCGATTGCGATCGTCGGCGCGCTGATCCTGGTCTGGCAGGGCGTGCCGCAGACGCTCGGCGGCCCGGTCGAGGCGCAGACGATCGAGGGCGCCAACCAGACCATCGCGCTGGGCCCCATCGCCTCGCAGGAGGCGATCAAGCTGGTCGGTTCGAACGGCGGCGGCTTCTTCAACGCCAACAGCGCCCACCCGTTCGAGAACCCGACCCCGCTGTCGAACTTCTTCGAAAACCTCTTAATTTTCCTGATCCCCGCCGCCCTGGTCGACACGTTCGGCCGCATGATCGGCAAGCGCAAGCAGGCCTATGCGATCTACGGCGCCATGGGGATCATGTTCGTCTTCGGGTTGACCGCCTGCTATTTCGCCGAGACCGTGCCCAATCCGGCGCTGACCCAGATCGCCGGCTACAGCGCCGCCCAAGGCAATATGGAGGGCAAGGAGGTACGGTTCGGAACCGCCGATTCCGTGCTGTGGGCGGTGACCGCGACCGACACCTCGGCCGGCGCCAGCAACGCCTCGCAGGACAGCTTCATGCCGCTGGGCGGGATGATCCCGCTGTTCAACATATTGCTGGGCTGCGTCATCTTCGGCGGCGTGGGTTCGGGCCTCTACGGCATCCTGCTGCATGTTTTCCTGGCGGTGTTCATCGCCGGGCTGATGGTCGGGCGAACGCCGGAATATGTCGGTAAGAAGATCGAATCGCGGGAGATCAAGCTCGCCATCTTCGCCCTGCTGGCGACCACCGTCGGCACGCTGATCCTGTCTTCAATCGCCGCGATCACGCCGCTGGGCATCGCCGCCCTGGGCAATGAAGGCCCGCACGGCCTCTCCGAAATCCTCTATGCCTTCGCCTCAAGCGACGCCAATAACGGCTCGGCCTTCGCCGGCCTGTCGGACGACAACGTCTTCTATAACGTCGCACTGGCCGCCACGATGCTGATCGGCCGCTTCGTCGTCATCATCCCGATCCTGGCCATCGCCGGCAGCTTCGCCGCCAAGAAGACGGTGCCGCCCTCCTATGGCGCCTTCCCGACGGATACCGGCCTGTTCGTCGCCCTGCTGATCGGAACGGTGGTGATTATCGCCGGGCTGACCTTCTTCCCGTCGCTGGCGCTGGGCCCGATCGTTGAACATTACGCGCTCAAGGCGGGAGACCGGTTTTGATGCGATCCGCCAACCTGAACCAGGCACGCGGCAGCGAGCTGCTGGATCGCCGCCTGACCGCCGCGGCCGCCGTCGAGGCGCTGCGCAAGCTCAATCCGGTCACCCTCTACCGCAACCCGATCATCTTCGTGACCGAGGTGGTGGCCTTCGTCGCCACCGTGCTGGGCATCCATCAGGGCGCCGTCACCGGCGGCGAGCATACCGCCGTGATCGCCCAGATCTGCGTCTGGCTGTGGTTCACCGTGCTGTTCGCTAATTTCGCCGAAGCGCTGGCCGAGGCGCGGGGCAAGGCCTTCGCCGAATCGCTCCGCCGCACCCAGGCCGACACCAAAGCGCACCGGCTGATCGCGGGGCGTGGCAGCGAGACCGAGGACGTACCCTCCAGCACGCTGCGCGAGGGCGATCTGGTGATCGTGTCGGCCGGCGAGATCATCCCCGGCGATGGCGAGGTTGTGGAGGGCATCGCCTCGATCGACGAATCGGCGATCACCGGTGAATCGGCCTCGGTCATCCGCGAGTCGAACAGCGACCGCTCCGGCGTCACCGGCGGCACCCGCGTGGTGTCGGACATGATCACCGTCCGCATCACCGCCAAGCCGGGCCACAGCTTCCTCGACCGCATGATCCAGCTGGTCGAGGGCGCCGAGCGGCAGAAGACCCCCAACGAGATCGCGCTGACCATCGTGCTGGTCGGCCTCACCATCATCTTCCTGGTCGTCACCGCCAGCCTGGAGTTCTATGCCGCCTATTCCGGCGCAACGATCCCGATGGTCTTCCTGATCGCGCTCTTGGTGACCCTGATCCCCACCACCATCGGCGGGCTGCTGTCGGCCATCGGCATCGCCGGCATGGACCGGCTGGTGCGCAGCAATGTCGTCGCCAAGTCCGGTCGCGCGGTCGAGGCGGCGGGCGATGTCGACGTGCTGCTGCTGGACAAGACCGGCACCATCACCTTCGGCAACCGCATGGCGGACGATTTCATCCCGGCGCCGGGCACCACGGTGGCCGAGCTGGTTCAGGCCGCCCTGCTGGCCTCGCTGTCGGACGAGACGCCCGAGGGCAAGTCGATCGTCCGGCTGGCGAACGAGCGCTACAACATCTTCTCCGACGGGTCGGAGATCGAACGCTCGATCGAGTTCTCGGCCTTCACCCGCATGAGCGGCGCCGATCTCAACGGCGGCGAACAGGTGCGCAAGGGCGCGGTCGACGCCATCGTCGCCTATATCGTCGGCGATCCCGGCGCCCGCGCCCGCTCCTCGGCCCCCGACGTCGCCCATTCGGTCGAGCGCATCTCCAAGGCCGGCGGCACGCCGCTGGCGGTGGCGCGCGGCGGCCGGCTCCTGGGCCTTATCCATCTGAAGGACATCATAAAGCCCGGCATCCGCGAGCGGTTCGGCATGCTGCGCCAGATGGGCATCCGCACCGTGATGCTGACCGGCGACAACCCGTTGACCGCCGCCACCATCGCGGCCGAGGCCGGCGTCGACGACTATATGGCCGAGGCGACGCCGGAGAAGAAACTGGAGCTGATCCGCGCCGAGCAGAAGCAGGGCCGGCTGGTGGCGATGTGCGGCGACGGCTCCAACGACGCCCCAGCGCTCGCCCAAGCCGATGTCGGCGTCGCCATGAACAGCGGCACCCCGGCGGCCAAGGAGGCCGGCAACCTGATTGACCTGGACAGCGACCCGACCAAGCTGATCGAGGTCGTGCTGGTCGGCAAGCAGCTCCTGATCAGCCGCGGGTCTCTGACTACCTTCTCCATCGCCAACGACGTGGCGAAATATTTCGCCATCATCCCGGCGCTGTTCATCGGCGTCTATCCGCAGCTTCAGGCGCTGAACATCATGCGGCTGGGCAGCCCGCAGAGCGCCATCCTGTCGGCGATCATCTTCAACGCCGTGATCATCATCGCGCTGATCCCGCTGGCGCTGAGGGGCGTGAACTACAAGCCGGCCAGCGCATCGGCGCTGCTGAGGCGCAACCTGATGGTCTTCGGGCTGGGCGGCATCGCGGTGCCGTTCATCGCCATCAAGGCGATCGACTTCCTGATCAACCTATTGGGAATCGTCTGATGGCCTCCGCGCTCCGCATGGCGGTTTCGATGCTGGTCCTGATGACCGTGCTGCTCGGCCTGGCCTATCCGCTGGCCATCACCGGCATCGCCCAACTCGTCTTTCCGCACCAGGCCAACGGCAGCCTGGTGAAGCAGGGCGGCACTGTGGTTGGGTCGCGCCTGCTCGGCCAGTATTTCTCCAAGCCCGAATATTTCCACCCCCGCCCCTCCGCCGCCCATGCCGACAGCGGCGGCCCCGGCTACGACCCGCTGAATTCCGGCGGCACCAATCTGGCGCCCAGCAGCCAGAAGCTGGTCGACAGCGTCACCGCCGCCGTCCACGCCAACCAGGCGGACAATCCCGACACCCCGGTCCCCGGCGATCTCGTCACCGCCTCAGCCAGCGGCCTGGATCCCGACATCTCCCCCGCCGCCGCCGAATTCCAGGTTCCGCGCGTCGCCAAAGCACGCGGAATCCCGGAGGAAGCCGTAAGAAAGGCGGTGAAAGAATGTACAAAAGGAAGGACCTTCGGATTGCTCGGAGAGCCCCGGGTCAATGTGCTGAAACTGAACATGTTATTGGATTCGTCCACAGAAAAGTAACTTTGGTCACAGAATTTTCATGGCCGATGCCTTGATCTACTCAGTCTCATAAGGCACGCTAAATGAACCACAGATTCAAACTGTAAGGGTGGACCTGTTGTACAGTAGAACCTTCCTCGCCGCTCTCACGGTGAGTGCCCTCATCATCGCCCCGTTCAGTTCCGTCCTCGCCGGGGCCTGCGACACCAAGCAGGATCTGCCGAAAGACACCGTCACCGCCAGCTGGTACGGCAAGGAGCATCGCGGCTTACGCACCTCCAGCGGTGAGAAGTTCGACGAGAACAAGCTGACGGCTGCCCACTCGTCCCTGCCGATGAACACCGTCGTCGAGGTCACCAACCTGGCCAACGGCAAGAAGGTGCAGGTCAAGGTCAACGATCGCGGCATGCCCAACGCCGGCGAGATCGACCTGTCTCTCGCCGCCGCCAAGGCGATCGGAATGGTCCAATGCGGACTGGCGCTGGTCGTGCTATCGGTAGTGCCGACTCCGGCGAAGGGGAAGTAGGCAAGCCGCTCGCCGATCACATCTGAAGGCGGGCTTTCCATGAAATTGCTGGGTCAGGGTCTCCACTGGGACGAAATTAAGGTCGGCGATCAGTTCAAGACCTTCGGGCGCACCATCACCGAAGCCGACATCGTCAATTTCATCAACTGCACCGGCTTCCTCGAAGTCCTGTTCACCGACGCCGAATTCCGCGCCGAGCATTCGGCCATCGCCGGACGGGTCGTGCCCGCCGCTTTGGTCTATTCGGTCGCCGAGGGCATGCTGATGGTCGGGCTGATCCAGGGCGTCGGCCTCGCCTTCCTCAATATGGAACTCGACGTCAAAGGCCCGGTCGTGGCGGGCGACACCGTCCATGTCGAGGTGACGGTCACCGAGGTGCGCCCCACCAGCAAGGGCCGCGGCCTGGTCCGCACCCGCAACGAGATCAAGAACCAGCGCGGCGAGACGGTCATCGTCTACACGCCCTTGCGCCTGGTCAAAGGCAGCAACCCCGCAGCTTGAAGTACGACGTTGCGGCATACCGGACAGAGCACAGTCTTCCCTCATCCGTCATTCCCGCGAAGGCGGGAATCCAGAATCTTAACGCTGAGCACGCAGAGGTTTCGCCGAGGACGCTGAGGAAGAAATTCATGCCTCTGCGAGCTCTGCGAAACCTCTGCGCCCTCAGCGTTAAAACCTTCTGATTGCTGCATCCTGGATTCCCGCCTTCGCAGGAATGACGATTAATAGAAACTGCCTTGCTGCGTCACTCCTTCCGATTGCCGGAATCACGCCAGACTTCTATGCTGTAAACGTCTGAAAGAACTCCGCAAATTATAGGGAAATACGCGGAGTCGCCGGGAGTCGTTTATGGTCAGGAAGTTGTTGCTGCTGCCCGCGTTCGCGATCTGCCTGGCAGCAGGGTTTGCAGTTGCTGAGGAGCCCGCCCCGAAAGCGCCTGCCCCAGACGTGCTGGTCGTCGGCGATTCGCAGGCCCAGGGCGTGGCCGGAGCGCTGATCCGGCGTTATCTGCGCAGCAAGGACTTCCACGTCGTCGACAAGAGCAAGGTGGGCACCGGCCTCTATTCCAAATCCACCTATGACTGGGACGCGGTGGTTGCCGAGCTGGCGACGACCGAGCATGCCAAGGTGGCGATCGTGATGTTCGGCGCCAACGACCGCCCGCCGGTCCGGATCAAGGGCGCGGTCGACGCCGCCCTGGCGCAGAAGTTCAGCAAGAACTACAGCGCGCGGGTCGAGAAGATCGTGAAGTCTCTGCGCGACGCCAAGATCGACGTGCTGTGGCTGGGCGACCCCGTCGTGAAGGATGCAGACTACACCGCCGACATGCAGATGCTGAACCAGGTGATGGAGCCGGCGGCCGAGAAGGAAGGCGCGCAATGGATCTCGCTGTGGGATCTGGGTGTCGATCCGGACGGCAGCTACGACGCTTTCGGCAAGGCGCTGGACGGGCAGACCAAGCGGCTGCGCGCCGATGACGGTGTCCATTTCACGCCCTCGGGCTATGACCTGATCGCCGCGCTGCTGGACCCGATCCTGAAGACGCTGACCGCCGGCCAGCCGGCGGGCCCTGCCCCGGCTTCCGGCGGCCCCGCGACTGTGCCCGCGGCCAAGGCCTCGGCCGATGGGCCGACGCCCACCCAGCCCGCCGGCGTCCAGCCCGCAGCCGCGATCACGCAATGAAATTGAAAACCCTCCTGGCCGGGCCGGCCTGGGCGGCGCTCACCTTTGCCGTCACCGCCTGCACCCCGGGAGGGATCAAGGAATCGAACGGCGCGCCGCGGCCGATGGTGGCGAGCGCACCGGCGCCGGGCTTCGACCCGTCCGGCATCGTCATGGTGGCCGCCCACGGCAAGCCGAAGCATGTGCCGCTGGCCAAGCCCGCCGTGCCGGAGCTGACCGCGCGCGAGCGCTCCCTGGCGCCGTTCTTCGCCCAGCTCAAGGCCCTGCAGGACGGAACCCGGAAGGAGCCGGTCACGATCCTGCAGATCGGCGACAGTCATACAGCCGGGGATTTCCTCTCCGGCCAGATGCGCAAGCTGTTCCAGGACAAGTTCGGCGGCTCGGGCCGCGGCTTCTCGCCCCCCGGCTTCCCCGACAAATACTACCGCCCCGACCTGCTCGACGTGACCGAGACCAAGGGCTGGCAGCGGCAGCGCTCGATGGATCCGAACTCGACCGAGAAGTTCGGCCTTGCCGGCGTAACGCAGAAGGCGAGCGGCCCCGCCCAGTCGATGCAGATGAGCTCGATCGAAGACCAGGGCTTCGACCGCGGCATGGTCGAGGTGCTGGGCGGCGGGCAGTTCACGCTGACCGTCGACAACGCTCCGCCGCGCAATTTCAATCTCCCCGCCGGCAACAATGCGGGCGACTGGGTCGAGTTCGACGTGCCCAAGGGCAGCCATACGCTGAAGCTGGACACCTTGGACGGCTCGAACCTCACCCTGCTGTCCTGGGGTATCCAGCGGCAGAGCCCCGGCATTCTGTACAGCAACCTCGGCACGATCGGCGCCACCGCCAAGCTGATCGAGCGCTGGGACGCATCGATCGTCCAGTCCGAGATGCAGCATATCGACCCGGCGCTGATCCTGATCGCGTTCGGCACCAACGAGGCCTTCGGCAACCCGAACGACCTCGCCACCTTCCGCAGCGACTTCGTCGCCGACGTGAACATGCTGGCCAAGGCCGCGCCCGACGCCGCCATCGTCATCATCGGTCCGCCCGATGTGAACCGGCGCTATCGCCGCCCGGCCGGCGTCGGCGGCGACTGCTCGGCGCGGCCGCTCCAGGGCGCAGCCCTGATCACGACCACGCAGCCCGCACCGCAACCCGCCAAGCCCGGAAAGAAGCCGCAGAAGGCACGCGCCCCGCGCACGGTATGGGCGCCGCCGCCCGAGCTGGCAGCCATCCGCGCCGACGAGCAGAACGCCGCCGAGGCACAGGGCTGGTATTTCTGGGACTGGGACGCCGCGATGGGCGGCCCCTGCTCCGCCGCCCGCTGGGCCGCGGCCGGGACCCCGCTGGCGCAGAAGGATCATGTCCACCAGACCATCGCCGGTTATCAGCTCTCAGGCGAACGCCTGTTCGCCGACCTGATGAAGGCCTACGATCATTACAAGGCGGTCGAATCCGCCCATAACAGAACCGGGCCTCACTGATTTAGATGCTGTTTCCGACCCTCGCTTTCCTGGGGTTCTTTCTCGTCGTAGCCGCCCTCTCGGCCGTCCTGGACAGGCATTTCCAGGCGAAGAAGCTGATGCTGACTGTCGCCAGCTTCGTCTTCTATGCGCAGTGGAACTGGCGCTTCTGCTTCCTGCTGGCAGGGTCGACAGCGGTCAGCTACTTCGCGGGCCTCGTCATCGCCGGCACCGATGACCAGCGTAAACGGAAGCTGACCGTAAGCCTGGCGGTCGCCGCGCATCTCGGGCTGCTCAGCTTCTTCAAGTATCGCGATTTCGTGACCACCCAGGTGAATGCCGGGCTGGCGTCGCTTGGCTTCGGCGTGGAACTGCCCTTCGCCGACATCGTGCTGCCGATCGGCATTTCCTTCTTCACCTTCCACGGCATCTCCTACGTCGTCGACGTCTATCGCCGCGATGTCGAGGTCTGCCGCCGGCCGGCCGACATGGCGCTCTACATGTCCTTCTTCCCGCAGCTCGTGTCCGGCCCGATCGTGCGCGCCGCCTATTTCCTGCCGCAGCTCGCCAGGCAAGCGGCCGACCGGCCGCCGGTCACCGCCGCGCTGACCCTGATCCTGTTCGGCCTGTTCAAGAAGATGGTGATGGCGGACTACCTCGCCGCCAACCTGGTCGATCCGGTCTTCGCCGCGCCGACCAATTATGGCGGCGCCGACCTTGTGATGGCGACCTACGGCTATGCCGTGCAGATCTATTGCGATTTCAGCGGCTATACCGACATGGCGATCGGCCTGGCCGAGCTCTTGGGCTTCCGCTTCCCGCTCAACTTCCGCCAGCCCTACCGCTCGCAGAGCCTGCAGGAATTCTGGCGGCGCTGGCATATCTCGCTCTCGAACTGGCTGCGCGACTATCTCTACAAGCCGCTGGGCGGCAGCCGTGGTGGGGCGCTCAAGACCTACCGCAACCTGATCGTCACCATGCTGCTGGGCGGCATCTGGCATGGGGCGCAGTGGAAGTTCGTGATCTGGGGCGCGCTGCATGGCGGCGGGCTGGCGGTCGAGCGCCTGACCATGCCCTGGACCGAGCGCTGGCGCACACCGCTGATCGGCAGGATCGCCTTCACCCTGCTGACCTTCCATTTCGTCTGCCTGGCCTGGATCTTCTTCCGCGCCGAGGATTTCGACACCGCGATCCTGTTCATCCAGGGCATCGCCGCCGGCTGGAGCCTGGGCGTGACCCAGGCCGGCCAGCTGACCGTCGCGCTGATCGCGCTGGGCCTCGCCATCCAGTTCACCCCCCGCACCTGGCTGTCCGGGATCGTCGCCACCTTGGGCCGCCTGCCCGTCTGGGGCCAGGGCGCCATCGCCGGCCTGGCCGTCGCCTTCGTCGAGGCGCTGTGCCCGCCCGGCGTCTCCCCCTTCATCTATTTTCAGTTCTGACCATGGCCAGCGCCCAGAGCGACGCCATCCCCCCGCAGGACCGCGCGCACACCGCCGGCGCACGCGGCGTGCTGCTCGCCAGCCTGATCGGTTCACTGATGCTGCTGATCTTCTGCGCCCGCGAACTGCCGGCCTGGGCCGACCAGAAATGGCCGGAAGCGGCGGAGATGGCTAAGTCCATCGACGAAGCGCTGGATGTGTTCAGCGCGCCGTATGACGCGATCCACGGGTTCATGCAGCGGTTCGCGGACAGGAAATTCGGCGGTTAGCCCGACATCGTAGGATGGGTAGAGCGTAGCGAAACCCATCATCAAACGCACCGAACGATGGGTTTCGCTACGCTCTACCCATCCTACAAATCTTCCGCCAAGGGCTCGTAGAACGCCGCTTCAAAGCCCGCTGCCCGACGGGCCGCATCGTTGAACGGCCGTTTCAGCAGGGCGCGGTAATGCCGGCGCACCAGCGTGTGCCATTCCGTGACCGGGGCAACGTCGCGCTGCCGGCATACCGCCTCGAACCAGCGGCGGCCGATCTCCACATGCCCGATCTCGTCGCGATAAACGATCCGCAGCACATCGGCGCTGGCCTGATCGCCAGCCCGGACAAGGCTATCGATCATCGGCAGGGTAACGTCGAGCCCCCGCGCCTCCAGCACCATCGGCACCACCGCCAGGCGGGCGAGCAGATCGTGCGCGGTCCTCTCGGCCGCCTCCCACAACCCGTCATGGGCCGGCAGGTCGCCGTAGGCCGCTCCATACTCGGCGAGCCGCCCCGCAAGCAAGCCATGATGCGTAGCTTCCTCATCGGCGACCCGCACCCAATCGTCGTAAAAACCGGGCCCGGGTGGCTCGAACCGGGCGATCATGTCCCAGGCGAGATCGATGGCGTTGAGCTCGATATGGGCAACGGCGTGCATCAGCGCGATACGACCTGCCTCTGTGCCGCCCTTCCGCCGCCGCGGCATGTCGCGCGGCATCAATAACAGCGGGCGCTCGGGCCGGGCCGGGCGGCCGGGCGGCGCTATCCGCCCACCCACCGGCAGTGTTCCGGACGCCCAAGCCGCGGCAACGTCATGACTGAGCGCAATTTTCCCGGCAGGGTCCGCACAGCTGAGGATGCCGATCGCGCCCGCGATCAGGCTTTCAACTTCAATCATCCGTACGGTTTATCGGGTCGCAGAGCGCTCTAAAACCCCACGACAATCGCAATATCGGTGAACACGCTGCGGTCGCTCGTACCCGGCGCCGAGCGAAGTGCCAGCCGGTATCGATCCTGAAATCGGCATACCGGTCCAGCGTGATATGCAAATCCAGCCCCAGGCTCGACAAGGTCGCGCTGTTCAGCTGGTCCGGCACCGCATCGACCTGGGAAACATGGCCCCAGTCCCAGAAGGCGCCGAGCTGGAGCTGGTCGTCGACCGGCAGCTTCTGCCCCAGCACCTTGGCGAGGCTGACCGCGGGGCCGCGGATCTCGTTGCTGACCAGCACGCCCTCGCTGGAGATGGCCGTGTCGGTGTAATAGCCGCGCACGCTGGCGATACCGCCCAGGCCCAGCGCCTCGCTGGACTGCAGGTTGCCGTCGGCCAGCTGGCCCACCACCCGCGTGACCAGGCTGAACTTGGCCGGCAGGCTGGTGGTGCGGGTGAGGCCGATCCGGTCATAGACGTAAGCGGCGCCCGAGCGCGGATCGGAGGCGCGGAATGCCGCGTCGGTGTTGCCGCCGGTGATCCCGCCGGGGCTCAGCACCAACGTGTTCTCAAGCGCGGTCTGGCCCCATCCGTCGGTCTCGGTCGCCTCATAGACGATCGGGAACTGGTCGACCTCGACCGCGCTGGCGAAGACCTGGATGCCGCCGAACTCCAGATTGTTGTTCGTGGACTTGAAGTCGAAGCCGATCTGGATGTCGTGGCTGAGACCGATGCCCTGCCCCAGGCTCAGCGCCGGCAGCGGGTGGACATAGCGCAGGCTGGCCTGGCCGCTATTGCCGTCTTCGTCGAAGGCCGTGCCGGCTGCGGGCTTTTCCTCCTCGTACGAGCCGAAGATGACCAGCTTGTCGTTCCAGGGCAGCGGCGCGGTCCAGCTCACCGAATGGGCGTTGAAGCGGGCGCTGAACGAGCGGGTGAACTGATAGGACACCTGCTGGTCCAGCCCGAAGGCGTTGCCCCAGTTGGCGCCGATGCCCCATTCCGCGCGGCCCAGATTGGCGGTGCCGGCATTGTCGAACGTGGCATAGAGGCGAAGCGGCAGCCGGTCCTCGGTCTTCAGGATCACGTCGGTGACGCCGGTATCCTCGCCCGGCTGGAAGACGGTGTTGACGGTCCGGAACGGGTTGCCGTTCAGCCGTTCAAGCCCTTCCTGCACGCCGCCGAGCGTCAGCGTCTGGCCGGTTTTGAGGCCGCTCTCGCGCACCAGCAGCGCGCTGGAGAACCATTCATTGCCCTCGGGCTTCACCGCGCCGATGCGATACGGCACCACCACCACCTGCACCGTGCCGGCGGTGATGTTCTGCGGCGGGATCGTCACCGAGACGAAAGGCTGGTCGTGCTCCTTGTACCAAGCGGTCACGGTCTCGCCGATCTTGTTGAGGTCGCCCATCGTCGCCTTGCCCCCGATATAAGGCGTGATCCTGGCGGCGAAGGCCGGATCGGCCAGCAGCGGCAGGCCCGGCGCGCTGACGCCCGTTGCATTGGGCAGGCCCTCCTTGTGCAGCGCCTCGGGGCCGGCGACGAAAACCACCCCCTTCAGCGACTGCAGCACCACCTGGTCCGATGACGGCAGCGGCGAGAATTGCGGCGTGTCGGTGGGTGGCGGGGGCGGCGGATTTTCCGGCAAGGCCTTGGGCGCTACGCGCTCATAGGCCTGCCCGAAGGCCGCAACGGACGAGAGCGAAACGGCCAAGCCGATCGCGGCGGTCAGTCTGGTGTGTTTCATGTCAGCGGACCGTGATCTCGACCCGGCGGTTCTTCTCCTCCGCCACCTGGGGCGGCGTTGGAACCTGCGGATCGCGTTCACCCCGGCCGACCGTCAAGACCGATCCGGCCTTCAGCCCCCGCCCCTCCAGCAGCTTGGTGACCGCCTGGGCGCGCGCCAGCGACAGGAGGTCGTTGCCCCGCGGCGTCCCGACGCTGTCGGTGAAGCCGGTGACGACGATATCGACCGTCCGGCGCTGCCCAATCTCGGCGAAGGCCTTGTCGAAGGCCGCCAGCGCATCCAGTTCAAGGGTGACGCTGCCGGTGCGGTAGTAGAGCTCGAACGAGACGGGCGGCGCGGGCCGCGCCGCCAACGCGCCGCCGAACAGGCGGTTCACCTCCTGCGGCGAGGTGACGACCGGCTTCGAGCCCGAACAGCCGGCATAGGCCGAATGCAGCGTCGTCTTGTTGCCGTTCGATTCGACCACGACGGTGCCGACATGCCCGTCCGCCCCCGGCACGACGGCGACGAAATCGTCGCCCGAACATCCGGACAGTTTGATCACATCGACCAGCTTTGGGTTTTGTATCGCCGTCGGGTGCACATCGGGGGCGGGCCCGGCGGGGGTCCCTGCCAGGACCGGAATGACCGGAATGAACGGCGTGGTCGGCAATGGCGGCGTCGCGCTGCCGGAGATGACGCCGATATTCGCGCTCACCGTCGTCGTCGCCAGCCGGTAATCGCCGGCCTTCGCGCCCTCCAGCGCCAGCCCGTTCACCGTGACAGCGATGCCGGAGCCCGGGCCCGTCGCACCATAGGTGCCGGACGACGGGTCGTTGAGGGCGACCGTGTCCCCGGCAATGACGCCGGTCAGCGTGTAGTTGCCGCCGTTCAGCGTTGCCGCCGTCGTGCCGTCATAGGTCTTGCCGACCGTCCCGGTCAGCCCGGCGGTCACCGTCTTCGGATCGATCTTTCCGATCGCGGCAGAGCTGCTGGAGGAGATCAGGATATAGTTCCCGGCATCGGCCCCCGACAGCGTGTAGCCGGCCCCGGTCACGACGATGCCGGTTCCGGCGTCGTCCGTCGCGTACGAGGCGGAACCGGCCGACACCTTCACATGATCGCCGGCGGCCAGCCCGGACAGGTCGAAATTCCCCGCCCCCAGCGTCGCCGTTGCCGTGCCGTCATAGGTCTTGGTCACGGCGCCGGTCAGCCCGACCGACAGATCAGCCTTGTTGATCGTCCCGATCGTGGCGCCGCTCACAGGGGTGACCGTATAGCCGAAGACGGCGATGCCGCCATGCCTGGCAGTCACGGTCAGGCCGCCCAACGTCACGTCGATTCCGGTGCCCGCGTTCTTGTCCGCAAAGCCGCCGGTCGGCGTCCCGCCGAGCGTGATCCTGTCGCCGGTCATCCCGCCGGTGAAGCTGTAGCTGGCGCCGCTGAACCCGGTGGTACCGTCATAGGTCTTGGTGACTCCGGTCACGGTCAGGGTCGGCGCCAGGCTGTACAGGAAGCCGTTACCGGTCGTGGCCGCCGCGGTGCCCGCCAGCGTCCCGACAGTGTAGGTCGCAGCATATTGCATGAAGTCGGGCCTAAGGCCGCCGTCCGTGTCGGCGCCCGGATCGGTCGAATAGACCAGCCATCGGCTGCCGGCGCCGACCGTGATCGCATTCGCGCCGGACGCGTTGGAGAAATTGCCCTGCGCCGCCAGCGTGGCGCCGCCGCCGGCCGAGACTGCACCGGCCGCGCCGATCGACAGGTTGCCCGATGCGGCGAGCGTGGCCGTGCCGGTTCCGGCATCGACGGCCCGGTTCAGCGCGAGGTCGCCGGAGGTCGATGTCCGCAGCGTGATGTCGCCGCCGTTGGTGGTGATGCCCGAGACGCCGCCCAACATGCCGACCGTCAGATCGTTCGCGGTATCGTTGAAGAAGAAGCTGGCCCCCGCGCCGGTGACCCGGCCCGCGACCGTGTCGACCGTGTTCGCGCCGGTCAGAGACACCGTGCCCACGGAATTGACCAGCAGCGAGCCCGGATCGATGAGGCCGCTGGCCTGGCGGATTCCGCCGGCCGAGTTCAGCGTCACCGCGCCGCCGGGGGCAGTGACATCTCCGTTCAGGACCAGGTCTCCGGCGGTGGTCGTCAAGGTCAGCGGGCCGGTCGATTGGACCGTGCCGGCCGTTGTCAGCGCCTGGGCGTCGGTGAAGCTGAAGCCGGTCGAATTGCCGGCGCCCGTATCCGCGAATGCCCCGAGGTCGCCCACGTGATTGGCGCCGGTCAGCGTCGCGCCGCCCACGGAACTGCCGGTCAGCGTGCTGGCGGTTATCACCGATCCGGCCAACTGCGTGATCCGGCCGCTCATATCGAGATCGACCACTGCCTGGGCGGTCAGCGCGCCGCCGATCGTCAACTTGTCCCCCGCCCCGGCCGTCAGCGTCAGGTCGTTGCCCGAGTTGATCGTTCCCGTGGTCGAGAAGGAGCGGGCGTCGGTGAAGGCGAAATCGCGTCCGGCGCCGCTGCTGAAGGGCCCCAGCACCGCCACCTTGTTGGCGCCGTTGAGGGTGACCCCGCCGGTGGCGCTGCCCTGCAGCCCCTGCGCGGTGACGATCCCGCCGCTCTGCGTGATGGAACCGGACGAGGTCAGGGTGACACTCATGCCGCCGCCCACCTTCACGTTGCCATCCAGGTCCATGGCACCGGCGGTCAGCGACAGACCGCCGGTGGTCGTTACCCGCCCCACCGTCAGGGCGACGGTGCTTTTGAGGCTGATGTCGCCGACCACGCTGTTCGTGAAGGCGAACGTGCGGACGCGGTTAGCGTCGTCGAGCGTTATCCCGCCCACCGAATCGCCCTTCAGATTGAATGCGGTGACGATGCCGCCGGTCTGGGTGACAACCCCCGACGAGAGGATCGTCAGCGTATGCCCCGTGCTGCCCGCCACCGTGCCCGCTGTCAGGTCGCCGTTGATGACCATGCCCGCGACATTGAGCGTCAGGTTGCCGTCGGTCGCGATTCCGCCAACGGGAGCCGCGAACGCCGTGTTCGAGAAGCTGACAGTGCCGCCGCCGGTGTTGGTGAAATTCTCGAACCTGTCGACCAGATTCGCCGCGCTCATCGTCGCGCCGCCGACCGACCTGCCGGAGAATGCGGCGCCGGTTTCGACGACCCCTGAGCCGCTTTCCACGATCGTGGCCGCGGAGTTAAGCGTCAGGCTGCCAGACGCGTGGACCGTGCCGGTGACCGTGATCCCGCCCGCCGTCGTCGTGACCGCGATGTCGTTGTTGGCGAAGCTGCCCGACAGGGTCAGCGCACCGGCGTTGGTGAAGCTGATATTGTCCGGCGTGAGACCGCTGGTCGACATGGCGAAAGTGCCGACGACGTTGTTCTTGTCGAGGGTCGCGTTGCCGGCCACGGTGCCGGCCAGCGTGTCGGCGGTGATGATGCCGGTTTCCGTGATCGCACCCGCGGTGGTCAAGGTCACCTTACCGCCGGCGTCCGTGATCGTTCCGACCGACAGCGCGCCGCTGTCGATCTCGATGGCGGCGTTCGACGTGTTCGTGGTTTTCAGCGTGCCGCTCTGGGTGAAGCTGGCGGAGCCGTTATTGATCAGGATCACGCCGGCCCCAACGCCCGTCCCGGCATCCACCGTCGTCCCCGCCACCTGAGTCAGGGCAACGGTATTGACCAGGTTGAAGTCGCCGTTGCTCGTGATGTTGCCGAGGTGGCTGACGGCGTTGGTGGTGCTGTCGAAAAGCATGCCGCCCACGCCGCTGCCCTGCAGCGTGCCGGCGGTGATACCGACGCCCAGATTCTCCGCAATGCCGCCCGCGGCGTTCAGGGTCACGGTGCCGCCCGCATAGGAGAGGCTGGAGTTGACCGTGAACGCCCCGGCGGCGTCGATCCGGAGGTTCGGCAAGGCGCTGGTGAATGCCGCGATGCTGGCAAAGCCGGTTTCGACGGACGCCAGGTTGGCGAATTCCACGGCGGTCTGGGTCGCAGGGGTCACTGCGTGCAGCGTGTTGCCGTAGATCGCCAGGTCGGTGGGCGTGGCGCTCAGCCCATCGGCGAAAGCCGCGCCCTTGATCGAGCCGCCGCTGCCGTATGTGGCCTGGACCAGCACGGATCCGTCGGACGCGGTCGACACCGAGCCCGGCGCAAGCAGGAAGTAGTAATAGCCGTTGACGCCGGTCGTGACCGCCCCGCCGGTCTGGGTCGAGGTCATGACCACGCTGGCGCCGCTGCTCCCGATAATGCCGGAAACGGAGACACCGGCGCCGGCGTTTGTTGTGCCGCCGTCGGTATAGACCGTGCCGGCCACAACCTGCGGCGTCGCCCCGCCGAACTGGAACTTCAGGAAGGGATAGCTGACGCCAGGGATGATGTCCCAGTTGCCTGGGTTGGCGAAAGTCGGCAGCCCAGCCTGCAACTGCGCGGTCGTCATGCCCCGCCCGTTATCCGGCTGGCCGGTCGTTTGGATGTCGAAATAACTATCCACGAAGGTCGCAAAATTCACGCCTGCGAGGCCACCGTGGAGGGCGCCGTTCGGTGCCGTCACGGCGCCCGTCGCATAGGCGTCGGTGACCGTGCCCCGATTGATCCCGACCAGGCCGCCGGCCGTGTTACCGGAAGAGCTGCTGGTGTTCGTCACCGCGCCGACCGCATAGACATCGGTGACCGTGCTGCCTGTCGAGATATCGCCAATGAGCCCGCCCGCGTTGCCGCCCGTCGCCGTGACGGAGCCCCCAGCAAAGGACGTGGAGACCGTCCCTGCCGACATTTCCCCGACAAGACCGCCGGCCTCTGAGCCGGTGGAGGTCACCGCCACGATCGCATAGCTGTTGCTGATGTCGCCGCCGTTTTCTCCGGCCAGGCCGCCCGTGAAGCCCGCGCCCGCGATCACCGTCCCGGCGACGGAGACGCCGCTGATCGTTCCAGTGTCCTGGCCCACCAGTCCGCCGGTATCGGCGCCGGCGCGCGGATCGGTGACCGAGAGACCGGTGAGGTTCAGATTCTGAATTGTCGATGCGTGGGAGGCGGTTGCGAACAGGCCGGCGAAAAATTGGTTCGTACTGATCGTCAGGCCCGAGATGGTATGGCCGGCGCCATCGAACGTTCCCGTGTAAATCCCCGCCCCTTCGCCGATCGGCGCGAAACCGGCCGTGCCCCAGACATCGGTTCCGGTCGTCGCCGTGGCTTTCGTCGCCGAGGCGTCGATGTTGCCGGCAAGCGTATAGTCCGCCCCTTGCGCCATCACCACCAGCTGAAGCTGGTGGGCGTTGACGATCGTGGTCGAATATTCGAACGCCAGCATCGGCATCACGCTGCCCGAACCGTTCAGCGTGCCGGTGTCGCTGACCAGGACCCATTTGTCGGTGAGGCCCGGCGTGGCGGTGAAGCCGAAACCGATATAGGACGATGCCGTGTAAGGCTGCGCGCCGGACAGGCCGGCGACATTGCTGAGCGTGCCGCTGTTCGATCCGTTCGTCGCCTGCCCGGTCCGGTCGACATTCCAGTAGCCATCCGTGACGCTGCCGGCGTTCAGGCCATACAGCCCGCCCAGCACGCTGCCGCCGCTGCCGCCGCTGACCGCGCCGGTCGCATAGACGTGGTCGATCGCATTCTGGTTGTTGCCGACGAGGCCGCCGATGAAGCTGGCCCCGCCGGCGGTCCCGCCGATCGCCGCGGCGGTCGAATAGGCATTGCTGATCGTGCCGTTATTGAACCCCGCCAGGCCGCCGATATTGCCGAGCGCGGTTACGGAGCCGCTCGAATAGGCGCTGTCGATGGTGCCCCCGGCGTTGCCGCCGACCAGCCCGCCGGCATTGACGGCGTTCCCGCCCGAGATCGTCACGTCGGCATACGAACGGGTGATCGTGCCGTTATTGAGGCCGGCCAGCCCGCCGGCGTTGGCGCCGCCGCCCACGGTGACCGTTTCACCCATCAGCCCGATATTCATGACCGTGCCGGCGACGCCGATCTGACCGAACAGCCCGCCCAGCGTTCCGGCCGCGTTTATGTTCAGCTTGAAGATGGTGTTGCCCAGCCCGTCGAACGTGCCGGTGAAAGCCGTCACCCCGTCGCCGATCGGCGTGAAGCCGCTGACGCCGGACATGTCGATATTGTTGGCGAGCACGAAGGCGCCGGACAGGTTGTTGCTGATGTTCTGAAGCTGGGTGGGCGTGAAGACCAGCGTGAAGAGGGTTGGCGTCGTGCTGCCATCGGCGCCGCGGATGACCGGTCCGGGATTGCTGCCGACATAGGGTGTCGTCTTGTTCCCGGCATTACCCCAGATCGACGCCGAGAAGCCGCTCGGCAATCCCGCGGCCAATTGCGCCGTGGTCAATCCGGTGGTCGAGCCGGTGATGGCGCCATTCTCGCCGACAGCGGCGCCGGTTGTGGTCGTATCCCAATAGCTGTTCGTGATCGTGCCGTTCGCTGCGCCCGCGACACCACCGACGTTGCTGCCGCCCCCCAGATCGACGAGCTTTCCAGTCGCATAGCTGTTCTGGATGGTTGAGGCGCCCGGATTTTGCGCCCCGACGAGGCCACCGATGTCGGAAGCACTGGCAGTGCTGGTTATCGTGCCCACCGCATAAGAGTCGGTGATCAACGCATTGTTGATCCCGACGAGGCCTCCGATCACCGCGGCGGCTGTCGGATCGAATGAGTTGACCGCGACATTCGCGTAGCTTCGCGAGACCGATCCGCCAAAGACATCCCCGACCAGCCCTCCGGCACTGTCGGCGTCACCGCCAACACCGATGGATATCGTTCCCGTTGCGTAGTCGTTCGTGACCGTGCCGGAACTGGTGCCGGCCAACACGCCGCCAAGGGCATTTATTCCCGCGATCGAAACCGCTGCGTTGGTGATGCCCAGATTCGAGACCTTCCCGGCTGCGGCAATGTTCCCGAACAAACCGACCACGGCGAAATTGGGCGTCGTCGAGGCGATCGACAGATTGCTGACCGTATTCCCCAGCCCGTTGAACGTGCCGGAGAAGCTGGGGATCGCGGAATCGCCGGCGACAGCTCCGACATCGATATCGGTGGCCAGCGCGTAATTGCCGGTCGAGCCCACCGCCAGCAGATCGGCCTTCGTGTGGACCAGCGTATAGGCGGTGCCATCGATCGTCAGCGCCCCGCCGGCGCCGGTGAACTGGACGCTGCCCTGCCCCATCGTGAAATTGACCGTACCGGTGCCGTCGCTGGTGCCGCCGCTATTGTTGTTCGTGGTCAGCACCAGGCCGCCATTGCCGGTGGCGGTGATCGCCGCGTTGATATTGATGCCGTGGAAGGAACTCAGCGTCAGCGTCGCCGTGGTGTTCCAGGTGATCGCCGCCTCGACCGTGATGTCGCCGGCGCCGGACGACGCGGAAAAGCCGGTCACCTCGAACACGTTGCTGCCCGCGTTCAAGGCGGTTCCGATGGTGCTCGCCGCCGCGCTGTCGATGGTCAGATCGTCCGGGTCTATGGTCCAGGAGCCTTTTTTCCCGGCCGTGACCTTGGCCTTGCCGATCGAGACCGCGCCGCCCGACGTCTCGACTGTCCCGCGGCCCTTCCTGCCGGCAGCGTTCAGCACCGCCTTGTCTTCCAGCTTGAACGTAGCGCCCTTGGCCTTGATCGCGCCCCCGGAGCCGTCGGCATTCGTCGCCGTCACCGTCCCCGCGACATCGACCTTGCCTTGAGATGCCGTCAGCCAGACCTGCCCGTCGACGGTTTTTGTGCCCGTCGCGCTGATCAGCCCGGTGCGGTTCCCCGCCAGCGCATAGACATTGCCCCCGGCCGAAGCGAGCGCGACCGCGGCCGCGCGGACCTGGCCGTCATTCGTGGTGTCGCCGCTTTTGCTCTTGGCGACATAGACGCCGCCCGGCCCGGCCGCCTCGGTCATCATGACCCTGTTGCCGGCGGCCAGCGCGGCCGTGCCCCTGGCCGCGTCGATGCTGCCGCCGTTGGTCACGGCATGGCCGATCAGCACGACATTGCCGTCCCTGGAAACCACGGCCCCGTCATTGACCACCGCGCCGTTCGAACCGCCGGCGAAGGTCTGCGTACCGCCGGCCATGAATTGGCTGTCCGTCACATCGCGGGTCGAGGCCACGAAGCTGCCGCCGGTCACCACCTTGCCGCCCGCGCCGACGACGACGCCGTTGGGATTGATCAGATAGACCGAGCCGGTGGCCGTCAGCCGCCCGGCGATGGTCGACAGGCTGCCCCCGGTCACCCGGTTGAGCGTTGCGCCCGAGCCGTTGTCGAACTGGACCTTGTTGCCCTTGCCGATCGAGAAGCTGTTCCAGTTGACGATGCCGCGCTGCGACGACTGGGTGACCGTCGTCGTACCGCCCGCAGTGGCGATGCCGCCGGTCCCGCCCACGAAATGCCCGCCGGAAGGCAGCGTGCCCGCCGCTTCGGCACGCAGAGAAACCAGGGAAATGCCGGCGCAGCCGAGAAGAAGGAGCCGCCGCACGCTACGTGAGCCACCGACCCCGGTCCTGCGACGGTCCGCCATGAGCACCCTCACACTGAGCTGATTTATTAGGATTTGCTGAATTACAACGCGCGCTAAGCCTTCAGAATTCCATTATATTTGCGATAAATTACCCAGCAATATCTTTAATTTTACAGATCGAAGACAGTCGCAACTTGTAAGCCGCCGTCGCGGCGCGGCGGAAGCCGCCGCACACTTTTCCCCTGACGTTGAACGCGGCGGGGTTTAAGCTCATCTGTCATGACAGAAGATCAACGAGATACGGGTCATCTTGGCTGACGATCCCGACCGTCCGCATCCCGAGACGCTGCTTTCCGAGCTGAAGAAGGCCAAGCGGGGGCGGCTCAAGATATTCCTGGGCGCCGCCCCGGGCGTGGGCAAGACCTACGCCATGCTGGAGGCAACCCAGCGGCGGCGCAAGGAAGGCACCGACCTGATCGTCGGCATCCTGGAGACGCATGGCCGGGCCGAGACCGAATTGCTGCTCGACGGGCTGGACGTTCTGCCGCGCAAGCAGATCGTCTATCGCGACCGCATCTTCTACGAGATGGACATCGACGGCATCCTGAAGCGCCGGCCGCGTCTGGTGATCGTCGACGAGCTGGCCCACACCAACGTGCCCGGCAGCCGCCACGTCAAACGCTACCAGGACGTCCAGGAAATCCTCGATGTCGGGATCGACGTCTATACCACGCTGAACATCCAGCACCTGGAGAGCCTGAACGACGTCATCGCCCGCATCGCCCGCATCCGCGTGCGCGAGACGGTGCCCGACAACGTGCTGGACCAGGCCGACGAGATCGAGCTGATCGACCTGCCGCCCGAGGACCTGATCGAGCGGCTGAACCAGGGCAAGGTCTACGTCAAGGATCAGGCGACTCGCGCCATCTCCCATTTCTTCAGCCGCGGCAACCTGACGGCGCTGCGCGAGCTGGCCATGCGCGCGGCGGCCGAGCGCGTCGACGCCGAGATGCTGACCTATATGAAGGCGCACGCGATCTCCGGCCCCTGGCCGACGCGCGAGCGCATCATGGTTTGCGTCAGCGAATTGCCGGTCGGCGCCAAGCTGGTGCGCGTGGCACAGCGCTCGGCCGACAAGCTTCGCTCGAGCTGGATCGCCGTCCATGTGCAGACCGCCAACGAGGAAAGCCTCAAGGAAGAGGCCAAGGACCGGCTGCAGGACACGCTGGCGCTCGCCGAGCGGCTGGGCGCCGAGGTCGTGGTGCTGCCACCGGCGGTGGACCCGGCGGCGGAGCTGCTCAACTACGCCCGCTCGCGCAATGTCAGCCGCATCCTGATCGGCCAGCCGCGCAAGCGCCGCCTCGGCCGCTGGTTCACCCGCTCCGTCACCCAGAAGCTGATCGAGCAGGCCAAGAGCTTCGAGGTGCTGGTCATCGGCGCCGAGGACGAGAAGACCACGCCGGAGCCGGCGCGTGAGCAGCAGCCGACCCGCACCTTCGACGAGAATTCGCCGCGCGAATATGGGCTGGCCATCGCGTCGGTCATCGGCGCAGGGGCGGTCGCGGCGATCGGCGAGTACTTCATCCCGCTGCAGAGCCTGTCGATCGTCTTCGTGCTGCCGGTGCTGCTCTCGGCGCTGCGCTTCGGCTTGTGGCCGTCGATCGTCGCCGGCCTCCTCTCCTTTGTCGTCTATCGCTTCTTCTTCACCGAGCCGCGCTTCGCCTTCGAGATCACCTCCACCCAGGATTTCTTCACCCTCGCTTTCTTCCTGGCGGTGGCGATGCTGACCGGCCGCGTCGCCGCGCGCAGCCGGGAGCAGGCCGAGGCCAGCCGCCAGTCGGCGCGGCGCACAGCCAAGCTCTACGACTTCAGCCGCCGCATCGCCGCCGCGGCCAGCCGCGACGACGTGCTGTGGGCTGTCGTCCACCACGTTGCCGCCACGCTCCATTGCCGCTCGCTGGTGCTGCTGCCCGGGGCGGATGGCGGGCTGGAGATCGCCGCCGGCTATCCGCCCGAGGATCACCTGACCGACCCGGCGATCGCCGCCTCGGACTGGGCCTGGCGCAACGGCAAGCCGGCGGGCTGGAAGTCGGACACGCTGCCGGGTTCGGAATGGTTGTTCATGCCTCTGCGGACCGCGACCGGCCCGGTCGGGCTGCTGGGCGTGGCCTTCGACGATGCGGAGGCCAATGTCAGCCCGGAGCAGCGCCGCCTGCTCGACGCGGTGGCCGACCAGGCGGCCGTCGCCATCGAGCGAACCAACCTCGCCAGCTCGATCGAGGACGCGCGGGTGATGACCGAGACGGAGCAGCTGCGCTCGGCACTGCTGTCCTCCCTGTCGCACGACTTGCGCACACCCCTGGTGTCGATCATCGGCTCGGCCACCAGCCTGGTGACGTTCGGCGAGACGCTGACGCAGGAGAACCGCACTGAGCTTCTGGCGACCGTGCTGGAGGAAGCCGAGCGGCTGAACCGTTTCGTCCAGAACCTGCTCGACATGACACGGCTGGGCTATGGCGCGCTGAAGCCCAAGCGCGACTGGGTGGATCTGAACGACATCGTCGGCAGCGCCATCGAGCGCCTGAAACAGGCGCTGTCGCCGTATCAGGTGGTGACCGACGTGAAGCCGGACATGCGGCTGCTCTATGCCGACCCGGTGCTGATCGAGCAGGTCATGGTCAATGTGCTGGACAACGCCGCCAAATATTCGCGCGCCGGCGGGATCATCGACATCCGCGCCTTCGAGCGCGACGAGAACGCGGTGATCCAAGTGCTGGACAAGGGTCCGGGCATTCCAGAGAA
>Ga0207694_10000865_pt1 | contig 26973 bp, 18 predicted proteins | sample KBSC34metaG_FD_184353 | JGI IMG/M metagenome (GOLD analysis project Ga0207694, IMG submission 184353) | Corn rhizosphere microbial communities from Kellogg Biological Station, Michigan, USA - KBS C3-4 metaG (SPAdes) (version 2) | ecosystem: Host-associated > Plants > Roots > Rhizosphere > Soil... | reverse complement strand
TCTCGAGGTTCGTGACCATCGCAGTGCCCTGCTCGCTGATCCATCTTGGCAGTCACAGCCCACTGTGTTGCTCGTGGCCCGCGGTGGCGGCGGGAGCCCGCTGGCCGGGCTGATCCGGCCGGTAGTCTGCTCCTGATCTTTTCCACTCAGGCGCGGGTGAGCGTCAGGACCCTCACTCGCCGGTTCCAGGCCGAGACCGGACAGAGCCCGCTGCAATGGCTGCTGTATCAACGCGTGGATCGGGCCCGCGAACTGTTGGAGGTCTGCAAGGCATGTCCGCCCAAGCCCGCGACGGTGCAGCCAGAACCGACCTGGAACAGATTGCTGAAGTGTCACTGCTCCTGTTCAGGGTCTGGTCCGCTCCCGTTCCGCGGACCAGACCCGGACCGTGACAAAGACCGCTGCTATGACGCCCCATGGCGCCCATGGTTGCGGCGCCGCAGAAAGAGCAGGCCGCCGACGGCGGCGGTGACGCCTGCAGCGGCCGTCAAGCCGACGATCTCACCGGAGCCGGTCGCGGCGAGGTGGCCCTCCGCGGCGGTGGAGCTGGAAGCCGAGGCCGACGGGGAGGCCGACGCGGAGGCCGGCGGCGCGGCGGACGTCTGCGACCCCGGAACGGAGGCGGTTCCCGAGGACGAAGCGGCGGGTCCCGGCGTGGCCCTGGTGTCCGCACTCTGATCCCGTGTGAAAGCCAGCGTCCCGAAGCCGAGCTGGTCGAACCCGCCGCTGTTGGGCCCGTAGTCCCCGCCGCCGCCCTCGGGCGCGGCCTTGGCGGCGATCTGCTCGAGGTAGGTGGCGGACAGCCCGCGCCGCTTGGTGTAGTGGTTGGTCACCATGGCCCACACCGGCCGTATCTGCGTCGGGCTGGCGGTGGCGAGCTTGGTGGCGAACTGGATTCCCCGCCGCTGGTCCAACTGGGTGTAGGGGGTGTAGGGCACATCTCCGCCCAGGCTCCACTTGGCCACGTACTGGGCGCCCTTGAGGAAGCGGTTGTCGTCGTAGCCGTACAGGTCGATGCCCTGGTTCCAGGCCATCTCGCAGACGGTGCCCATCAGGCCCACGCCCATCAGCGAGTGCCCCTGGTCGCGCCCGGCCTCCATCCACTCGGCGAGCCCGTCGTCGTACACGACCGGGATGGCGTGCTTGATCGAGCCCATTCCGACGCCGTTCTTGAAGTACTCGACGGCCTGCGCGACCTTGGCCTGGTCGTCGCAGAAGATGCCGGTGGCCAGCGCGCAGGCCATGTTGCACAGGTCCCAGTTGGGCCAGTAGTGGGGGTCGGGGGTGCCGTTGTGCCTGACGAGGAAGTCCTCAGTGACCGAGTAGAAGACGTCGAGCAACATCTTCTGGAACCTCTCAAGCTCGAAGCCGCTGTGGTCGCGGACGAGTTCCGCTGCATTGGCCGCCTGGTAGCCGTATATCCCGGCGGCCAGGAACCGGTCAGCGCTGCCGTCGACTTTCGTCAGCTTCGCCGACCAGGCGTTGAGGATCGCGACCGCGGTGTCGGCGTGGGCGCTGTCGCCGCTGACGTGGTAGCGAAGGGCGTTCTGGTAGGCGGCGTGGATGTCGTTGTAGAGGATCCCGTAGTTCTGCGGCCCGGAGCCCGCACCCCGGTACACGATGCTCTGCGGCCGGGCCGTCCAGTCGCTGGCCGAATGCCGGTTGGCGGTCAGCTTCGCATAGCCGGCGGTGTAGGGGGAGACGCCGGCCTTCACCTTGGCGGCCATACGAGCGAGGTCGGCGCCGGTGTGGAGGAGACCCGGGTGCGCGAAGGCCGTGTTCGCGGCCACCGCGGGGGTGGGGACGGTGGCGAGGCCGACGGCTCCGGCTGCGGTGCCCATGGTGGCCTTGAACATGGTGCGGCGGCTGATCTGTCGTGTCGCGTGCATGTACAGGAGACGCGGGGCAGCGGGGGCGATAACCGAAACCCCGCGGCTGATATTCGCTACCCTGCATGCCTTGATCGGCTGCGGCCCAGAGCGCCGGGGAAGCGGTGAGAGGCGGACATACATGCACGTGGACTACACCGTTGACGTCGAGACCGTGGTGGGGGCTCGCTCCGGCGACCAGCGGGCGCTGGAGGAGCTGGTCGAGAAGTGCCTGCCGCTGGTCTACAACATCGTCGGGCGGGCCCTGGACGGCACCTTCGACGTGGACGACGTGGTGCAGGAGACGATGCTGCAGGTCGTGGACAGCCTCCCGCAGCTCCGCGATCCCGCCAGTTTCAGGTCGTGGATGGTGGCCATCGCCATCCAGAAGGTTCGCGACCGGTGGCGGAACCAGCAGAAGCGGACAATGCTCGACAGCCTTGACGAGGCGCACGGGACAGCGGACCCGGGCGCCGATTTCGTCGACCTGACGATCCTGCGCCTGGGACTGTCCGAGCAGAGGCAGGAGGTCGCCGAGGCGACCCGCTGGCTGGAGCCCGAGGAGCGCGAGCTGCTTTCGCTGTGGTGGCTGGAGTGCGCGGGGGAACTCACCCGGCAGGAGCTCGCGACGACCCTCGACCTCGCCCCGCCGCACGCCGCGGTGCGCGTGCAGCGGATGAAGGCGCGGCTGGACACGGCCAGGGCCGTGGTGCGTGCCTTGCGGGCATCGCCGCCGTGCCCGGATCTGGTCATGCTGACGGTGGCATGGGACGGCGCGCCGACCGCAGTGTGGCGCAAACGACTCGGCCGCCATATTAGGGAGTGCCCCATCTGCTCGCAGCACCAGCGGGACCTGATGCCCGCCGAGGGCCTGCTCGCCGGTATCGCGCTCGTGCCGCCTCCCGTCGGCCTGGCCGCGGGCTTGCTGTCCCATCTGGCCGCACCACACGGCGCGACGACGGCAGGGTCCACGCACGCCGCCGGTGTGGCTCACCGCGGTGGTGCGACCCCCAGACGGGCTGCTCATCTCGGCCGCTATCTGGCCGCGAAGCCGGCTGCGGCGTTGACCGCGGGTGCGTTGGTCGTCGGCGGCGGAGCGGCGATCGGCTATGCCCTGGACAGGCCGGCGGCCTCACCGTCCGCCGAGGCCGCACCGGCGGGCCGGTCGCCCTCCCCGGCGGCGACGTCCTCTTCCCGATCCGCCGCACCGATCCAGCCCAGCACGACCGTGTCGCCGCAAAGCCCCGCGCCTGCGCGGTATGGCCAGACCGTCGACCAGGTCGACAGCCCGCCCCGGGACTCGGTCAGACCGGCGACGCTGCCGAACCGTCCGGAAACGGGACCGGTGGCCATGTCGGGCAAGTACGCGAAGCAGGAGCGCGGAGGCGCGTATTTCTTGGCGCACCGCGGTGAGTATCTGACGATCAGCGGTCGCGGGTACTTGGTGCTGGACTGGCAGGTCGAATACTCCACCCGCGGCCCGGGCCGGATCCAGGTGCCGACGTGGACCGGGCTGAAAGGAAAGATCTTCCACGTGGCCTCCGGAGGCGGTCACCGCATGGACGACCCGGTACCCGGGGCAGTACATGGTCAGACGTGGATGGGATCACCAGAAAAGGGCTACGACACCCTCCCCGCCGGCACCCAGCAGATGTGGCAGGACGAGTACTACTACCTGGACGGCACGGTCACCCTGCACCTGAACGAACGCGGGACGGACTACAACCTTGGCGTCGGGCCCACCACCTGGAACGGCATCGTCGGCGACATAACCCAGCCGCCCTCTGCCGATCCGGCCAAGGGCAGGGTGCGCTATGGAGAGGTACGCGACACCGGTGGCGACGACGCACCCGTACCCCAGTACCTCACCAGGAACGACCCGGCTGACCCGGCTACCGTCCCCGAGCACTCCCAAGTCGAGACGATGCTTCCATGACATCCCAGGTCTCAGCGGCTGGGACATGATCGAGTCGTACTTCGTCAGAGTGCTGGGCTGAGCGCGGCCCCGCGCCCGCGACAAGTACGAGGCGGTCGGGCGCCCAGCCCCCACCAAAGCCGCCCTCATCAAGAGGGCCCTGGAAGACGGCCTCATCACGCGCGACGACATCGGCGGCAGCCCAACGTAATCTCTATCCCCATCTGGGTCTGTACCGTGGACGATGTCGGCTGGCGCTCCCAACACCGGTCTCTTCGCCCCGATTAGGAGGTCCGGCGACATCAGCGGCCTGCGCCTGGCTTAATTGACCAGTGGACTACGGACACCCAGACGCCGCGACAGCGGAGCACGCCCAGCGCCTGTTCGCGTTCCTTGCTGAGTCGAGCGAGCTGCGCAGCAGGCCTATGCGGACCCTCGACACCGCGCGCCGGATCCTGTGGTTCGACGAATTGCCCGGTGACTTCCCGGGGCTGCGCTCCTTCGCCGGTGGCAGTGCGGCTGCCGCCGACACCGGGTCCTGGCTCACCATGAGCCGGGTCGACGTGCCGGATCCTCCGGTGGTCCCGGTGCCGCTCGCCCGGTGGCTGGACGTCGCCGCGGTCCGCGACTACACCGCCGAGCAGGCGCCGGAGCTGCGTCAGCGGCCTGTCGATGTGGCCGACGATGCCATGGACGAGGCCCAGCGCATCGGCCTGCGGCAGGCTGTCGAAGCCGGTTACGAGGCCTGGGTGCGGGCCTGGGATGCGTGGGCAGCGGAGCGGCGGCGGCTGGACCCCGCGGTCCGCGCTTACAACGAGCTCTATCACATGGCGGTCGGGGCCCGGCAGGACGCCGAGTTGTTCGAGCTGGTCTTGGCGTTCGGCTACGCGACCCAGCAGTCCGGGCGGGACGCGGTCCGGCGCCACGTCGTGACGGTTCCGGCGATCGTGGCCTACGACCAGCGGACGGGGGCGGTCACCGTCCGGCCGGACCCGGAGTCGCCGGAGCTGATCCTCGAAGAGGACATGCTCGATGTCGGGGATCGAGTGCCTCCGGTCATCGCCACGGCGATCGAGGAGTTGCTGAAGCACGCGCAGGGCTTTGAGGCTGACGGTGCCGGCAGCTCGGGCGGTGTCGGTGTCGGTGTCGATGTCGATGGAGATGTCGCCGGCGGCATCGGCGATGAGACCGTGACCGAGCCCGAACTCGAAGCCGGCGACACCGGACTGGCCGCCCTCCACCGGGCCCTGAAGACCTGGACCAACGCCGCCGGCCCCGAAGCGCGCTATCAGGACACCGTGTCTCGCCACACCCCCCGCTACGACCGCAGCCCCGTGGTGAGTTTCGCCCCGGCGCTGGTCCTGCGGCGGCGTGGCGCCCGGGCTGTGGTGCAGGCGCTGCGGTCGATCAGCAGCCTGATCGAGCAGACGCGCTCGGCGTCCAGCCTGATCGGGTTCCTGATCGACCCGGACGCCGGCCGTACGACGCCGATGGGCGACCTGCTGACCGACGCCGGGCATGCCGCTGGCGACGGCTGGAACGCCACCGGGCCGGACGACGTCTACTTCGCCCTCCCGTCCAACGCCGAGCAGACCTCGATCGCCCGCCGGATCCGCGACGAGCGGCTGGTCGTGGTCCAGGGCCCGCCCGGTACGGGCAAGACGCACACCATCGCCAACCTGGTCACCGATCTTCTGGCGCACGGCAAACGGGTACTGATCACCAGCCACACCGCCCGCGCGCTCCAGGTACTGCGCGACAAGCTGCCCGAGGAACTGCGTCCGCTGTGCGTCAGCCGGACCGACGACGGCGTGCTCGGGCAACAGGAGTTGGAGCACTCGATCAAGGGCATCCTCGCCCAGCACGGCGCCTACGATTCCGCCCACTCGGCCGCCGAGATCAAGCGCCTGACGGATCGGCTGCACGCCGCCCGGATCCAGCAGTCTGAGGCGCTGCTGGACCTGCGGACCATCCGCGAGATGGACACGTTCGTCTACTCCGCCGACATCGGCGACTACACGGGCACGCCGCTTCAGATCGCGGAGCGGTTGCGGCGCGAAGAGCCGATCCACAGCTGGATCGGGACCGTCCCGGAGCCGGACGTTCTTCCGTCGGACACCTCTGCCGTCACGGCTCAGGCCGCCCATGACGGTGGGCTGACGTCGGCCGAGGCCGCCACCCTACGCACAGCCGCCCTCGCCTACACCCCGGCGCTCGCCGCCATCGCCGGCACGGTCGAGCTTCCGCCTGCTGCCGTTTTCCCGTCCCCGGCCGACTTCGCCCAGTCCGTGGCCCGCATCCAAGAGGCGGACCAGCGCACGGCGGCGCTCGCCGGACGCCACGGCGCGGGCCTGGTCGCCGCGGTCCGCGCGCTCCCCGACGAGCGTCGCTACGCGCTCGACAAGGCCCTGGACGACTTCGTCGGCGTCCGCGACCGGCTGGCCGCCCACCCCGCGCCGTGGGTCGCGCAGGCGCGAGCCCTGGCAGTCGCCGGACAGGACCATGCCCTGCGACGCCGCCACGAGGCCACCTGGCAGGCGCTCACCGACATCCGGCAGTACCTGCCCCACGTCGGCCCGGCGCTGATCTCCGGGCTCGAGCGTTTCGACCTTCCGACCGCGCTACACCAGGCCAAGAGCCTGTTCGAAGGCTTGCAGGCCGGGCAGCGGCTCAAGGGCCCGCTCGGTATGAAGACCAAGCTCGGCAAGGAAACCGAGGCGTTCCACGAGACCGTCCGCATCGACGGCGCTCCGCTGGACACTCCGCAGGCCTGCCTTCGAGTGCTGTATCGCAGTGAGATCGAGCGCCGGCTGCTGGACACCGAGCAGAGTTGGACCGGTTTCCCCGAGCCCTGGGGCCGGATCGAGAGCCGGGTCGGCCGGCTTGAAGACGACCTCTCGGTGCTGGACCTGCTCAGTGGCTTGGCCGAACGGTACCGCGCGGTCGTCGCCGCGGTCGCGGGCTCGCCGGAACTGGCGCGGCTGGACTGGCTGGACCCGGCCGGCACCGACATCGTGCGCGAAGTGCTGGCCGCCGACGCCGGGGTTCGAGACACCGAGGCGGCCCGGCGTGCCCTCGCCGAGACCGCCGGGGTGTTGAGCACCTGGGCCGCCGCGCAGCGGCACGTGCCCGACCAGGTGGCCGCCGCGATCTCGGCGCTGAACGCGGCCGATCCCGAAGGCTACCGCCGTGCGCACACCGATGTCGCCGACCTCCGGGACGCCGTCGACGCCCGCGACACGCTGGCCCGCGCACGGGCGGTGGTGGACGCGCGCCATCCGGACCTGGCCCGCTTGCTGGAGCAGACCGCCGCCGACCCGGTCTGGGACGCCCGCATCGCCGGCCTGCCGAAGGCCTGGGCCTGGGCACGCTGGAACACTCGGCTGGCCAAGCTCACCGACCCGGACGCCGAACGCGGGGCACGCGCCGCGTTGGACGAGGCCGACGGCGAGGTGCGGTTGAGCCTGAAGCGGCTGGCCGAGGCCCGCGCCTGGGATCACTGTCTGCGCCGGATCACCGCACAGCAAGGCCGCGCGCTCCAGGCGTATCAGCTGAACATTCGCAAGATCGGCAAGGGTACCGGCAAGCATGCGTACCGCTACCGTGCACAGGCCCGGCAGAACTTGCGGGAGGCCCAGGAGGCGGTTCCGGCCTGGATCATGCCGCTGCACCAGGTGGTGGCCAGCGTGCCGATGGACCGGCCGGAGCTGTTCGACGTGGTGATCGTGGACGAGGCCAGCCAGTCCGGGCTGGAAGCGGTGTTGCTGGCGCACATCGCCGAGCGGATGGTGGTGGTCGGCGACGACAAGCAGGTCAGTCCGTCGAACGTGGGGCTGGACCAGGACCAGGTGTTCGCTCTGCAGGAGCGGATGCTCAACGTGCTGCCGGGCAGCCTGACCAGCGTCGTCAATCCGACGACCAGCCTGTTCGACCTGGCGTCGGCGCTGGCCGGCGGCCGGGGCCGGCTGATGCTCAAGGAGCACTTCCGGTGCATGCCGGAGATCATCGACTTCTCCAACCGGCGGTTCTACGGTGGCGAGCTGCAGCCGCTGCGGCAGTTCGGCACCGATCGGCTCCCGCCGCTGGTCACCCGCTATGTCGCGGACGGCGCGGTCGAGGGGACCGGCGTACAGCGGGTGAACCGAGCCGAGGCTGAGGCACTGGTCGACGCGGTCGTCGCCTGCCACGAGGATCCGGCTTACGCCGGACGGTCGATGGGCGTCATCACCCTGCTGGGCGGCGGCCAGGCCGCCCTGATCGAGGATCTGCTGGCCCAGCGGCTCAGCGTGGCGGCCCGGGCCGCGCGCGGGCTGCGGGTCGGGGACGCCGAGGCCTTCCAGGGTGACGAACGCCAGATCATGTTCCTCGGCATGGTGGTCTCCCGGGCGGCCGTCGACAGTGACGAGGCCCTGCGGATCGGCGGGTTCTCCGCCGAGAGCTACCAGCAGCGGCTGAACGTCGCGGCCAGCCGGGCACAGGACCAGGTCCAGGTGTTCCACAGCGTGCACCCCGGAGACCTCGGACCGACCGACCTGCGGCGCGCCTACCTGGAATACCTGATCCGGCCGGCGGCCGAACAGGACGCCTATCTGACCGGAGAGGTGCTGCCGGACGTACGCCGCGACCCTTTCGACAGTCTCTTCGAGCAGCGGGTGTACCTGGCGCTGCGACGGCGCGGCTACCGCGTCCGACCGCAGTACCCTGCCGGGCGGTACCGGATCGACCTGGTCGTCGAGGGCGGCGCCGCCCGGCTGGCGGTGGAGTGCGACGGCGATGCTTTCCACGGCGAGCAGGACGCCGAGGCCGACGCCGCACGGCAGCGGGATCTGGAGCGGGTCGGATGGCGGTTCGTGCGGGTGCGGGGAAGCAGGTTCTTCCGTGATCCGGAAGCGGCTCTGGAACCGCTGTGGGAGGAACTGGAGCATCTGGGAATCAAGCCGGGGATCACGGCCACGAGCTTGTTCGGCGGTGCATGAGGCGGGCCTGCAGTTTCCGGGGCCGGAACCTGGTAGCCGATCAGGCCGTGACCCGCCGCCGACGGGTCATGGACTGCCAGCCCAGGTAGGTCACCGCGCCCAGAGGGATCGGGAGCGCGAGCGTTACTGCGCGCGTCAGCATTATCGCCGCGAGGACCCGGGCCGTTGTCGCTGTGTCGAGTCCGAACAGGAGGTAAACGCTCAATATGTAGTCGATCATACCGAGTCCGCCCGGTGTGATCGGTACCGAGGAGACTGCTCGGGCCACGGCGAAACCGGCGAAGCACATCTGCCACGACACCTGAGCCTGCGATACGCCACAGGCCCACAGGCTGCTTTGCAGGACACCCCACCAGCCGAGGTCGCTGATGATGGTCGCTAGTGTCAGCCTTCGTCCCCGAGCCCTGATCAGGGCACCGGCCTCCTGCTTCAGGCGCGCCATCATGCCGTCGAGCACAGCCGGTGTCGGACGTTTCAGCACCTTGAACACCCGGCCGGCGATCCATAGGATCCACCGGTCCGCCGCCTCCGCACCACGATCGTCCCGCAGTGCCAAGCGGACCAGCGCAGCCATCGGGACACAGACGCAAAGGCCTGCGCCCGCCGAGATCCAGAGCAGGTCGGCCTGCCTGGACGCGGTGGGGAGGGCATGGGACAGCGCCAGGACGGCAAGGGCCGCTGCGGGCGTCGCGAACTTGGCGAGGGTGCTCCAGACGCCGGTCGCGATGGCGTAGACCCCGAACGCCCGCGACGTCACACCCCAGCCGGTGAGCATTCGCCAGCTGACGCCCATGGCTATGGCGCCACCGCCGGGAACAGTGTTAGCCACTGCGGTCGACGCGAGATTCGTCGCGGCGGCCCGTCGCATCGAAAGGCCCGGCAATGCAGTCGTGATGAGAAACCAGTTGGCCAGCAGGTTGGCGAGGGCCGCGACGGCGACGCCGATAACGCCGGCCGTGGTCATCGTCCGCAGGATGTCGATGACGCTGCCGTAGGACGCCATGGCCGGGAACGCGAAACCGAACACCGCCACCAGCAGCGCGACCGCGGCGGCGATTTCGATCACGCGCCGTGGCTTCCACCGATGGTCTCCATCGCCTTCGACATCCGACTCGACGTCCAAGACCGGCGGCGACGCGTCACCGTGATCGGAAGGCAGTTCCGGCTTCGGTCCGCTCTCAGCGGTCGACGATCCCTCGGCCGTTCCCGGCTGCATCTCGGTCACGATCCATCAGAGGCGCGGCATGGTCCTGAACTCAACGCGATCATCTCCTGTCCCTGCTTGGACTGCGAGCACGGCTGCCTTTGCATGCCCGTGCCCTAGGGTGATAAACGAGTTCTTCCGCGAGCTGTCTCGGCTTGCTGGTCCGTGTAGAGCAGAAGCCCTTCATGAGTGGTGCACGTGCAGCCTCATGCGGTGACGGGGAATTAGAGCCGAGTTACCAGAGGCTCGCGGCGGATCACCAAACCCGCGCGAGCCTCTTTTCCGTCTCAGCTGACGATGTCCTTGCGGAGGAAGTGGCGCCACGCCAGGGCCAGCAGGACCGTGCTGTAGGCGAGCGAGGAGATGGTGCCCCGGAGCATCGAGTCCCACTGGACCGTCGGGCCGAGCGCGTCCAGCCACGCGTAGGAGTAGTGGGTCGGCAGGACGTTTCGGATGCTCCCGAGGGCCGTCACCTGGTCGAGGATGTTGGAGACGATGACCAGGAGCACAGTGCCGCCGACTGCGCCGAGCGGGGCGTCGGTGCGGACGCCGGCATAGAAGCCGAGAGCTGCGACGAACAGCAGGCTGACGGCGAGGAAGCCGACGATGATCGCCAGGCGCAGCATGGCCTCGCCGGTGGGAAGTGAGGAGCCGGTGGGGGAGCGAGCGGGAGCCCAGCCGAAGGCGATCCACCCCGACAGCAGAGCCACACTGGGGAGAAGGACCAGGGAGAAGCCTGCCAGGCCGAGAGCGACGATGAACTTTTGGCGCAGGAGCCGTGCCCGGCTCACCGGTGCCACCAGCAGGTAGCGCAGGCTCGACCAGCTCGCCTCGCTGGCGACCGTGTCCCCGGCGAACAGCGCCACGACGACCACCAGCAGGAAGCCGGCCGAGGCGAACAGGGTGAACAGGGTGAAGTTCGGCGCACCGACGGTCGCGAGGTCGACCAGCGTGACGCGGCCGTCGCGGCTGCCGGGGGAGCCGATCTTGAACGCGCCGATGAGCAGCAGCGGGAGCAGGATCAGGAAGCCCAGTGAGATCTGCGTACGCCGGCGTCCGATCTGCCGGCGGAGCTCGACGCGGAGCGGCAGTGTGCGCCTGGGATTGAAGCGCGGCGCCCCGCCGTGTGCGGTGTCGGACACGCGCGGCGCGGCGGCGTGAGCCAGCTGATCGTGGCTGCCGGGGACCACGTGGTTGATGTTCGAACTCATCGTTGCGGCTCGCCTTCGTTGACCAGGCTGAGGAAGACGTCTTCCAGCTGATGGCGCGGGGCGACGCGGTCGACGGCGATGCCGGCCCCGACCAGTGCGCCGACGGCCACGCCCGGACGGATGCCGTTCAGGTCCAGGACCAGGCCGCCGCCCTCGGGCGTGCCGATCCCGCGGACCCCGGTCAGCGGTGTGAGGACCTCGACGGCCTTGGCGACGTCGTCCACCTCGACCGAGACGGACGACGCGGCGCCGATCAGCTCCCCGACCGGTCCGGCCGCGAGCAGCCGGCCCCGATGCATGACCAGGCAGTGCGTGCAGGTTTGTTCCACCTCGGCGAGCAGATGGCTCGAGACGACGACCGTCCGGCCGGTCGCCGCGTAACGGCGCAACGCCTCGCGCATCTCGCGGATCTGCGGCGGATCGAGTCCGTTGGTGGGTTCGTCGAGGACGAGCAGGTCCGGCAGGCCGAGCATCGCCTGGGCGACGGCGAGGCGCTGCCGCATGCCCTGGCTGTAGGTGCGGACCTTGCGATGGACGTCCTCGCCGAGCCCCGCCAGCTCCAGCGCGGCGTCGATGTCCGCGTCGGCCGCCGGTCGCCCGGTGGCGGCCCACGACAGTGTCAGGTTCTCCAGCCCCGACAGGTGTGGCAGGAAGCCGGGGCCCTCGATGAAGGCGCCGACGCGGGACAGTACCGGTGCGCCCGCGCTGATGCGGTGGCCGAAGACGTGGATGCTGCCCTCGGAAGGCCGGATCAGCCCGACCAGCATGCGCAGGGTGGTCGTCTTCCCGGCGCCGTTCGGGCCGAGCAGACCCAGGACCTGCCCCGGCTCGATACGGAACGACAGGTCGGCCACGGCTCGGAACCCGTCGCCGTAGGCCTTGCCCAGGCCGGAGATGGCGACCGGCACGTCTACCAGGTCGGGGTCGACGTTCGTCTCCCTGCTGTCCCGGCGTCGGCGCAGAACGTACCAGCCGATGGCGCCGAACAGCAGAACCGCGGCGCCGATGCCCGCGGCCCAGAACAACAGGGTGTTGTCGGTGACGGTCGAGGCGGCGACCGTGGGGACGCTCACCGCACCGTCTGCCAGGGCGACTGCGTACGTCCGGGGCGTCAGCGGGAGTTGGTACGCCTGATCAGTCGTGGAGAGGACAAGACGCATCCGGTGCCCGGCTGCGAACTGGTGGACGATGGCCGGCAGCTTGATGCGGACGTCCGTTCCTCCCGACGGCAGGCCGTTGAGCTGGACCGGCGCCGCGAGCTGCTCAGGAAGCACCGCTTGGCTCTGGTCGGGCGGTACGTCGTACAGCTTCGCGAAGAGGGTGGCATCCCCCGTGGAAGAGGTGACGTGCACGGCGACGGTCGGAGAGCCGACGACGAGAACTGAGGCGGGAAGGGGAGTGCTGGAGAACGTCGCATCCTGATTCGTTGCCCCGCCAAGGCTGCCGACCAGACCGGTGCTGCTCAGCTGCGCCAGCGCACCGCCGAGGCCGGGCAGACTGGTGATCGCCGCCGGGAAGCCGCCGGCCGGGGCCACGACGTCCTGCTGCGGGCCGCTCAGCGCGACCGAGGCCGTCCCGGCGGCCGGGGTCCCGGCCAGACCGGGATATCCGGACGTCGTCAGAGTCGAGCCGCTGACCGTGCCGTCCTGAAGCGAGATCCCCGTCCCCGACTCGGCGAACTGGAACGAGGTGTCGGGCTTCGAACCATCGCGCTTGAGGTAGCGGTCGAACCAGGACAGGGTCACAGACCGGAGCCGGTCCTGGTCGGCCGAGCTGCCGGGGGAGTCGTGGCCACCGCTGTACCAGACGGTCTTCACCGGGGTACCGCCGGCGGCGATCGCCCGGGCGTTGGCATCGGCCTCACCGAGCGGGAAGAGCGAATCGGCCTCGCCCTGGACCAGCAGCGTCGGCGCCTTGATATGCGCGACCACAGAGGCCGGGCTCGACGCTGCCAGCAGGTCCGACAGCGCGGGCGTCGGTGTGCCGGAGGCCGCAGTGGCCTGATACTGCGCGCAGACGTCCGGAGCGAACCGGCCGCAGGCGAGCGAGGCCTGTGTCTGTGCACTGCCCTTCTCGGTCGCTCCCGAGCCGAAGAACAACCCTGCCCAGGCCTTCTTGAAGACGCCCGGCCGGCTGATCGGCATGGATCCGGCCGGCGTGTCGGGTACTGTCCCCGAATCGGCCTGCGCCGACTGGCCGAACAGCGATCGGCCCAGGTCGTTCCAGGTGATCTGGGGTGCGATGGCGTCGATCCGTGGGTCGTGCCCCGCGGCGAGAAGCGTCAGTGCCCCACCGTAGGACGGGCCGGTGAACCCGACACGCGGATCACCGGGAGCGTCCTTAAGGACTTCGGGCCGCGCGGCGAGGAGGTCGACCAGCTTCGAGGCGTCGGCGACCTCGAACGCGGGAGCGTCCAGGTGGATCAACCCACCCGACTGGCCGAATCCGCGCGCCGAGTAGGCGATCGCGGCGTAACCGTGCTGCGCGAGGTAGCGCGCGTCGCTGTCCTCGTCCTGCTTGCTGCCGCCGAACCCGTGGGCCAGAACGACTGCCGGGGCAGGCTTCTTGGAGTCCGGGAGGTACAGCGTCGCGTCCAGCGTCACCGGCGCGCCGTCCGCCTCGGGCCCGACGGCGACGCGCAGGACTTCCGTCCGGACCGGCGGCGACTTACTGCTCACCACGGCGTATCCGCCGGCTGCGGAGGCACCCACCGCGACCGCGGCAACCCACAGCAGCACTTTGCGCCGCGGTCGTCCTGCGCTTTGCCGACTCCTCATGGTCGCTGATCGTATCCGCAGAGCCAGCCTGTAAGCGTCCTGAGGTGGTGTCGACGAGATCCGAACGAGCCACAAAGTAGTCGCCAGGCGCCTTCTCGTGGGTGACGTCGGCCGACTCCACGTACATGTATGCCTGCGGCTGGAATCCGCCGTGATGGTGGGGGCACGCAGCCCTGCCGCGCGCATTCGCGCCAGGTGGGCAAGCAAAAAGCCCCAAGTGAGCTGGCGATGACGTCCCGACGGGTGGGCGGCGGGTCAGTCCTTTGCGGCACCGGCGAGCATGCCCGTGATTAGGAACCGCTGGGAGAACACGAACACCACCAGTATCGGGGTAATGGCCAGCACAGTGGCGAGCGCGAGTTCCGGACGCCCGGCGCTGATGTACCCGAGGCCGACCTGAATCGGGAGTTGGGTGCTCTGCGGCAGAAGCACGTACGGCAGGAAGTAGTTGGTCCAGTCGGCGGTGAAGCTGAAGAACCCGACAAGTGCGATGACGGGCGTGGCCAGCGGCAGCACGACCCGGCGGAAGGCGCCGAATTCCGTGCAGCCGTCGAGTCGTGCGGCCTCAAGCAGCGATCTGGGGATCGCCGTATTGAAGTAGACGTATGCCAGGTAGACGCCGAAGGGGTAGAACGAAAAGGGCAGGATGATCGACCACATCGAGCCGATCAGGTGCACGGCGTTGATCTCCAGGAACAGCGGCACGACCAGCGTCGTGCTGGGCATCACCAGGACCACCAGGGTCGTCGCGAGCAGCGTGCGCCGACCGGGGAAGTCGGTCATCGCCAGCGCGTAGCCTGCTGGGATCGACACTAAGAGAGTGATGGCCAGCGCGACGAACGCGTAGACGACGGAGTTGCGCAGCCACAGGAAGACGGCGCCGTCCTGATACCTGATCAGGGCGTCCCAGTTTTCTTTCAGGGTGTGCCAGGAGCCGAACGACAGTGGGTTGGTATCCACAAGCTGGTGTGCGGTCTTTGTCGTGGCCAGCAACAGCCAGAGCATCGGCAGGCCGAAGAAGACTGCGAAAAGCAGCAGTACCACTATGGCCAGCGGGTTGCGCCCGGTGAGGCGTGTGTGGCGCCATCGGGTGCGCGCGGCCATGTTCGGTCGCCACGCGTATGCGATCGACGCCAGTGCGGGACCGCGGGACTCAGACGGCATCGAAGAACCCCGATTCAGTGACGTAGGCAGCGGTGTCGGTCTCGTCGTGAGTCGTTTTGACGAGACATCAGAACCTGGCAGAGGCTGTCTCGTCAAGTGGCGAATATGTCCAACTGCTGAGACAGGCTTAGCGCCAACCCGGTACGGTTCACTCAGGGCGTCTCTCGATCCGCGAGCGGCAGGGAGCGGTGGGCCGCCCACAGCGCCGAGGCTTCAGCGGCCGTCAGCGGAGGCGAGTACAGATAGCCCTGGCCGGCACGGACGCCGAGCTCCAGCAGCAGTTGGTGCTGGTCCCACCTCTCTACGCCCTCCGCGATGGTGCGGATGTCCAGGGTGTCGCCGATCTTCAGCAGACCGTGGACCAACCGGCGCATGCGGTCGGAGGTGGTGAGGCGGCTGGTGAACGACTTGTCGATCTTGATGATGTCGATCGGCATGTCGTGCAGCGAGATCAGCGAGGCGTAGCCCGTACCGAAGTCGTCCAGTGCGATCGCCACGCCCAGCCCGCGCAAGTCTTGCAGGCGCTCGCGGACGCCGACGTCTTCGTGGTCGAGCAGCGCTGTCTCGGTCACCTCGAGCACCACGTTTCGGGGATCGATTCCGGTTTCCGCGAGTACGTCGCGGACCGCCTCGACGAAGCCGTCGCCGCGCAGCTGGTGGACTGAGACGTTGATCCCGATGGAGCAACCGGGGTGGGTGCGCGGGGCGCTCCAGGCCACGGCCTGCTTCACGGCCATCCGCAGCACCTGTCCTCCGAGCTCGCGGATCTGGCCGGTCTCCTCGGCGAGCGGGATGAAGGAGTCGGGTCCGAGCAGGCCCAGGGTCGGGTGCGGCCAGCGGGCGAGGGCTTCGAAGCCGGCGATGTGCCGGGTGTGGAGATGGACGATGGGCTGATAGAAGACGTCGAGCGAACCGAGCGCGAGCGCCTCGTCGAGGGCTGAGCGCAGTTCGGCGCGGTGCAAGGCCTGGTCGAGCAGTTCGGCGTGGTAGCGGCGCCAGCGGTGCTTGCCCTCGGCTTTCGCCGCGTACAGGGCCAGGTCGGCCGCGCGCATCAACGCGTCGGCCTCCGAGTTCTCGTCCGGGTCGCGCTCCTCGCCTCCGAGCTCGGCCGTCTCCCCGAGAACCGCGAGTCCGAGACTCGCGGTCACTCGCAGCGGGCCGGCGTTCGACTCCATCGGTTCGTCGAACGCGTCGAGCACGCGCTGTGTGACCGTATCCAGCTCTGCCTGGGCCGGCCCGTGCGCCATCAACACGGCGAACTCGTCTCCGCCGAGCCTGGCCACGGCGTCCTCCTCGCGGACGTTCTCCGTCAGCCTCTCGGCGACCGCCACCAGGACCTCGTCGCCGATCGGGTGTCCGAGGGTGTCGTTGATCTCCTTGAAGTCGTCAAGGTCGACCATGAGCAGCCCCGCGGCACCCGCTCGGCCCGATCCGGCGTCGCAGGCCTCGTGCATCACAAGACGCAGTCCCTGACGGTTCATCAGTCCGGTCAGCGGGTCGGTCAGCGTCTGCCTGCGCAATTCCTCCTCCAGCCGACGCTCCTCGGTCACGTCGCGCAGCGTCAGGACGATGCCGCGCACGGTCGGATCCGCCCGCAGGTCGCTCCACCGGGCCTCGGCGCGCACGGTTCGGCCGTCCCCGGTCTGGACGCGGACGGCGCTGGGCCAGTCCGGCGCGGCCTGCGGGTTGCCAAGCTGATCGAAGCAACGAGCGACCAGCGCTTGGTCGGGTTCCGAGAACAGGCCGGCCACCGAGCCCGCACCCAGCCGGTCGCCGAACAGCTGCTGCGCGGACGGACTGGAAAAGCCCACTCGACCCTCTGGGGAGACCACGACGACGGCGTCCTGTGCGTCCGCGATCAGCGTGTGCAGGTAGGCCTGTGTCTCGCCGTGCAGCGTGGTCGCCTGCCACGCGCGCATCGCCTGGACGAGCCGGGCGAAGACGAGCAGGAACAGCACGACGCAGCAGCCGCCGAGCACGAACGTGTCGGCGGGGTCGGCCCAGTAGACGGTGACGAGGATGAGCACCGGGCTGATCAGCGCCGCGAAGCACAGCAGAACGACCCAGGTGCGCGGCGCGACCAGGGCCAACGGCCGGCCACTCGGGGGCCGCACGAGCTGCGCCATCGACGGCAGCAGCGCGGCGAGGCCCCACGCGATGTAGAACGCCGCGTAGCCGATGATCTGGCCCGGCGCCGTCGTCCAGGACGGATGCAGTTCGGTCACCGCGAAGTATTCGTCCGAGTACAGCATTCCGAGCGCGCCGACCAGCAGCAGCGGGACTGGCGCCGCACGCAGCCGCCCGGCGAGCGGGAGTTGCAGCGCCAGAGCCAGGATCAGCGTGTCGCCGAGCAGGTAGGTGATGAGGATCGTCTTGCCCAGCACCGCTTGGTCTGTCAGATGCGCGGACGGGACGACGAAGACGCTCCACGACAGCGCGCCCAGCCCGACCGCCACAATGAGCACATCGAGCAATGTTCCGCGGCGGTACTCCGGCGTGTCCCGCAGTACGAATCCCAGCAGGGCGAAGACCGCGATCGGGTAGACGACCAGGTAGATCGCGTCGGCCGCGGACGGGAACGGCCCGTTGCCACCCACCGAACCGCCCAGCGACTGGTACACCAGGTCGCCGACCGTCTCGACCAGCAGCGCGGCGCCCACCAGCAGCCAGGGCACGGCCGGCCGCGGCCGATACCGCACGATCCCGGCCGCCACAGCCGCCACGGAGGCCAGCCCCAGCACCGTCCACCACAGCGTCTGCCCGAACGTCAGCAGCTCATAGGCGGTGAACGCCGCGGCCGATATCAGCAGGAAGGCGGCGATCAGACCACGGGTCGTGCGTGCGTGACGCGCACACTCAACCGCCATCGGGCCATCACTGAGTGGGGGAACCTGTCTTGGCGTCGAATCCCACAGATCCCATGATGCGCGTCTGCCTCGACGCGGGCAGCGTGTGTTGCGCCAAACGATGGGTACGTGACATTCACATGGCTCGACGGCGTGGGCGCTGTCGCCTGCTACGTGCTGTTTCGCGGTTCCCTACTCCCCGTCCAGCCGCAGCACCTCCGAAACCCGGCGTCGCCGCCGCGACGAGCATGCCGAGCAGCACCGGAACCCGTCCGGCGAGTTGTGGACCACGACGATGCTTTCTCCCGCCCGCAGGCCGGCCGAGCGGGCCATCTCCGCCGGAACCAGGACGTCGCCGGGCTCGGTCGGCAGGCCGCCGGACAGCAGGCGCAGGTGTTTCTCATAGGTGCCGGCCACGGCGCCGGCGGCGGTGATGTCGCCGCCGGGCGTGGAGACGTGGATTCTCGCGACCGTCTCGACCCGGATGATCCGCGCCTGGTAGGGACGCAGCAGCCGGCGCGTCGCCGTCGCCACGCCTTGGTCCGTCGCGGCGAGTCTTGCGCCTGGCGGGCGCCGGCTGGCAGCACCACGCTGACGCCCGGCCCGGCGCCGTAAGCAAGCTGCAAGGTGCCGCTTTCTAGCGTGGGCGCCATGAGCCTCCAACTGATCAATCACCTGCTCGCGAGCTACGGGTACCTCGTGGTGTTCCTCTTCGTCGGATTGGAGAGCGTCGGCCTCCCGCTGCCGGGCGAGACCGCGCTGATCGCGGCCGGGGTCTACGCCGGCACCACCCATCACCTCGCGGTCGGGGTCGTGGCGCTGGTCGCGGCAGTCGCCGCGGTCGTCGGCGACAACGTCGGATACCTGCTCGGCCGATATGGCGGGACCCGCTTGGTGACCCGCTTCGGCCGCCGGGTCGGTCTGACCCCGGTCCGGCTGAAGGTCGGCCGCTATCTGTTCGCCCGGCACGGCGGCAAGGTCGTGTTCCTCGGCCGGTTCGTCACCGTGCTGCGCACGTTCGCCGCGTTCTTCGCCGGACTGAACGGCATGCGCCGCTCTCGCTTCGTCCTGGCCAACACGGTCGGTGGGGTTCTGTGGGCGGTGGCGTGCGCCTACGGCGCCTATGCGCTCGGCGGCGCCGCGACGCAGGTCGGCACCCTCCTCCTGGTCGGCGGTCTGGCGCTCACCGCCTCCTTGGTCGTGACGCTCGCCGTGGTGCTGAAGCACTCGATGCGCCGCTTGGAGGCGGCGGCCGAGGCCGCGTTCCCCGGCCAGTTCGCGATCGCGCCGGTCCGGTCATGATGGCGCCGCTTCGTCCAGCGGCATCCGCCCAGGCCCCGGCTTCGGGTCCCGGCTCCGACCCCGGCGTGGCCGGAAACGCGCGGCTGACCGCGGCGACCGGATTGGTGCTGCTGGCCTTGTTCCTGGCCGAGATCGCCACCGACATCCTCGGCGTCGCCGACGTCCTGACCGCGCACGTGCTCATCGGCGTGATGCTGACCCCGCCGGTGCTGGTGAAGCTGGGTTCGACGAGCTGGCGGATCGTGCACTACTACCGCGGCGACGCGGCGTACGTCGAGCGGGGCGCGCCCAGGCCGTTCCTGAGGATCCTCGGCCCGATACTCGTCCTCCTCACGGTGGTGCTTCTCGGCAGCGGGTTCCTCGCTTTCTACGCGCACGGCGGTCTGTATACGGCTTCTATCAAGACCCATAAAGTCGTCTTCTACCTGTGGCTGCTGGCCACGTGCGCCCACGTCGTTCCACATTTCGCCAAAGCCGTGAGCCTGGCTCTGACCGACCTGTCGGTTCGGTCTCGGCTCGCGGTCCCCCGCGCCGCGACGCGCCAGACGGTGATCATCGCAGCGCTCGTACTCGGCGCGGCGCTCGGGATCGTCCTGTCCGGACACGTCGGCGGGTACTTCCACGACAACCCGCTCCGGGTCCATCTGTGACCGGCGGTGATCGCTCGGCGCCTCCTTCGGCTTCCTGGTGTTGTCGTGGCAGCACGGCTGGGGCTCCAACTCCCTCTACGGCGCGTCCCGGCGACCGGGTGCTCGACGCCGTCGTGGTCCGCTGGTGGCGATCATGGGCCGGGCCGACTGGTGGCTGCCGCGCGCTCTTGCCCGGGCCATGCGTATTCCGGAAATCAGCGACACCGATGTAAGGGTTCTGAAAGCCACGGATTCCTATGGTTCGAGCGACCTGGAAGACACCGCCTACCCGGACGTATCCGGATGGAGAATCTGATGGAAAAGCTTGCAACCTGGGTGACCCGGCACCGGCTCACCGTGGGCCTGGCCTGGCTCGTCATCACCGTCGCCGGCGTGGTGCTCGCGCCTTCGCTGTCCGGCCGCCTGCAGCCCGGCAGCCACGTCAACGGCCCCGGGGCCACCGCGAACACCGCCATCGCGGCGCACTACGGCGGGGCGGGTTCCGACCCCGGCGTGCTGATCCTGAACGCGCCGGCCGGGCAGACCGTGGACAGTCCCCCCGTGAAGCAGGAGCTGACCCGGATCGACACCACGATCGCCCAAGCCGCGCCAGGCCTGCGCGTGGTCTCCTATGCCGCGGGCGGCGACGCCGCGCTGGTCGGCTCCGGACGCGCCAGCACCATCGTGCTCGCCTACCCGCCGAAGGCCAACGACGACATGGGCCCGGCCCAGATCGACCTGCTGACCGCCGCCGCGCACCGCGCCGCCCCGGATCTGGCCGTCAGCGGTACCAGCTACCACGCTCTGGAAGCCGGGAACACGACGGGCAAGGGCAACTCCTCCGTCACCACCGAGCTGATCATCGGTGCGGCCGGCGCGCTGCTGGTCCTGGCCTGGGTGTTCGGCTCGTTCCTGGCGCTGCTGCCGCTGCTCATGGCGATCATCAGCGTCCTGACGATGCAGGTCTTCATCTACGGCCTCACCTACCTGATGCCGTCCTCCTCGCCGCTGAACCCGGCTGTGCAGGACATCGTCGCGCTGCTGGGCCTGGGCCTGTCCATCGACTACTCGCTGCTGGTGGTCACCCGCTGGCGCGAGGAGCGGACAGCCGGGAAGTCCAACGAGGAGGCCGTGCTCGCCGCGGTGAAGCGCGCCGGGCACAGCGTCTGGTTCAGCGGCGTGGTGGCCTCGCTCGGCCTGTTCGCGCTGACCGTCGTCCCCAACTCCGTGGTGCGCGGCATCGGGATATCGGGGCTGTTCATCCCTTCCACGGCGACGCTGGTCGCGCTGACGCTGCTGCCCGCGATCCTGTCCAAGGCCGGACCCCGGGTGGACTGGCCCCGGCGGGCCTCGCGCCGGAACCCCGCCAGCCGGTTCTGGGGCTGGTGGGCGGTCGGCGTGATCAAGCACCGCGTCCTCGCGGCGGTCGTCGGCCTGGGCCTGCTGGGCGCGCTGGCGGGCACGGCGGCGACCATCGACATCGCCCAGCCGAGCACCCACGCCATGGCCACGGCCGGCAGCTACACCGACGGTCTGCACACCCTGCAGGCCGACGGATTCCCATCGGGCACGCTGACCGCCGTCCCCGTCTACGTCCCGCACGCCGCCGACGCCGCCGCCGTGGCCGACTCCCTGAACACCGTGTCCAGCCTGCGCGGCGCCGCTGCGGGCACCGGGCCGGCATGGCACGCGGCCGACGGTTCGGCGCTGGTCGTCGCGATCCCGCAGACCGAGGTCGGCAGTGCGCACGGCGGTACAGCGCTGGCCGACATCCGGGCCACGGCCGGGCACGGTTCCCTGGCCGGCGGCGACGGCGCGCAGAACATCGACCAGACCAACGCCACCTACGGCTCGTTCCCGCTGCTGTTCGCGGTGGTCGCGCTGGTGACCTTCCTGCTGCTGGCGCGCGGCATGCGGTCGCTGGTCCTGCCGGCCAAGGCCGTGCTGTTGAACATGCTCTCGGTGGCCGCGACCTACGGAGTCCTGGTCCTGGTGTTCCAGCACGGCATCGGCATGCACGCGCTGTGGGGCACCAACACCTACGGCACGATCGACACCTTCGCGCCGGTGCTGATCTTCGGGTTCCTGTTCGGGGTCTCCATGGACTACGAGGTCTTCATCCTCGCCCGGGTCCGGGAGGGCTACGAGCGCACCAGGTCCACGCGTGAGGGCGTCATCGAAGGGGTGTCCCGCACCGGCCGGCTGGTGACCTCCGCCGCGACCATCCTGTTCTTCGCACTGGCTTCGCTGTCCACGGCCAACGACGTCACCGTCCGCGAGATCGCCGCGGGCCTGGCCTTCGGCGTGGTCCTGGACGCGGTCGTGGTGCGGATGCTCCTGCTGCCGGCGCTGGTGTCGCTGCTGGGGGACCGGAACTGGTGGCTGCCGGAGCCGGCGCGCCGTCTGCTGCGGCTCAAGCCGGAGCCGGCCGCCGACACGCCCTCGGCGGTGCGCGAGCCGGTGCACACGGCGCTGACCATGAGGGATGCTGGGTAGATGAGGGTGCTGGTGGTCGAGGACGATCCGGACGTCGCCGAGGCCCTGACCTGGGGTCTGCGCGCCGAAGGCTACGTCGTGGACGTCGCGGGCGACGGGGTCGACGGGCTGTGGAAGGCCACGGAGAACCCGCACGACGTGATCGTCCTGGACGTGATGCTGCCCCGGATGAACGGCTACGAGGTGTGCAGGCAGCTGCGCGAGCGCGGCATCTGGACCCCGATCCTGATGCTCACCGCCCTGGACGAGGACCTCGACCACGCCGAGGGCCTGGACAGCGGCGCCGACGACTACCTGCCCAAGCCGTTCTCCTATCCGGTCCTTCTCGCCCACCTGCGCTCGCTGACCCGGCGCGCGCTCGGTGCCAGGCCGACGGTGCTCAGCGCCGCCGGCCTGGCGCTGGACCCGGCGTCGCGCACCGCCACCCGGAACGGCGTCCGGCTGGAGCTGACCACACGCGAAGTGGCGGTGCTGGAGTACCTCCTGCGTGCCGCCGGGCGGGTCGTGGCGAAGGCCGAACTGGTGGAACACTGCTGGGACGTGAACTACGACGGCGACCCTGCGGTCGTCGAGGTGCTGATGCACCGGCTGCGCCGCAAGATCGAGGCTGCCGACGCCGACGGCGGGGCATTGATCGAGACGGTGCGCGGTCAGGGCTACGTCATCCGGGAGCGGAGGTGACGAACGCCGGGATGGCGGCGGTGCCCGCCCGGCCGACCGCGCGGCGCCTGTGGCCGGGAACCGTGCGCTCCCGGGTGACGATCGTCGCCGGTCTGGCGCTGACCGCGGCGGTGTCCCTCGGCATCGTGGTGATGTATCTGCTGCAGGTCGACTCGGCGCGGCGCACCGTCGACAGCCAGCTGCGCACCTATGCCACCCAGATCGAACAGTTGGCCGCCGCCGACGGCACCCTCCCGAAGGCGTTGCCCGCCTCGTCCCTGGACGCGGCCGCCGAGGCCCAGGTGCTCGCGCCCGACGGCCGCGTCCTGGCGGCGACCCGGACCCTGACCGGGCTGCCGGCGGTCTACACGCTCCCCACCGGGGCGACCGGTCCGGTCCGGCAGAAGGCCGCGGACGGCGTGGTCGCCGGCGAGGTCGTCGCCTACGGCGAGCACACGACCGTCGGGGGCCGGCCGGTGTCGATCATCGCCACCTCGCCGACCACGACCCGCGAGCAGATCAACGAGACCTTCGCCCGGCTGCTGCTGATCGGCCTGCCGACCCTGCTGCTGCTGGCCTGCGCCACGGTCTGGCTGGTGGTCGGCAGAGCCCTGCGTCCGGTGGAGCAGATCCGCCGCACGGTCACCGACATCACCGACATCTCCGCGGCCGACCTGACCCGGCGCGTGCCCGAACCCGGCACCGACGACGAGATCGGTCACCTGGCCCAGACCATGAACGCGATGCTCGCCCGGCTGGAGGACGCCGCGGGCCGGCAGCGCCGGTTCGTCGCCGACGCCAGCCACGAGTTGCGAAGCCCGCTCACCGCGATCCGCGCCAACCTGGAGGTCGGCCTGGCGCACCCGGAGCGCGCGCCGTGGCCCGCGATCGCCGAGCGCGCCGTGAAACAGGCCACCAGGCTGGAGGACCTGATCAGCGAACTGCTGATGCTCGCCAGAACCGACGCCGGGCAGGCGGCCGCCCGGCAGCAGCCGGTGGAGCTCGCGCCGCTGCTCGCCGAGATCAAGGCGGCCACGAGCGCGCCGGCCGTGGCGGTCGAGCTCGACGTGCCCCCGGGCCTGGCCGTCACCGGGAACCCCGCCGAGCTGTCACGGGTGTTCCGCAACGTCGTGGAGAACGCGGCCCGCTACGCGCGCACCGTCGTTCGCGTGAGCGCGTCGGCGACCGGCGAACGGGTCACGGTGCGGGTCGCAGACGACGGTCCGGGCATCCCCGCCGCCGAGCGCGAGCGGGTGTTCGGCCGCTTCGTCCGCCTGGACGCCAGCCGCGAACAGGTCAGCGGGTCCAGCGGACTCGGACTGGCCATCGTCAAAGAGCTCGTCGAGGCGCACCGGGGGACCGTCACGATCGAGGGAGCCGAAGGGGGCGGGGCGCTGGTGCTGATCACGCTGCGGAGCCCCGGCCCCGCGGTCGCGCCGGTGTAGCGAGGGCGTCGTCGCACCCGCAGACCGCGGCGGGCCACGACGCCGGGGCCCTTGGCCCGCCAGGCTGTTCCGAGTTCGGGGAAGCGGCGGGACTCGGCCACGACGAGGTTGCGCAGTGCGAGCACGTCAGGGCGCGCCTGCAGCCGCTCGACTTCCGGCGTCGTGCATCCGACCGGTTGATCATCGCCGAGGTGGAGTGTGTGGTGTTCGTCTGCCGGTGTGGGCGGCGCAGCTTCGAGTGGCCGGCGGCAGCGAGCGTTCGACGAGGCGCACGTCCGGCTCGTCTCACAGCTCGGTCTCATCGAAAGCGGTGGGGTGGCCGAACAGCGGGGGCCAGTCGGGCGGCAGTTGCATCAATACCTGCGCCATCAGGCTGGGCCCGGCGATGTCGGCGACCACCGAGAGCACCGCGCCGATGTCCCACAGCGCGGTGACTTCGGTGGCGCCTTCGATCCAGGCGGCGGTGGCGCGAACGAATCGTTCGGCGTCCAGTGGTTCGGCGGCCGGCAGCGGGTTGAGCAGGATGAGCGTGTACGCCTCCGGAAGGGTCGCGGCCAGGCGGGCCCGGACCTGGCCGACCAGATGTGCGCCCAGGAGCGCCAGTACCACGCGGGCGGCACGGTCGGCTTCGTTTTTGTCGCCGTATTTGCCGCGATCGATCACCTGCTCCAAGAACGACTCCACACGCACCACCATGACGGAGCCTCCTTTCAAAACAGCGTTCTGTCTCTCGGTCACGAAGGGGAACAGCGGCGGCTGCGTTCGGAGGCAGCCCGCACTTCGGCGATGCTCGCGCCCACCTGCTCTACCTGGTCGGCCAGGCCCGGATGGCCGGTTTGGAGGAGTCCGTGGGCGTCGGCCAGCGGCTCCAGCAGGTCCGCGGCGTTGTCCCGGCCGAGCGCCTCGTGCAGCGCGGTCAGGCCGGCGTCGGCGCCGGAACCCAAGTCGGTCAGCGCGCCGATCTGTCCGGCCAGTTGACGAAGCCGCGCGGCGTTGTCCCGGGCCCAGGTCGCCACCGCCTTGTCCCCGGCCCGTCTGTCGCGCTCGGCGGCCACCCGTTCGTCGCCGGTGGCGCCCGTGCCGTCCGGTGCGGGGCGCAGCCGCAGGTAGCGGCGCTCGGCGGCTTGTCGGCTGGCCACGCCCAGGGCCGGGGCGAGATCGGTCCAACTGGTGTTCAGCGCTCGCGCGGCTTCGATCAGCTGCGGCTCCCAGCCGGCTATCTCGGTCCGCAACTCGCGCAGCAGGGTCAAGGCGCCCAGCACCTGGTTGGCGCTCAACGGCTCTGAAGCCGGCCGGCGTCTCCCGGAATGCGCCGGGCTGTTCACTGCGTGCATCGCGGCCGTGATCTGCCCGAGCGCCTTGCTGGTGTCGAATCCGACACCGGAGGCGGCTGACCCGCCTGTCTGGTGGTGGTCCATAGACGTCATCTCCTCGGCGACGTCATCACTTGTCGTCGTTCCGATGACATGCTATACCTGGAGTCGTCAGCGAGTCGACCCCGACGGTCGACCACTCACCTGGAGGTGACCCCCATGTTGATGCGCACCGACCCGTTCCGTGACCTGGACCGCCTCGCCGCCCAGCTCCTCGGGACCACCACCGCGGGCACCTGGTCCCGCCCCAACCCGATGCCCCTGGACGCCTGGCGCGAGAACGACGAGTTCGTGGTCTGCTTCGACCTGCCCGGCGTGTCCCTGGACGCCATCGACATCGACATCGAACGCAACGTGCTCACCGTCAAGGCCGAACGCCGCCCCACCGCAGTCGGCGAGGCCAAGGTCGAGATCTCCGAACGGACCCTGGGCGCCTTCTCCCGCCAGCTCTTCCTCGGCGACACCCTGGACACCGACAACATCAAGGCCGACTACGACGCCGGCGTGCTGACCCTGCGCATCCCCGTCGCCGAGAAGGCCAAGCCCCGTAAGGTCGAGATCACCGCGACCGGGGACAAGAAGGCGATCAACGCCTGACACGCAGCACGGCTTTTCGTCATCGCCTCATCGCCTCTGGTGGCCGCCACCCCTCTCCCGCCGCCATCAGAGGCGGTGAGCAGGGGAGTAGGGATGGTCCAGGATTTCTACGCGATCCTCGGCGTCGCCCCCGATGCCGACGCCGCACAGATCACCCAGGCCTTTCGGTGCCTGGCCCGCGCTCTGCACCCGGACACGCCGACGGCCGCGGCCTCCTCGGCCGACGCGGATTCTGAACGGTTCACCCAGGTGGTCGCCGCCTGGCGGGTCCTGCACGACCCCGTCAAACGGGCCGCATACGACCAGACCCGGCCCGGTACAGCGCCGACTGTCTCTGATCGACCCGTGTCGGACCTACGTGAGAACCGCAATGCTCAGCACCATTCGGATGATGGTGTGCTGGTCGCCGGCCCGACCATCATCCACTCCCGACCAGCATCACACCCCCGACCAGCATCACACCCCGGCCCGGAGATCTGGGCGGGACCACCAGTCCGCTTAGGCGACTGA
>Ga0207694_10000861_pt1 | contig 27011 bp, 26 predicted proteins | sample KBSC34metaG_FD_184353 | JGI IMG/M metagenome (GOLD analysis project Ga0207694, IMG submission 184353) | Corn rhizosphere microbial communities from Kellogg Biological Station, Michigan, USA - KBS C3-4 metaG (SPAdes) (version 2) | ecosystem: Host-associated > Plants > Roots > Rhizosphere > Soil... | reverse complement strand
TTTCCGGCGAGATTCATCATGAGGAAGGTCCTTTCGCGTATTCGAGCACGCCGTCCTCGACCCGGCCGAAGCGCATGATCAGCATGTCGAGCAGATAGTTCTGATGCACCCGCCACGGCGCCCTGGAGCCCTGATGCGGCAGGACGCCCTCGGCCCGGCGGACATAGCCGGAGGTGAAATTCAGCATCGGTTCCCGCCCGATATCCGATCCGCCTACCCGCGGCATGCAAAAGGCATAGCCCCGGCGGTCCATATGGTTCACGAGGCGGCAGACAGCGCGCGCGGTCAGATCGCATTTCAGCGTCCAGGACGCGTTAATATAGCCGAAGGCCAACGCCAGGTTGGGCACATCGCTGAACATCATGCCCTTATAGACCAGCTTTTCGGCCAGGTCGGCGCCTACGCCGTCGACCGAGACCGCCATACCGCCCATCAGCTTCACCACCAATCCGGTGGCCGGAACGATGATGTCGGCGGGCAGCTCCCTGCCCGATTTCAGCCTTATGCCGGTCTCGGTGAAGCTGTCGATCACGTCGGTGGCGACGCTGACCTTGCCGTCGCGGATGGCGGCGAACAGCTCTCCATCCGGGGTCAGGCAAACCCGCTGGTCCCAGGGATTGTAGGGCGGGGAGAAGTCCTTCGCGACGTCGTAATCGGGGCCGAGATCGGCGCGTATGGCGGCCGTCAGCGCCTTCCTGACCATCGCCGGCCGCCGCCGCGCCAGGATATAGCCGGCCGAGCCCGCCAGCACGTCGATCCATCGCGCCACCCCGGCCGCCAGCCCGCCCGGCAACCACGCGCGCAGCCCGGCGGCCAACCGGTCGGTGGCTGGACGGGAAACTATGTAGCTCGGCGAACGCTGCAGCATAGTGACATGGGCCGCCGTCCGGGCCAGCGCCGGGATGGTGGTGACCGCCGTGGCGCCGCTGCCGATCACCACGACCCGCTTGCCGGCATGGTCCAGATCCTCAGGCCAGAGCTGCGGATGGACGATCCGGCCGGCGAAGCGGGCGGCGCCGGGGAAGTCCGGCATGTATCCGGCGGCATAGTCGTAATAACCGCTGCACATATAGAGGAAGCCGGCCGTGAACCGGTGGCCGGCCGCGGTCTCGACCGTCCAGCGCGCATCGGCCGACGACCAGGAGGCGCTGACCGCGCGTTCGCCGAACCGTATGTGACGGTCGATGCCATAGAGCGCGGCGGTCTCGCTGATATAGGTGCGGATCGCCTCACCGCCGACGATTGTCTTCTCATCGCGCCAGGGCCGGAACGGGAAGCCCAGCGTGTGCATGCTGGAATCGGAGCGGATGCCGGGGAAGCGGAACAGGTCCCAGGTCCCGCCGATCGCGCCCCGCGCCTCCAGGATCGCGTAGCTCTTGCCGGGGCATTCGGTCTGCAGCCGGTAACCGGCATCGATGCCGGAGATGCCGGCGCCGACGACCAGCACATCGAAATGCTCTGCGGTTTGTTTGGCGGACATGGGCCGTTGTTTTCCGCCGCCTGCGCGACGGTGGCAACCGGAAAGATCGACGAGGCCGGAACAAGCGCCCCGCCTGCCGCGATCCGCTTGGGAAGGAACGACAATAAATGCCGCAGCCCGCCCTGACCTCAGCCAAGCTCCCACTCAGGACAAGGAAGCCCGACGCCGCCAAGGTGCTCGCGATCTTCCTGATGATCGTGACGACCCTCTATTTCGGAAAAGAGGTGGTGCTGCCTATCACCCTGGCGCTGCTCCTTGCCTTCATCCTCGCGCCGCTGGTCAATCTGCTGACGCGCTGGCGCCTGGGCCGGGTGCCGTCGGTGCTGCTGGGCGTTATCTTCGCGCTGGGCGTTATCGTCGCCGCCGGCAGCGTGATCGGGGCGCAGATAGCAAACCTGACCGACGACCTGCCGCAATATACCAAGACCATCCAGACCAAGGTCGAGAAGATCAAGCACTCGACCACCGGCCAGTTGGCCAAATGGGCTGACAAGCTTGGCCCGCAGCTGAAACCGGACGCCGGCCCGGCGGCGCCCGACCAAGTCCAGCAAGGCCAGACACCGACGCTGGTGACCCCGGCTCCTCAGCAGCCGCCGAAGGAAACGCCCTTCGCCATCTTCAGCCGCTATGTTTCGAACATCCTGTCGCCGCTGGCGACGATCGGCATCATCTTCGTCGTCACCATCTTCGCCCTGCTGCAGCGGGAAGATCTGCGCAACCGGCTGATCCGGCTGGTGGGGTCGGACGACCTCCATCACACCACAGTGGCGATAGACGATGGCGGCCGGCGGCTGACCCGTTATTTCCTGGCCCAGCTCACCATCAACACCGTCTTCGGCATCGTCGTCGGTGTCGGACTGCTGGTGATCGGCGTGCCCAACCCGGTGCTGTGGGGCATCCTTTCGGGCCTGCTGCGCTTCGTACCCTATGTCGGCTCCCCGCTCTCCGCCGTACTGCCCATCGTGCTGGCGGCGGCGATCGAGCCGGGCTGGTCGATGGCGATCTGGACGAGCGCGTTCTATGCGGTGGTCGAGCTGCTGACCGCCCAGGCGGTCGAGCCTATGGTCTACGGCACCCATACGGGCCTCAGCCCCTTCTCGGTCGTCGTCTCCGCGATCTTCTGGTCCTGGCTGTGGGGACCGGCCGGCCTGTTGCTGTCGACCCCGCTGACCCTCATCCTGGTGGTGATCGGCCGGCACGCCAGGCAACTCGAATTCCTCGATGTCCTGCTCGGCGACCGCCCTCCTCTGACCCCGGTGGAAGCCTTCCATCAGCGCCTGCTCGCCGGCGACCCGGACGAGGCTCTGGACCAGGCGGAAACCGCTCTCAAGGAAATATCGCTCTCGGCCTATTACGACGAGGTTGCCGTCGCGGGGCTCAGGCGCGCCGCCGCCGACGTGCGGCGCAATGCCGTCGACCACCAGCAGCTGAAGGACATGAAAGAGGCGATCGATAGCCTGATCGCCAGCCTGGAGACGCATGAGGACAAGCAGCCGGCCGCCAAGCGCGAGGACAAGGAGACGGTCCTGGGCGACGATGATGACGGGCTGCGCCCACATCAGGACCCGGAGAGCCTTGCTCCCGGCGGCGGCCATCCCGAGCCGAGGGTGTTATGCGTCGCAGGGCCCGGACCGTTCGACGAGGCGGCGACAGCGATGCTGGCGCAGCTTCTGGACAAGCACGGCATCGGCGCCAGGACGATCCATCATACGGAGGCGTCCCGCCGTCATGTCGGAACGCTGGATGTCACCGGCATCGGCATGGCCTGCATCTGCTACCTCGATCCCGGCGCCAGCCTGGCGTCGGCGCGCTATCTCGGCCAAAGGCTGCGGCACCGGCTACCCAAGGAGGCGCCGCTGGTGATCGGGCTGTGGCCAAGCGACGACCCGGAGCTCTCGCCCGACAAGATTGCCGGCCATATCGGCGCCGACCATTTCGCGTCCTGCCTGAAGGAAGCGGTCGACATCTGCGTCGAGGTGGCCCGCCGGGCAAATCCCTAAAAAGCGCGATAGATCGCAATCCGCGAATGCAATCTTGCAAAATGCAATGACTCCGCATTTTGCAAATCGCAACTTGACCGTAATCCCGGTCTGCCTAGGCTCGCCGGCCCGGCCGCGCCGCGCGCCGCCTGCATAAATAACCTTTTATTATCAATTTATTAGTGAGATTTCTGCGGACTTGGCACGGTGCCGGGCAAAACTGGCATCCCCGTTGCAGTGATGTTGTCGAACGTTTTGTTCGGGGGCATGGGGACGGAGGCACATGATGAAGAACGACAACCAACTGCGCGATGAAGCCGGCTACAAGGGTTTCGAGTTCGACTACAACCGCAATGTCATTTTCGACCATGGCAACGTCGTCCGGCTGGCGCCGCATGAGGCCGACATCCTGAAGACGCTGCTGGACAATCGCGGCCGTCCGACCCCGATGAGCGCGCTGATCTCCAAGGTCTACGGCATCCGTGAGCCGGACGCCGCCGCCATCTCGATCCGCGTCGCGATCCACTCGCTGCGCAAGAAGATCAAGGCGACCGGCATGCAGATCCGGGTCGAGCCGTCCGTCGGCTACGAGATCGACGCCTCCCGCATTCCGGAGCTGAACCGCCGCCTGACCGACAAGATCCTGCTGGCGCTGAATCTGGCGCAAGCGGACGACGACACCGAGGTTGCCCGCCTGCTGGAGCAGGCGTTGGCGATCGCCGCCAAGCGCCGCGCCGAGAAGTTCCCGGCCGCGGCCAACAACACCGTCCAGTTTCCCACCGCGTTGGCGGCCTGACCCGTCATCAGTTAACCAACAAGATGGGGGACGGGGGCCTCTTCCTTCGGGAAGAGGCCCCTTTAATTTCTAGGACCGATTATTCCGCGGCCTGGAGCAGCGGCTCCCCGCGCAGGGCCGCCTCGGCGTCGTGGCCGATGGCCGCGTCATAGCCGCGATGCATGCCGATCAGGCAGGTCTCGCGCCGGCCGAACAGGACCGACTTGATCGCCCCGGCCTCCATCATGAGCTGGGAGCTGGTCTGCACCACCAGGTCCTCCTCCAGTGACACCTTCATGAACAGGTCGACGCCACGCTGCTGCTGTTCCTTCTCCTCTTCGGTCGCGATCGTGCGGCCGTAGAGGCGGAAATTGTACTGGCACTCGCCCACCTTCTGCATAGGCTCGGTGCGCTGATAGAACAGCACGCCGCGGCCGCTATTGCCGATGACGGTGTTGGGGAAGATCGCGTTGACCGAGCCCCAGCCGCAATGCTCGGGCCACTGGTCCTCGGGGAGGTCACGCAGGGATTCGATATCCGCGTATGGCGTCACCTGAGCGTGATGATCGCCCAGCGGCACGTGGGGCAGCCGGCCGCTGCCGCCCGTGCCCAGGGTGGTCGGGTGCAGGAACGGCACGTGATAAGCCTCCATGCCGCCATCGACCGCATGCTTCCAATTGATCCGCGCGGGCGCCCGGTACGACTTCAGCAGCGAGTAGCCGCCGAGATCGAGCAGCGCCAGGACCGACTTCATATCGCCCAGGAACGCGTCGAAATCGAGATGCCCTTCCGGCTGCGGATGGACGACGATGACGCCGACATCCTCGGCGGTCGGCAGCTTCACCAGGCCGCGCAGCTGGTCGGGCTCGAAGGCCGAGCGGCTGGGGACCGAGATCAGCTCACCTGAATTGGCGTAGGTCCAGCCGTGATACGGGCAGACGAAACCCTTGGCATGGCCACAGCCCTCGGCCAGCTTCACGCCGCGATGGCGGCAGGCATTGAGGAAGGCCTGGGCTTTGCCGTCCTTGTCGCGCACGATCAGGATCGGCAGCTCGGCGATGTCGGTGGCGTAATAGTCGCCGGGATTGGGCAGGTCGGCGGAGAGGGCGATCAGCTGCGGCCGTTCGCGGAAGAATGTCCGCTTCTCCAGATCGAACCGGTCCTGATCGATGAACCGGCCGACATCGACCTCCCAGGATTCCGCGCCCATCGAGGGCTCGTCCCTGTCGATCAACTCCAGAACATGCCTGGCAACCGCGATCCTGTGCGCACGCTCCACGACGTTTCCTCCATGCGTCCCCGCCGGATTTATCCGGCCCTGGCCGACAGGATACGACAGATTGCGCGAACGACCAGTCTAAACTTTAAGTCGGCGCTTCATTTTGGATTCAACCGCACCGCGCCGAACATGCCGCCATAGAGAATGCGGCCCTCTGCATCGACAGCGATGCCGGAGAAGTTGGTATTGAAGCGCGTGCCGCCGAGCGGGTACTCGGCGAACAGCTTGCCGCTATCCAGCCGCACCGCCTCCAGCACCCAGTCGCCGTTCTTGGCGCCGACCGTATAGGCCATGTTCGAGCCGATGCTGGCATAAGGCACGCAGTTGGGGGAACTGACCTCCTTGTTGGTCCAGGCCTCGGCCAGCGTGTGCTTCACCGGATCCCAGGCGAATTTCTCCATGCCGTAGGGCGTATAGGCCGGATCGTCGGCCAGCATGCCGATCAGCAGCACCTGCGCCGCGCGCGGCAGGCCGGGCGGCACGGAGGCCGGCTCGTTATTGACCACCAGCGCGCCATAACCGGCGACGACCACCGCCTGTTCGGATTGCAGCGCCTTGCGGTTCGGGTCGCCCATTTGCACCGGCGCCACGCCGGCTGTGCGCGGCGACAGGCCGCCGTCGGGAGTCTTCCAGCCGGCCGGGATCGCATCGCGCCAGAAGGCGGTAACCCGCATCAGCGTGTCGCCGTCAGTGATGACGACCAGCCGGTCGCCGTTGCCGAAGCCCATCAGCGCCGGCGTGGAGCCGGTGCCGTAGCCCTTGCTGTTGGAATAGGGCGCGGCCCAGGCGCCGGATGCCGGATCGGCGGACAGGTCGTGCCCGTTCCACACCACCTTCTCCATCCAGCCGTCGGCGGCGACATAGATGCCGCCCTTGTCGTCGACGGCGATGGAGTTGCGGATCCAGTTATAGCCGGGCCGGTGTTCGGCCTTCATCCGCGCGTTATAGGCCGCCGCCTCGTCGTTATGCGGCAGGGCGACCGAATGATACTCGGAGAAATCGCGGGACAGCGCGATCATGTAGCCGGCATCGGTCGCCAGTACGATCCAGCCGTCATAGGTCATATTGATGCCGACCACCGCGCCGGGCACGGAATCGGGGATCGTCCAGGTCTGCTGCTTCACGATCTCAGACGCCGGATCGCCCGCCGCCGCATCGCGATAAGCGGAGATGCCGCGGGTGAAGCCCACCAGATAGCGGCCGTCGCGGTCGGCCATCGTATAGACGCTGGCCAGGTCCTCGGGCATCGCCGCGCGTTCGGTCATGCCCGCGAATTTCAGCCGGTCGACCAGGCTGCCGGTCTTGAGGCCCGCCGCGATCTTCTCACCGTCGGCCTCGGTAAAGGCCGGGCGGTTGCCGAGCTTGTAGGTCGCGAGCACGCGCAGCGTGTCGTAATCCATCTTGATGATGTCGTACTGGCTGTTCGACCAGATCACGCGCTTGCCGTTCGGATAGGGGCTGGAAACGATGCCGGCGAGATGGCCCGGACCGGTCGTCTGAGTCTCGACCTCACCGGCCGTCAACCGATGGCCCGCCACCGCCGGACCCGGCACCGGCGTCGAATCCACCTGGCCGGAATTGGTATGGCCGATCGGGTAGTGGCTGTCGGCGAGAAACGGATTTTTGGGCGGGAAAAGCGACTGATCGGCGCCGGAGCCCCCCGCCATCATGTGTGCGCATCCGGACAGCACCAAAGCACTCACAGCCAGTGCCGCCCGCGCGTTCGTCCTCAACCCGCCCTGCATCGTATCCTCCCCAACAACGCCGTTCGGCGGCTTTCGATTGCATATTAGGTTTCCAGATTATATCTTTCTAGAAAGGAGTCAACGCGACTTCTCACTGCCTGAACTGGCCCGAGACGATGAAAAAGAAGACGGAAGACACCGACCCCGCGATGGGCGCGGACAGTTTCAGCATTCCCGCCGATATCGATGCCGACGTGCTGTTGATGTCCGGCATCCTTACGCGCGTCGGGCGGCTGAACGAGCTGTTCCTGTCGTCTGCCACGCGTAAGGTGTTCGGATCGATGAAGCACGGCTATGGCGAGCCCTGGGTGCTCTACATACTGACGCTCGGCGGCCCGCCCTACCGCTCGTCGCCCACGGTGCTGTGCCGCCGCTCGCTGCTGACATCTGGCGGGATGACCAAGACGCTGGGCAAACTGGAAGATGCCGGGCTGATCGCCCGTATCTACGACGCCAGCGACCGGCGCGCCCTGCTGGTGGAACTCACGCCCAGGGGACTGGAACTGGGCACGGCGCTGATGCGCCAGGTGGCGGAAAGCTATGAGGCCGTGTTCGGCAAGGATGCGAAGCAGCATTACGAGGCCCTGCGCACGATCCTGACCCAACTTGAGGGGCTGACCGGCCAGGTCGATACCCGCTCCTTGATCTAAGGCCGGCTTGATCGCCGGAATCGGAAGCTGCATGCTCCGCCACCTCACAACCGGGGAACCGCCATGAAGCTGAGCTGGGGAGGGTTCGCGGGAACCCGCAACATGCGGGACCTGTCGGCGCGCATAGAAGGACTCGGTTTCGACAGCATCGGCGCGGTCGAGACGCAGCACGATCCGTTCGTGCAGTCGGCGGTCATGATCGAGCACACCAAGCGTGTCGAGGTGATGACCACCATCGCCGTCGCCTTCGCCCGCACGCCGATGCTGCTGGCGTATGCCGCGCATGACCTGAACAGCCTGTCGGGCGGCCGCTTCATCCTGGGGCTGGGCTCGCAGACCAAGGCGCATATCGTCCGCCGCTTCGCCATGCCCTGGTCCCAGCCGGCCGAGCGCATGCGGGAGATGATCCGGGCAACCCATGCGATCTGGGACAATTGGTACGACGGCAAGCCGCTCGCCTTCGACGGCCAGTTCTATTCCCACACGCTGATGACGCCGAACTTCACCCCGGCCGATGTCGAGCACGGCAGGCCCCCGATCCATCTGGCCGCTGTCGGCCCGCATATGACCGAGGTGGCGGCGGAACTGGCCCAGGGGCTGATCTGCCACTCTTTCACCACCGAACGCTATGTCCGGGAGGTCACGCTGCCCGCCATCGAGGCGAGCCTCGCCAGGCAGGGGCGCAAGCGCGGCGATTTCGAGATCACCGGCACACAGTTCATTGCCACCGGCCATGACGAGAAGACCCTGGCCAAGGCGGTGATCGCCGCCCGCCGCCAGATCGCGTTCTACGGCTCGACCCCCGCCTATCTGGGCGTTCTGGACATGCACGGCTGGGGCGACCTGCACCGCGAGCTGCATCGCCTGTCGAAACGCGGCGAATGGGAAGAGATGGGCCGCCTGATCGACGACGACGTGCTGAACGCCTTCGCCATCGTCGGACCGCCCAAACAGGCCGCCGCCGAGCTGAAGCGCCGCTTCGAGGGCGTGTTCGACCGGGTCTCGCTGGGCATGGGCAATCACATCGACGCCGCCGCGGAGCTGATCGGGGCGCTGCGAGGCTGAGCCGATCGGCCTCCTAGCGCACTTGACTCACGGCTGCCGCCTCGATATTTAAGTAAATACTTAAATACAAACCTGGCGAAAACGTGCTCATCCCCAACGACATGCCCCAGACCTTTGCAGCCCTCGGCGACCCGACCCGGCTGGCGATCCTCAGCCGGCTGGCGGCCGAGGGGGAAATGACCGTGCAGGAAATCGCCGGGCCGTTCACGATGAGCCTGCCGGCGATCTCGCAGCACCTGAAAGTGCTGGAAAGCGCCGGCCTGATTTCCCGCGGCCGCGACGGCCAGAAGCGCCCCTGCCAGATCCGCACCGACCGGCTGGCCGAGGCGCGGCAATGGCTGGATCACACACGCCAGGCCTGGGAAGCGCGCTTCGACCGGCTGGAGCGCTTTCTCGAAACCACTTCCAACCCTTCGAAGGACGACATCGATGAGCAATGACTACGGCAAGGACTGGGCCCTGGAGCGCGAGATCGTGCTGTCCCGCGTGATCAACGCGCCGCGCGAGCGCGTATTTGCGGCATGGACGGACCCAGACCAGATCAGGCAGTGGTTCGGACCCGCCGGCTTCAAGACCGAAACGCTGGAATGCGACATCCGCCCTGGCGGGCGCTGGCGCTTCATCTATACCGGTCCCGACGGCACGACCTGGGATAACCGCATGGTGTTCCTGCGGATCGAGGCGCCGCACCTGATCGAGACGGAGCACGGCTCCGACAAGGACAACGATCCGGGGCGCTTCCACGTGATCGTCACGTTCGATGAGCAGAGCAACGGCAAAACCGTGCTGACCATGCGCCAGCTCCATCCGACGGCCGAGCAGCGTGCCGCCGGCATCAGCTTCGGCGCGGTGGAATTCGGCTATCAGACCCTGGACAAGCTCGCCCGCCACGTGGGCGGAGGCTGACATGGGCGGCCGGCGCCGGGGTCTAATGCGCCATCGAGACCCCGGCGGCCGGCTCCGGCCGCCGCAGCAGCAGCACGGTTCCCATGCACAGGAACAGCGCCACGCCGAACACGAACAGCGAATCCGCATAGGCCATCACCAGCCCCTGCTCCACGATCCGTCCGTGCAGGGCCGCGATCATCTGCATGTCGCGGTGGGCGGTATCGGCCGCGCCCTGCCCCAGGGTTGAGCCCATCCCATGGATATAGTCCCACAGCCGGCGTGAGTTGCCGTCCAGCCGCTCGGAGATCATCTGGGCGTGGAAGACAGAGCGGCGATCGAGGATCACGGCGGTCAGGGCCAGGCCGACCGATCCGCCCAGGTTGCGGACCATGTTGAACAGGCCGGAAGCATCGGCGGCATTCTCGATGCTGATCCCGGCGGTGGCGACCTGGGACAGGGGGATGAACACCACGGCAAGCCCGATCCCGCGCACCACCTGCGGCCAGAACAGCTCGTCCCCGGCGCTGAGCGCGGTGATGTCGATATTCATCAGGCAGCCGGTCGCGAGCAGCGCCAGGCCGATCGCGATGGTGGTGCGCGACCCGAGAATGCTCTGGATCCGCGCGGCGAACGGGGTGAACACCATCGAGGCCCCGTTGATCGACAGCATGGCGATGCCGACCTGCTCGGACGTGTAGTGGGCGATGGTGCCCAGGAAGGCCGGGCCGAAGAAGACGCCGAAATAGAGGATCGCGCCGAAGATGGCGCTGATCAGCAGGCTGGCGCTGAAGCTGCGGTCCTTCAGCAGCGACAGGCGAACGACGGGATTGCGGTGCCGCCGCTCGACCCAGATCAGCGCCGCGAACGACACGACGCTGATCGCGGTCAGCCGGGTGATGAGGTCGGAATCGAACCAGGCCTCGCGCTGCCCCTCCTCCAGAATCACCGTCAGGCAGGCCAGCGACACGGTCATCATGAACAGGCCGACCCAGTCGGCGTTGCGCAGCTCCTCCATCCGCGCCGGCGCCCCGTCCAGGGTCGCCATCAGCCCGAGGATGAGCCCGGCGCCGATCGGCAGATTCAGCACGAACAGATACTGCCAGCCGAGATGATCGGTGATCCAGCCCCCGATCACCGGCCCCAGCGACGGGGTGATCATCGCGCCGGTGGTGAACAGGGCGAAGCCGGTGAGCTGCTTGGAGCGCGGCAGCACGGTCAGGATGATCGTCTGGGCCGAGGGGATCAGCGCCGCGCCGGTCAGGCCCTGGCCGATGCGGAAAGCGATCATCTGGGTAAGGTTGGTCGACAGGGCGCAGAGCAACGAGAAGGCGACGAAGGAGACCACCGCGCCGATCAGCAGCCGGCGCAGGCCCATCAGCCGGGTCAGCCAGGCGCTCATCGGGATGACCACGATCTCGGCCGCGAGATAGCCGGTCATGATCCAGGTGCCTTCGGAAATCGTGGCCCCGATCTCACCCTGAACCTGGGGCAGCGAGGAGGTGACGATGGACGTGTCCAGTGTGACCATCGCCGCGCCGATCGTGCCCGCGATCACGGCGACCCAGGCGCGCAGGTCGCCCTTGGGTTCTTCGGCTGCCGCGGCGCTAGCGTCCGCCATCGCGGCCACGCGTATCGACCGTGGCGGTCACCGACAGGCCGGGCAGCAGCAGCGCCTTCACGGCCGCATCGGCCTCGATCCTGATCCGGACCGGCACACGCTGGACGATCTTGGTGAAGTTGCCGGTGGCGTTCTCGGGCGGCAGCAGGGCAAACTCGGCCCCGGTGCCGGGCGACCAGCTTTCCACCCGGCCCGGCACGACCGTGCCCGGCAGGGCGTCGACCCGGATCTCCACCGGCTGCCCGACCTTGAGCCGCCCGATCTGGGTCTCCTTGTAGTTGGCCTCCAGATAGACGTCCTGCACCGGCATCACCGACATCAGCCGTGTGCCTGCCGTCACATACTGGCCGATGCTGACCGTCTTATCGCCGATGCGGCCCTTGATGCGGCTGCGCAGCTCGGTCGCGGCGAGGTCCAGCTTGGCGGATTGCAGGGCCGCGCTCGCTGCCTCGCGCCGGCTTTCGGCCTGGCCGACCTGTGCCTTCAGCACGTCGACGGCGCGGTCGGCGCTGGTAACGGCGGCCTGGGCCTCGTCGAGCTCGGCGCTGGTCTGGCCGGACATGGTGCGAGTCTGATCGACCTGCTGATGCGAGACGGCCCCGGTTTCCGACAGCTTGCCGTAACGATCCGCCTCGCGGCCGGCATAGGCCGCCTTCGCCGAAGCTACGGCGGCGGCGGCACGCATCTGCTCCAGGATGGATTGCTGATGGGCGATCTCGGCCTGCAGGCGGCGGATATCGGCCTCGGCGGCATCGACATCGGCCTGCGCGCGGGCGACCTGGGCCTTGTAGGTCTCGTCCTCGATCCGGACCAGAAGCTGGCCGGGCGCGACCTCCTGATTGGCATTCACCAGCACCTCGGTGACGTAGCCGCCGACGCGCGGCGCCACCACCATGGCGTCGGCCCTCAGATAGGCGTCGTTCGTCGTTTCCAAGAACCGGCCGACGAACAGGTAATTCAGCCCGAACGCCACCGCGCCGATCACGGCGGCGGCGATCAGAACCGGCACGAGGACGCGCCTGGCCCCCGTTTTCGACGGGGCGGAGGGCGCGGTATCGGGGTCGCTGATTGCAGTCATCGGGAAGAAACGATACGGTTCCGATCCGATATTCGCAAGCATGCAGATGCCTGATTCCGAGATCAACAAAAGGCCCCGCAGCGGCGGCAGGCCCCCGCGCGAGGCGCTGGAGGAGCTCGACGCGCGGATGATCGCCTGCGCCGCGCGCCTGTTCATGGAGCGCGGCTATGCCGGGGTGTCGATCGAGGCGGTGGCGGCCGTGGCGGGGGTCGGCAAGAACACGATCTATCGCCGCTATGCAACCAAGGCCGACCTGTTCCAGGCCGTGGTCGACGACCAGATCCGCGCGCGGCTGAGGACCCCCGAGGAGATCGAGGACGGCGACCTTGAAAGCCGCCTCCACCGCCTGGCCGTGCTGCTGGTCGAGGCCGCGCTGAACCCCGAGACGACGGCCGTTCAGCGCCTGGTCATCGCCGAGGCCGAACGCTTCCCCGAAATCGCCGCGATCTGCCTTGAGCGCGCCTTCCGCCCCGCCATCGCGCTGGCGCAATCGGTGCTGGAACGAGGCCCCGCCCGGGGCGACCCGGCCTTCGCCGCCCAGCAATTCGTCGCCGCTGTCGTCTATGGCCCGCATCTGGATGCCCTGATGGGCCGGCGGACGCTGCATACGGCAGACGATATCGCGCGCTATGCCGGGAACGCGGTGACGCTGTTCCTCAAGGGCTGGCGCTGACGGGCCGGCCTCAGCGCGGCGGCAATTGGATCCGGTGCGGATGGTCGATCTGGTCCTGGATCGCGCCGTCCCAGTCGCTCGCGCGCCGTACCAGCCGTTTCGTCACCTGCTCGTCGGTCGGCAGCATGAAGCGGTTTGCCAGGATCGCCGCGACAACCATTTCGCCGACCGAGGCCGCGTCGCGCAGCGGAAACTCGGCGCCGGGGCCGCGCATCTCGGTCGGCGGGCCGACGGGGCGGAACGACTTGGCGATGTTGGTCATCACCGGGCCGGGGCACAGGCAGGTGACGCCGATCCCCTTCGGCCGCAGATAGAGCGCCAGCCCCTCCGACAGCTGGATCAGCGCGGCCTTCGACGCCGCGTAGGGCGTGCGGTCGAAGGCATAGGTGTAGAGGCCGGCGAAGGACGCGGTATTGACGATATGCCCCTCCCCCCGTTCCAGCAGCAGCGGAAGGAAGGCGCGGTTGCTGCGGACGACCGAGAACAGATTGACCTCGAAATCGCGGCGCCAGTCCTCGACCGGTATCTGATCGGGCAGGCCGACCGAGATCGTGCCGACATTGTTCATCACGATATCGACCCGCCCGAAACGGGCCAGCGCGGCATCGCGCAGCTCGATCATCGCGGCCTCCTCGGCCACGTCGCAGCGCACCCCAAGAGCCTCGCCGCCGCCGGCCGCGATCTCCGAGGCGGTCTCGGCCGCCCCGTCGCCGTTCAGGTCGGCGATGACCAGCTTCACGCCGCGCGGCGCCAGCGCCATCGCCGTGCCCCGGCCGATACCGCTGGCGCCGCCGGTTATCACGGCGACACGGTTCTTCAGATCCTTCATGGGATTGTTCCGCTCAGTCGATCAGCTGCTGCTTGCGCAACGTCAGCGTGGCGATGCGGCGCGCCGAATTGGCTGCCGGGAAGCCGGCATAGGCGGTGGCGTGGTACAGCACCTCCTCCAGCTCCTGGATGGTGACGCCGTTGGCGATCGCGATCGGCACATGCACCATCAGCTCGTCATGCGCCCGCAGCGCAATCAGGATGCCGAGCGTCAGCAGACTGCGGCTCCTCAGGTCGAGGCCGGGGCGGACCCACAGTTTCGAGAAGACGTTCTCGAAGGCGAGCTTGCTCATCTCCTGCGCGAAGTTGGGGCTGGATTCGGCGGCCATCTCATCCATCGCCTTCGACGACCAGCGTTTGAACAGCGCCATCGCGGCGGCCATGTTGTCTTCATCCGACATCGGCATCCTCCCTACTGATGTGCCTGATCATCGCGCGTAAGCCGGTGGGCTTTCGAGCAGGAAATTGAAATGCCGGTTTTTCCGCGAAGTGTGAGAAAACGACGCCTGGATGAAACGCGGCGGTCGAGGCCGGAAATGTCGAACAAGAAGGCGGAGTCGCTCGCCCGGGCCATCCGGGTGGCGCGGGCGATGTTCCGCGACAGGCCCTATGAGGACGTGTCGATCGCCGAAATCGCGGCGGAGGCGAGATGCTCCAGCGCCACGATCTATGAGGCGTTCGAATCCAAGGGCGGCCTCTATGAGGAGGTTCGGCTGAAGGAGATCGCGCCGGCCTGGACGCTTGCCTCGGAGGGGCAGCCGGGACTGGCCGGGCTGGTTTCCTATTTCCTCGGGCGCGCCCTCTATCTGGGCAGCCCGGAGGCCCACAACCTGATCAGGTCAGCGCCCCATAATCGCGAGGCGGTGCGGCGCAGCGTCGGGCAGAGCATCCGGATGCGCTCGCAATTGGGAGAGGTCGTGGCCGAGGTCGAAAGCTGCATATCGGCGGGCCTCCTCAAAAAGGGGGACCCCCAGGCGATCGCCTACGTGCTGTACGGCGCCTCGGGCTTCGAGCCGGTCATGTACGGGCAGATTTTCAGCGAGGATACCGCCGTAGCGCCGGCCGAGATCGTTCGCACGGTCTTTTCGGTGCTGGTCACGGCAAAGGGCCGCAAGGCGCTGGACCGGTTGCTGCCGGCGGAACGGCCGGCGCAGGAAACCGGATACAGCCTCTCGGCATTCCTGCGCACAGCCGCACGGCCGCCGGCCTGAAGCGTCACGCGATGTCGAGATCGTCCCAGGCGATGTCGACGAACATGCGGTGGAATTCAGGGCCATACCACGGTGCGTTCACCTGCAGGCGGTTGTGGCGCTGGTTGACGTAATAGTTCCGCTCGATGCCGCCTTCCTTGCGCATGATGATCAGCTTCTTGGCTTCCTCATCCAGGTCCCGGTTGTAGCGCTCGAACGCCGCCTGCTTCGCCTCGACCCGCGACTTGCCGTCCTCCAGCATCTTCATCATGGCGCGGGCGATATAAGCCGACCACACGATGTACCAGACCGGCACATGGGTGCCGCCCGACACGGGCTGCGAGTTTGGGCCGTAGAGCATGAACAGGTTGGGGAATTTCGGCATCATCAGGCTGAGATAGGCGCGCGGCCCGTCGCCGGCGTCCCAGGTGTCGTGCAGGTCGGCGCCGCCCTTGCCGATGAACTTCGCTGGGGCGAGATACTTCACGATGTCGAAGCCGGTGGCGGTGATGATGACGTCGATCTCGCGCCGCTTGCCGTCCGTGGTCTCGATGCCGTTTTCGGTCAGGCGCGCGATGCCGTCGGTCACCAGCTCGACATTGTCGCGGGTCAGCGCCCGGTACCAGCCGTTATCGACGACCGGACGGCGGGAGAACGGGGCGTAGTCCGGCACCAGCTTCTCGATCAGGTCCTCGCGGCCGTTGACCTGGGCCTTGATATAGGCCGTCAAGAACTCGCGCAGCTTGTCGTTGCCGGCATTGACCACGCCGCCGCTCGACTGCCATTCGGGGTCGACCAGGACCATCTTGTGGGTCTCGAACAGGCCGGCGAAGCCCATGAAGCGCGACCAGTTCCAGAAGCCCGGGAAGTTGTCGAGCAGCCAGGTGATCTCGGACTCCACCGGCACGCCGTATTTGTCGCGCGGGGCGATCCATTGCGGGGTGCGCTGGAACACCGAAACCTGCGCCGCCTGCTCTGCGACCTTGCCAAGAAGCTGCACGCCGGTCGATCCGTTGCCGATCACCGCGACGCGCTTGCCGGTGAGGTCCAGCCCTTCGGGCCAGCGGTTGGGATGGACGATCTGGCCCTTGAAGCTCTCCCGGCCCTCGAACTGCGGCTCCCTGGGGTTGGCGAAGGTGCCGGTGGCGGTGACGACGAAATTCGCCTCCAGCGTCTCCATGCCGTTCGGCGTCTCGATGTCCAGCGTCCAGCGGTTGCGCGCCTCGTCGAAGGTCGCGCGCTTCAGGTCGGCATTGAAGCGTGACTTCTCATAGACGCCGTACTTCCTGGAGATATGGAGCAGATATTCGCGGACCTGCTCGCCGCGGCCGAAATGCTCCTTCCACTTGTAGTTCTTCTCGAACACGAACTCGTAGGTGTTCGACGGCGTATCCACGCGCACGTCGGGATAGCGGTTGATGGTCCAGGTGCCACCCGGATCGGCCCGCCGCTCGATCACCACATAGGGCACGCCCAGCTGCTCCAACTGGACCGCCATGGCGAGGCCGGAAAAGCCCGAGCCGATGATCGCCACCTTGAAATCGTCGGGAAGCGCCTGCGCGCCATTTTCCCACTGGGCCATCAGCGGGAAGGCCTTGAAGGCCGGCAGGTCGCGCCGTGACTCATATTCCAGGTCGCCCATCGGGCCGCCCGTGGCCATCTCCATCAGCATGCGCAGGTCGGAGTCTTCCGGCTCGTCCAGCGTGCCCGGCCCGGCATTGACCGACAGCCAGTCGACCGCCTTGCAGATCAGCTCCTCCCGCTGCTCCGGCGTCAGCTTGGCCGCGACCGGCAGGGCCGCGAGCGCGGGGTCGCGCGTGTTGTGATACAGCGCCATGCGCACGCCATTCAGATCCGCCAGCTCGACCGCGCGCCGGATAAAGGCTGTATCCACGTCCACTGTCATCCTCCCAACCCCAATCACTAATTTTTGCAATATCGAAATCAATTTCTATATTACACTGAGGTGACGGGATGGGTCAAAGCCGAATAGTCCAGAAACGCCACGGGCGCCGGCGGAGAACCGCAGGCGCCCGTTCGGGTCCGGAAGAGTGGGCCGGTCAGTTCAGCCCGAAAAAGCGCAAGGCATTATCGTGGACGATCGGCCTGCGCTGATCGTCGGTCAGGCCGGCGAACTGGCGGTCCATGACGGCACGGGAGTCCGGCCAGGTCGTCTCGGAATGGGGATAGTCGGTCGACCACATGATGTTGCGCCCGCCGGGCAGGTCACGGTTCCTGATGCCGACGGGATCGCGGATGAACGACCCCCAGATGTTCTGGTCCATGTAAAAGCTCGGCTCGCGCTTGAGCTCCAGCTGCAGCCAGTGGCGCTGGTTGTTGTAGATGCTGTCCATGTACTCGGCCATCCACGACATCCAGCCGACGCCGCTTTCGATCGAGGCGAAACGCAGCGAAGGAAAGCGGTCGAAGACGCCGCTGAAGATCATGATCGAGATCGGCTCGGCCATGCAGACCTTCGACATCACCAGGTTGGGCAGGAAGCGGGTCATCTGCGGGCGCGCGACGCGGGCGCCCAGATGGATGGTGATGGGCATGTCGAGATCGGCGCAGACCTTCCAGAACCGGTCGAACTCGGGATTGTCGTATTGCAGCGCGCCTTCCGGATCGCCGGTCAGCGCCAAGACCTGGGCGGCGAAACCGCCGCCTGCCGTCCCCTTCTTGGATTGCGGGAAGGCCGGGATATTCACCGCCCTGTGCCCCAGCCGGGCCGCCTCCTTCAGCATGTCGATCGACTGGTCGATATCCTGCATCGGCAGATAGGCGACGCCGACCAGGTGACCGGGATCGTGACTGCAGAAATCGGCCAGCCAGCGGTTATAGGCGCCGAAGCTGGCGAGATAGAGGTCGTTGTCCGCCGTGCCGAGCGGCCCGCCGCCGAACAGGGCGGCACGGCTGACGCCGTCTTTCGCCATGTCGTCGAGCCGAGCCGCCGGCTCCCAGCTGCCGCTCTGAATGTCGGAGCGGCGGCCGACCGGGCGGAAATTGCGCCCCTGCCCCGTGACCGACGACATGATGTTCAGCGGCTTGCGCGCACCCTCGAACACAACCCAGTCATGGCCCTCGTCCGGGCCGCCCTCCTCGATCTTCGGGCCACGGTCGGCCAGCGCCTTGGGAAGATAATCGTCCCAGAAGGTCGGCGGCGGATTCACATGGGCGTCGGCGTCGATCAGTTCGAGCGTCATATCATCCTCCCCTTGAGGCAATGCGCACGGATCCCGTCCGGCGCAGTCGGTCTCTTTTCCCGAAATCGAGAAAATCTGTCAACAGTTGAAAATCTTTTTCGAAATATGGATAAATGAGCTGACGACAATGCACCGGCTGATATGGGTTTCACCGTGATGATGAGCTCCGCCCGATGACGAAAACTTCCCCGCCCGTGGCCCGGGTCGTCGGCGTCCTCAACTTCCTGGCCGGCCATGCGGAGCAGGCCTTCACCGCGACCGAGATTTCCAAATCGCTGAAGATCAGCAACGCCACATGCCACAACCTGCTCGGCGCGTTGACCCAGGCGGGCTATGTGTTCCGCACGGCGGGAAAGACCTACGTGCTGGGGCCGGCGCTGGCGAACGTATCGCAGGCATCGCTGACGCCGGAGCTGGTGATGAATGTCGCGCGGCCGGAGATGCGCCTGCTGGCCGATGAATTCGACGTCGTCTGCTCAGCCTTCACGCTCAGGAACAACGATATCGTGACCCTGGAGCGGGCGGCGGCGGTTTCGCATATCAGCTGGACCGTGCCGCACGTGCCGCCACCCGTTCCGGCGGTGGCGCCGCTGGGCGGCATCTTCTTCGCCTGGTCCGAGGCCAGTCCCGAGCCATGGCTGGATTCCGCCGATCCGCCGCTGGACGAAACAGCGAAGGGAAAGCTCAAGGCCTCGCTCACCTTCATGCGGGCCCGGGGCTATTCCTTCGGCATCCGCCGGGTGCCGGTGCCCGACCTGGACCGGGCGATGGAACTCAAATTCCAACAGGCCCTGACCGACTATGCGCTCTCAGAGATCGAAGCCGGCCAATCCTATCAGCTGGCCTATGTCGCGGCGCCGATCTTCTCGAAACCCGGGGCGATCGCCTTCGGCCTCGGCCTGTCCGGCTTCATCAACCCGGTGAAGGGCGACCGCGTCGAAGCGATCGGCGAAAAACTCCGCGCCGCCTGCGACCGCATCGGCAAGTTCATCGCTGGCCGGGAATTCCATCGGCGGTGAGCCGTAGGGTCCCAGCGGGCCGAACCGTATCAATCCGGAATTCGCCCGAGGGAATCACCATGACCGAACGGACACACAGCGCCGCGATCGCGATCCTGCCATGCAACGATATCCGCTCAGCCGAACGCTGGTGGAACAGGCTCGGCTTCACCAGCCACACAGACGAGGATAACGGCGACTACCGGATGCTATCGGACGGCCAGGGCGCCGAGGTGCATCTCCAGCCCGCGACGGAAGGCTGGCTGGTCGGCGGCAGAAATCCGTTCGGTGTCTATCTCTATACGGATCGCGTCGACGAAATCGCCCGCGCAGCCGGCACAGCCGCGGAGCACAAGCCGTGGGGCATGTACGAATGTGCGCTGAACGGCCCCGACGACCTGCTGGTCCGCGTCGGCCGGCCCAGCCGGCAGCGATAGGGACTGGCGACCCCAGCAGGACTCGAACCTGCAACCCTCAGCTTAGAAGGCTGATGCTCTATCCGGTTGAGCTATGGGGCCGGCGGCCCCTCTATAGCTCAAGATGCCGAGTCGCGACAGGTTAGTGCGGCTGCGCGCCTTTGGTGGCAGGCGACCCCGAGTTGCCGAACAGCAGCAGCATCTGGCCGGCGACGAACTCGACCCAGGGGCGGTTGGCGTAAGGCGTGGCCGAATCGAGCTTGGCCTGGGCCGCGCGCGCCTCCACGGCCTGCGCGTCCAGCTCCAGCAGGGCACCGATCGCGTCGGAGTACTCGCTCATGTCGGCCCGCTCGACCACCGAGCGTTCGGCGAAACTGAGCGCAAAGCGTTCCCGGTCGCCCTCCTGCACGCCCAGATGGTCGGCGACGCGGAAACCGAACTGCTTGGCCGCCGCGAAATGCTCCCTGAACAGGGCAAGCTGCTGCTGCGCATAGTGCGCCTCGAGAGCCAGTTCGCGGTCGTTGAGAGTAGTCATGTCGTACCCCATGCGGTTCGGTTGCGTCACCATGACGGTGGCGGCGAACGCGCCGGGGCGATCCTCAGGTCACGCGCCGGACGCGATCCTCATTTGGACATTTGTTATTTGTGAACTGCATGACGGCTCATCAAGTTCCAGCGGCTATCTCAGCTGATCCACGTACGTGTCGGTGCCGGGCAGGGTCGGGATGAAGGGCGCCACCAGTTCGACCTTACCCAGGCCGGACTTGCCGACGGCATCGCCGGACTTGGCGAACACCTTGTCCCAGCTGTCGGTCGGCTTGCCCTCGGTGAACCAGAGCAGGGTCAGGCGATTATCGACACCCTCCACGTCCTTCACATAGGGCATCTTGTCGGCCGGCAGCGGGGTGGGCTGGAAGAACAGGCACTGCGCCACATCGGTCCCGGCCATCGCCTGGGGCACGCGCTCCTTCTGCAGCCATTCGATCAGCGCATCCCGCTTGCCAGGCGCGGCGTCGATCACCTCCACCACCAGGCCGCCGTAAGGATATTCCAGCGCGTGGATGTCGCGCGGGCCCTTGGCATCACGGTAGGACGCGCCGCGATAACTCTGGAACGAGGTATAGACATGGGTGCGCTCCATATGCACCCGGTCGTCGGCCCTGAGCCGCTTGTTGGTCGCCACGGTGAAAGCCATGTGGTCGTCATAGCGGCCGTCGGTCAGCCAGTAGATCGAGATGTATTTGCCGGCCTCGAGCGGCTGGGCGATGGCCGAATCCGCCGGATAGCGATAGGCCTGCAGCGATTTCGGCGCCACCCAGCGCCGGCCTGAGAACATCCACGGCATCGCCATCGCGCCGGAATTGAAATGGTCGTCCTCGTACCAGCGGTTATAGCTGTGCTCATGCCCGACATGCGGCTCGACCATCGTGATCAGCGCCGAACCGATCCTGGCCGGGTACGGTCCGTTGGCGGCGATTTCGGTATGGAGTTGCTTGGAATCGGTCATAGATTTTCCCCTGCTTTATAAGAGTTCTTATCCGCAGATTTCGCAGATTAACGCAGATTAAAATCCACTGAATATTGCCTGCGGCGCCTCAAGAAGGCCGCGAAGCGGCAATCAATTCATGCTCATAAATCTGCGTAATCTGCGAAATCTGCGGATAAACAAAAATCAGAACGCCAGAACGCCCCGCGCCAGCTTGCCGGCTTCCAGGTCGGCGAAAGCGGTTTCGAAGTCGGCGAGCGGGTATTCCTTGGTGATCAGCTCGTCCAGCTTCAGCCGGCCTTGGCGGTAGAAATCGATATACATCGGGATATCGATATGCGGCCGGGATGAGCCGTAGCGCGTGCCGGTGATGGTGCGGTCGACATAGGCGATCGGGTTGATCGGCAGCTCGATGGTCGAGCCGTGCGGCGGCACGCCGACGATGACGGCGCCGCCGCCCCAGTCCAGCGCCTCGACCGCGCTCTTCAGCGCCCGCGGGCTGCCGGCGCATTCGAAGGTCCAGTCGACGCCGCCGGAGCCGAACGTGCCGGTCGTCTGGGTCTTGCTGTGCGGCAGCAGGGTGCGTATCTGCTCGGCCGCGTCGCCCTGGGTGGCGTCGATGAAATCGGTGGCCCCGAACTGCTCGGCCAGCGCCTTCTTCTCGGCGACCGTATCGACCGCGATGATCCGCGAGGCGCCGGACAGGACCAGCCCCTGAATGACATTGAGGCCGACGCCGCCGATGCCGAACACCGCCGCCGTGTCGCCCGGGCGCACCTTGGCCCGATTCAGCACCGCGCCGACGCCGGTCAGCACGCCGCAGCCGATCAGGCAAGCGGCCTTCAGCGGGATATCGTCACCGATCACCACGACCTGGTCCTGCTTCACCACCGTATATTCGGCGAAGGCCGAAGTGGCGGCGAAGTTCGAAACCGGCGTGCCGTCGGAGAGCGAGAAGGGCGTGGTGCGGTTGCCCAAGGTCTCCCGGCAATGGGTCGGGCGGCCGGACTCGCAATGGGCGCAGTGGCCGCAATTGGCGACGGTATGCATGACCACATGGTCGCCCGGCTTGATCTTGGTGACACCGGCGCCCACCGCCTCGATCACCCCTGCCCCCTCATGGCCCAGCACCGCCGGCGCCGGCCACGGGATCTTGCCGTGGACGACCGACAGGTCACTGCGGCACAGGCCACAGGCATGGATATGGACGATCACTTCGCCGGGCCCCGGATCGCGGACATGCACATCGTTGCTGAGACCGATCCGGCCCTCGCCGGTATAAAGCAGCGCCCTCATCGTCTTCCCCCTTTGCTGTGTTTGCTGTCGAGCGACGGCACGCGGCCGTTGCTGTTCCGTGTGACCATCAGGCAGCTGGTCATCAGCCGCTCGGCCAGTTCCTGGATTGCATCGGCCTTCAGCGGCTCCTTGAAGCCCTGCAGCGACAGGGTGAAGGCGGCATGGCCATGGACGTTGAAGATGGGCGCCGACAGCATGCCGACGGCGTAAGACTGGGCCGGATCGATCGCCGCCAGGTGATAGATGTCGAGCCCCATCTCCGCGATCAGGCTGGTCATGCGGTGGCGCAAACCTTGCTGATGCGGCGAATCCGACAGGCTGGCGACGACCTCACCCAGTTGCGAACGCACGGGGTTCATCAAGGTGACGGCATAGCCGCGCTCCCGGATCAGAGACAGCAGCCGCTGATAGGGTGCGGGATCGCGGGCGTTCTCCGGCGCCTCGGCCAGCCATTGGCGGACCTGCGCCTCCGGCGCCCAGGCGATGAAGGGCGCGCCCAGCGGCGGCACCAGCGGGACGCGCTGCCCGACCTGCAAGGCGGCGTTCGGCGCGACTTGGCGGCCGGCGCGGGCCAACGCGATCAGGTCACCTCCGGTGCGGGCGGTGAGCAGCACCTCGAGATCCAGCTTCTGCGCCAGTTCGCGCGCCTCATCGCGGGCGATGTCGATGGCGGGATGGGTTTCCAGCGCCGCGTGACCGATGGCGACCAGGGCCGGCCCCAGGCTGTAGGTGCGGTGCTTGGGGTGGCGCTCGAGAAAGCCGTCTTTGGCCAGAACGGTCAGGATGGCGTGGCAGGAGGCGAAATTGACCTCCAGATGCTCCACCAGCTCCGACAGCGAGAAAGCCTCGGTCGGGTGCGCCGCCATGAAGTTCAGTATATCTATGGCGCGCGTCGCCGCGAGTGCCGGTCTGCTCATTCCCCGCCCCAGAATTTAAGTTGACCATCGCACAAGGCTTCCGCGATGATCAACAACATTCCGATATCGTTTTCGATATTGCAATAAATTGAGAGAAGTTGGGAAGATGAAACTCCCTCCGCTGCGCCCCGGCACACCAGCCGGCGAAGACCTGCTGACCCGCCGCGCCCGCATGCCGGCCGCCTGGACGCCGGAGATGCTGGAGCCGGGAACGGTGGCGCAGGATGCCACCATCGGCGGCGTCGGCTGCCTGGTTTGTGAGGGGGAGACGGCCGCCGGCACGATCCTCTATTTCCATGGCGGCGGCTACCGCATGGGATCGACCGCGGCCTATGCGAATTTCGGCACACGCCTGGCCGCCATCACCGGCTGCCGGGTCGTCGTCGTTGAGTACCGGCTGGCGCCGGAGCATCCCTTCCCCGCCGGCCTCGCCGATGCGTTCGCAGTGTACGCGGCACTGATCGCCCAGGACGGCCAGCCGCCGATCGTCGGCGGCGATTCGGCGGGCGGCGGCATGGCCGCGGCAGTAGCTCTGGCGGCCGAACCGAAACCGGCCAAGGCCGTGCTGCTGTCACCCTGGGTCGACCTGACCGTCACCGATCCAACCTTCACGTCGCGCACGGGCGATCTGTTCTTCCCCAAGGAATCGGCGGCCGAAGCCGCCCGGCAATATCTGCAGGGCCATACGCCGGACGATCCGCTGGCCTCGCCGCTGAGAGGCGACCTCACCGATTATCCGCCGACCCTGATCCTGGCCAGCGCCGACGAATGCCTGATCGGCGACGCGCTCGCCTTCCAGGGCGCGCTGACCGAAGCCCGCCGCCCTGTCGAAACCCATATCGTGCCCGGCATGACCCATGTCTGGCCCGTCATCGCCCCAGCCCTGCCCGAATCCCAGGCGGCGATGAAAGCGATCGCGAATTTCGTCAGATCGTAGGATGGGTAGAGCGTAGCGAAACCCATCATCCAGCGCATTGAACGATGGGTTTCGCTACGCTCTACCCATCCTACGGCTCTCCCACATCCGACATCGAGCTCCTGATCGCCGGCATGTTGAGCGGGCGGGCGAAGAACAGGACGCCGTACCAGGTGCGGTCCAGATCCGCGTCGTGACGGTCGACCTGGGCAATACGATGGATTTCGCGGCGGAGCTCGTCGGTCAGACGGCGAATCTGGACGACAGCGGGATCGGTCAGGCGGACGAAATCGGACATGGTCAGCGCATCGTCGGCATTGTCCAGCGAGACGAAGCTTTGCCGTGCCTCGAAATGCTTGGCCACCGGACCGTCCTTGCGCCACGAAACCGTGCGGGTGGTCAGCACGCGGATGCGGCCGCCGGACAGGATATCGATTAGGCCCAGCCGCGCCAGCCGCTGAAGCTCCCCCTGCATGGTCTGGTGAGAGATGGCGAGCTCACGCTCGCAATCCTCGGGCGGCCAGCCGTTGAGCAGCGAGAAGAAGATGAAGAACAGGCGCGGGTCCTTACCCAGGGCCCGCTCCTGCGAAGGGGTGAAGCGCTCGGCCTTGGCGGAATGGCTGCGGGCGGTCATCTCCACCAGTTCGAACAGCTCGATCTTGGCGAGGTCGCACAGATCCTCCAGCCGCTTGGTCGTCAGCCCCTCGCCCGCGAGCCAGCGCTTGACCGTCGCCAGACCCACGCCCAGCCGGTCGGCAATGTCGCGCTGGCGCAGCCCCTGCGCCTTCAGATGCAGCTTCAGATTCTCGATCAGGGCCGGGAACTGCCGGTCGTGGGAAAAAGGCATGGGCTGGCATCCATTCAGGCGGGGCTTATGAGGTGAGATTATCAGCGCAATGAAATGAGCCATCAAGAAAAAGCCGCCTTGCACGACGAGATGGGGCCGGCACTAATCCGCCGAACGGAGGACATCATGGACATCAAATCGAATCCCATCGCCACGGCCGACCAGGCCGCGGTGGAGCGCCGCGCCTTCGAGGTGTTGGCCCATCCGCTGGTCAAGGCGACGGTCGCGGAGATGCGCAAGGCCTGGCCCGAGCTGGTGAAGCCGAGCGCGGAGATGATGAAGGCCTTTGAATGGGCCTTCGACGAGGTGGTCTATGCCGCCGTCATCTGGTCGCTGAACACCGACAAGGAGCGGCCGAAGGTCATCACCATCACCCGTCTGCCGCACAAGCTCGGCAATCTCGACATCCCCGGCTCGCGCTGGGGCCTGGACAATCCGGACACAGTCTATCGCGTGATCCCGATCTCGGGCGACGAGCGCTATGTCATCCGCGGGCGCGTTAAGAATGGGCACCGGCTGACGGAAAATTATTTCTCGCTGTGGGATCCGGTGATGAACTCGGTCGCCGTGCAGAACGGCAAGGAACTGGTGACCGACGCCGACGGCAACTTCACCTGCACCGTCGACAGCGACCCGGCCAACGGGCGCGTGAACCACATTCAGTCCGCCCCGGCAGCGCACGAATTCTATATCCGCGACGTGGTCATGGACTGGTCGAACGAGATGATCAACGACCTGTCGATCGAGCGGCTGGGCGGCGCGCCGAAGAAGGCGCCACTGACCGATGACGAGCAGGCGGAGCTGACCGCATCGTTCCTGCGCCGTTATTACACCTCGACCGCGCGCTGGAACGACCAGACCTTGAGCAAGCCGGTCAACGGCTTCGACTTCACCATCGATCGCGACACAGACGGGGCGCAGCGCAGCCAGATCTACATCATGGGCCATTTCAAGGTGCCGGACGACGAGGCGCTGGTGGTCAATCTGCGCACCGGCGGGGCCGAGTATTTCATCGTCCCGATCACCAACTGGTGGGGCACGACCAACGCGGTGAACACCCGCACCGCCAGCATGAACAAGGCCCAGTCGGTGCCCGACGCCGACGGCACCTACACGTTCGTGATCTCCGCCAAGGACCCCGGCGTCCATAACTGGGTCGACCCCTGCGACATGCATGAGGGCATCCTGACCCTCCGCTGGGCCGAATTCCCGGGCGGCCGCCCAGGCGACGACCTGGGCGCGACCAGCAAGGTGGTGAAGCTGGCCGACCTGAAGAAGGAGCTGCCGGCCGGCACGAAGTTCGTGACGGCTGAGGAGCGCAAGGCACAACAGGCCGAGCGGACGCGGACTTATGCGTGGCGGCTGCAGGATCACTAGGTCCCATCCCACCTTCCTCACCGTCATGCCCGGGCTTGACCCGGGCATCCACGCGCCTCCATTCGGGAGGTGGTCAGACATTCGCGCTTGCGGCACCCCGTGGATGCCCGGGTCAAGCCCGGGCATGACGAGATAGAGTAAGTTTTATAGATAGTAAGCGTCGCCAATTCGAAGGACCTCCCCATGACCGCCTCCCCCGTCTGGCTCATCACCGGCTGCTCAACCGGCATCGGGCGCGAGATCGCCATCGCCGCGCTGGAGAAGGGCCATCGCGCCGTGGTGACGGCGCGCAAGCCGTCGGCGGTCG
>Ga0207694_10000857_pt1 | contig 27073 bp, 23 predicted proteins | sample KBSC34metaG_FD_184353 | JGI IMG/M metagenome (GOLD analysis project Ga0207694, IMG submission 184353) | Corn rhizosphere microbial communities from Kellogg Biological Station, Michigan, USA - KBS C3-4 metaG (SPAdes) (version 2) | ecosystem: Host-associated > Plants > Roots > Rhizosphere > Soil... | reverse complement strand
TGCGCCGCGATGTCAGAGCTGTTGGCGGCATCGAGCGCGAGGCGATCGAAGGTGCGGAACTCCACCCAATAACCATCAATTGCCTTGCCGATCTCGCCACGGCTCCTGTCGCCTTCGACTGTGCCCCTGATCCTGTCCAACGCCTGGAGGACGCACGGGTGCATCGCCGCGCGCTGATACACCTGGGGGCCATCGTCCGACAGTAGCTCGTCCCGCATTGCCGCTGTCGCGACGGCTACCTTTCGGTCCCACTGCCAGCCCTGCACGACTTCCTGCGCGAGGAGGGCGACGAGGACGCCGGCGATGACGATCGCGAGCTCACGTGCGCTCTCGCGCCAGTCGAACCGTTGCTTGGCCGAGCGCTTGGCCACAGCATCCCTCTCGCCAGGTGGGGACCGCCGGCCTAACCGCCGATCCACTTTGCGACTTCGGTCGCGACCTCGTTCGCGGCGCGGTTGAGCGCGGGTCCGACACTGGGGCCTGTGCCATCGGCCGGAGCGGATGCGGTAAAGCGGTGCGTCTCGACCTGGTTGCCCGATGCGGTTGAGAGCGCCCCGTCATAGACGACCACGACCTTGCCGGTCTGCGCGTCGTATCCGAACCGATCGAGCTGGCCGTTCAGGACCAGCCCCGGGTCCATCCCCGTCTGCTCGGGATTCAGGACCACCCGGTTGGTCGTCCGCCGCACCGTCTCGGCTACCAGATGCTGGAACAGCCGGTCGGGCGTATCGACCCACTGGAGGTTGGTCACATATTGGACGTCGGTCGGCGAAAGCTGGACGGGAACCCGGACCGTCTGGAGCTCCTTGGGAACGGTCGGGACCGCGATCGTCACCGCTTGCCCAGCGGCAGCCGTGCGGGCGATTGGCCCGGGGTCAGCCGCTTCGGTCGTCAGCGTTTGCAGTGTCGTCGGAGCCTTCGCTCCACCGCCGAGCAAACCGCCGATCGAGCAGGCGCTGATCGTCGCCGCCAAGGCAATCCAGGCAAGAGTCCTAGTGCGCAGCCTCATTTGCTTTTCCCTGGCTTGTAGTCCGGCAGCTTCTCGGGCCCGACGGCCCCGCCGATGCCCTGGCGGTTGATGCGGTCGGAAACCTGCTTGAGCGATTGCGACAGGTCGCGAAGGTCGTGGACCAGCTTGTTCGCTTCGGGGAGCGTTTCCTTGCTGAAGTTCTGAACGCCGGGCCGGGCGTCGCCGATCATTGCGTTGAGATTGTCGGCAGCCTGTCGTGCGGAGATGATCGCCTTGTTGAGGTTCTCGATCGATTCACGACCCGGTCCGCTGACGAGCTGATTCGCGTTGTTCGACAGAGCGGCAACGTTGTTCGCCGCGATGCCCGCGTTGTGGGAAGCGATCTTAATCTCGGCGATCGTATCGCCCATTTCAGGCGCATGCTTGCGCAGCTCGGCGGTCGTCGCGTCGATATTCTCGAGGATGTCGGAAATCGAATTCTGGTTCTTGTCGCTGAGCAGCTCGGTCAGGCGCTCGGTCAGGCGCTGAATCCGGTCGATAAGCTCGGGAGCGCTATTCAGAAGCGCGCTGATTCCACCCGAAGTCGCCGGGATGACCGGGCAACCCTGCGGGCCCATTTGCTGGATCGCCGGGCGGCCGCGCTCGGCGCCGGTGAGCTGGATCTCGCTGACGCCGGTGAATCCGACGCCGTGAATCTGAGCGCTCGTTCCCTGGAGAACCGGCGTCTGTGAATCGACGTCAATCCGCACCCAGACGAACTCGGGCCGGTTCGGAAGGAGCGAGATTTTGCTGACCTGGCCGACCGGAACGCCCGAGAAGCTGACGTTGGAGCCCTTGTTGAGCCCGCCGACGCCTTCAGCGAAGTAGATGTCGTAACATTTGGTCTGCTTATTCGAGAGTCCCGCGAGCCAGACGATGAAGAGCAAGGTGCCGATGAGCAGTGCCACCGTCACTGCGCCGACCATCACATAGTTCGAGCGGGTCTCCACTACGGCAGCGCCCCTTCGTTGTGCTCTTCATAGCTTTGCGCCGCGGTTCGTCCCCGCGGCCCGTTAAAATATTCTTGTATCCAAGGATGGTCCAAAGCCAATAGTTCCGGAATCGTTCCGACCGCAATCATCTTCTTGTCCGCGAGCACGGCGACGCGATCGCAAATCGCATGAAGCGTATCGAGGTCGTGGGTAATCAGGAAGACGGTCAGGTCGAGCCGCTCCTGGAGCGACTTGATTAGCTCGTCGAAGGCCGCGGCAGCGATCGGATCGAGTCCGGCAGTGGGCTCGTCGAGGAATAGCAGTTCAGGATCGAGAGCGAGCGCGCGCGCGAGGCCCGCGCGCTTGATCATGCCACCCGACAGTTCCGACGGATATTTCGGTCCGGCGTCCGGCCTCAGCCCGCCCATCGCGATCTTGTAGGAAGCGATTTCATCGAGAAGCGGCGGCTTGATGTAGGGAAAATATTCGCGGAGCGGCACTTCCACGTTCTCGGCCACTGTCAGCGTCGAAAAGAGAGCGCCGTTCTGGAAGAGAATGCCCCAACGCCTCCGGATGTTCTTCGCTTCGTCCTCGTCGCGGCCGACCATGTTTTCGCCGAGAACCTCGATCTCGCCAGAGTCAGGAGTCTGGAGGCCGATGATCGAGCGAAGAAGCACCGACTTGCCGGTTCCGGACCCACCCACCACTCCGAGGATTTCGCCGCGGCAGAGGGTGAGATCGACGCCGTCGTGGACGACCTGCTCACCGAAGCTGTTGTGCAGATCCCTGACGGTGATGACCGGCTGACAGTCTTTGGGAACGCCCGTCATACCCACCCGATCGAGCTGAAAAAGACGGCGAACACGGCGTCTAGGACGATGACGAGGAAGATCGACTGGACAACCGCCGTGGTGGTGCGCGACCCGACCTCCTCGCTGTTCCCCTGAACCAGCATGCCCTGGAAGCAACCGGCCAACGCGATGATGAAGCCGAACACAGGCGCTTTGATCAGCCCGACCCAGAGATCGGTGGGGGGAATCACTTCGTGCAGCCGCTGGATGTAGGTCAGCGGCGGAATCCCGAGCGAAAGCCAGACGAAGACGCCGCCCCCGATCAGCGCCAGGAGCATCGACCAGAAGGCGAGCAGCGGCATCATCACCACCGCGGAGATGATCCGCGGAATTACCAGCGCTTCGATTGGCGAAACGCCGATGGTGCGCATCGCGTCGATTTCCTCGGTGATTTTCATGGTGCCGATTTGCGCCGCAAAGGCAGACCCGGAGCGCCCGGCGACCATGATCGCGGTCATCAGCGTCCCGAGCTCGCGGATGGTAATCCGGCCGATGAGATTGATCGTGTAGACCTCTGCGCCGAACTGGGCGAGCTGGACCGAGCCCTGTTGTGCGATCACCACCCCGATAAGGAAGCTCATCAACGCAATGATCCCGAGCGCCCGGACGCCAACCACGTCGAAGCGCTGGACCACGGCATTGAGGCGGAAGCGCCGGGGGCGGCGGATGACATTCGCAAATCCGATCAGCGTCGAGCCGAAGAAGCCAAGCAGACCGACGAGCGTGGTCCCCGTTTCGGCGACCCATTCGCCGAGCTCGCGAAGACCACGAAAGAAACCGGCGCCCTCGTCCGGAACGACCCGTGTCGGCTTGTCGAACTCGCGGACCTGCTTGAGCAGGCTGACTTCGTCGTGGCTCGCGCCGATCACTTTCGCGTGGCGGTCGCGGACGGTGCGGTAGATGATCCATGCGCCGACCGTGTCCATGCGGTTGATGTCCGACAGGTCGATGGTGAGGGGGTCGGGAAGTGCGTCGATCTCGCGCTGCGTCGTGGCGGCGCGCGTAATCGTCAGCGCGCCCGCGACCCGGTAAACCGAGCCGTGCGAATGATCCGCCTCTTGCGCGTCCGGATCGGCCATTGCGGCGACTGATGCGCGAATCGCGCTATATGGGCAAGTCAGCGGCCGCCAATCGCCCCTTTTCTGCCGTTCCCACCCTCTCTATGCCGCGTCCATGACTGGCGATCCGCCCATGCTGTTTGTTCCCGTGGGCACGAATGAGGCGCGCCCGTTCGGCATGGATGCGCGCGACCGCGCCTGCCGCCTCGCGACCAACGCGGGCTTCGAATGCGCGGAAGAACCGCAGCCTGGCCGCGCCATGTTGCTCGCAAGCATGCGCTACGCCTGGGACCCGGCGTGGCTGAAGGCGATGCGGTCGCGGCCGATGACGATGCTGACGCTGGGCGACGAACCGGTCATGGTGCACGTGCCGGTCGATGCAAACCTCGCGGCCGCCGCGGCCGGCCTTGAGGATCACCAAACCGTTGAGGGTTATGAGGTGGTGCCGGCTGAAACAGCAGAGCTCAATTACGCCGAGCTTAGGAAGCGCGAACGGCCGTTCGTCATGCTTATCGACGAGGACAATCCGGAGCCGGTCGAGCGGGCGGCGTACGACGCGGCATACAAGGGCGTGACGGACGTTCTGACCCTATATCTCTGGCGCCGTCCTGCTTTCTATCTGACTCGCTGGGCGGCTCGGGCTCGCATCGCGCCGAATGCGGTGACGACGGTCGGCGCAATTCTTTGCGTGCTCGCCTTCTTCCTGTTCTGGAGGGGTGAATATTGGTGGGGTGTGCTGTCGGGCTTCATCTTCATGGTGCTCGACACTGTCGACGGGAAGCTGGCGCGGGTGACCGGCGCTTCGTCGAAATGGGGCGAAGTCTTCGACCACGGCATCGACCTCGTGCACCCGCCCTTCTGGTACTGGGCGTGGGAACATGGACTGGCGAGCTACGGCCAGCCGCTCGAGCCGGTGTTCGCAACGATGGTCCTGTGGACGATCATCGGCGGCTATGTCGCTCAGCGGCTGATCGAGGGCATTTTCATCAAGCGTCTGGGGCTCGAGATCCATGTCTGGCGGCCCATCGACAGCAAATTCCGGCTCATTACCGCACGCCGCAATCCCAACATGGTCATCCTGGCCGTCGCGCTTCTTTCCCGCCGACCAGGTCTTGGACTTGAGCTTGTCGCAGCGTGGACCCTCGCGAGCCTCATTTTTCACGCGGTGCGGCTGGCGCAGGCCAATGAGCTGCTTGGGCGAGGGCAGCGGATCACGTCCTGGCTCGAAGCATGACCTGGACAGCGGTGGTACTGGCGGGCTCGCGTCCCGGCCGAGATGCGTTTGCAGAGCAGTTCGGAACGGACCTGAAGGCGCTTATTCCAGTAGCCGGTGAACCGATGGTGGCGCGGCCGGTTCGTGCGCTCCTGGAGAGCGACGGCATCGGAAAGATCCTGGTGCTGAGCCAGTCGCCCGACCGCATCGCCGCTGTCCTCCCGGATGATCCCAGGATTGAAGTCATGGAATCGCGGGGCACGATTGCGGAGACGATACTCGCGCTCATCGCCGACAGGCAGGTCGAGTGGCCTTTGTTGGTGACAACGGCGGACCACGCGTTGCTCGACCCCGCGACGATCGAGGAGTTCTGCGGGCAGTCGGAGTCGCCAGACCTCGCGATCGGCGTGGTCGAGCGCGCCAATCTTCTTCGGCGATTTCCGAAAGCGCGCCGAACCTGGGTCAGGCTTCGCGGCGGCGCGTACACCGGGGCGAATCTTTTCGCGCTTCGCTCGCCGAGCGTGGCCGCGGCGATCGAGCTGTGGCGGTCGGTCGAGCAGGATCGGAAGAAAGCGTGGCGTCTCATTTCGCTCCTGGGCCCGGCAATGCTGGCGTGCGCCGCGTTGCGGCTCGTCAGCCTCGATGAAGTGCTCGGCCAGCTCGGCGGCCGCCTCGCGCTTGCGGTCAAGGCGGTGCGGCTCAGCAATCCGCTGGCGGGCGTGGACGTCGACAAACCGGAGGACCACGCGCTCGTCGAAGCGATCCTTGAGGGTCGTTCGTGACCGATCTCGCCATCTACGACATGGATCGCACCGTGACGAAACGGGCTACCTACACGCCCTTCCTGCTTCACTGCGCGCGGCGGCGTGCGCCGTGGCGCCTGCTGTTCCTACCCATCGTCCTGCTCGCGATGGTCGCTTATTTACTGAGGCTGATCGACCGAGGACGGCTAAAGGAGATCAACCACCATCTGCTGATCGGCGGAAAGATCCACCCGTCAGAGTTGAAGCCGCTGGTCGACAGCTTCGCCGATGCACAGATCGCCGCCAACATCCGGCCCGGAGCACTCAAGGCGATCGCGAGGGACAAATCGGAGGGGCGAAGGCTCATTTTGGCGACCGCATCGTACCGGCTTTACGCGGATGCGATCGCGCAACGCCTTGGATTCGATGATGTAATCGGCACCGGCTCAGTCATTGGTCTCGATGATAGAGTGCACGCAAAAATTGCCGGTGAAAATTGTTATGGGCCTGCAAAAAAGCGCATGATCGACGACTGGATCGCAAAATCGGGGCTGATTGGCGACCACGGCCACGTGCGCTTCTATTCAGATCATGCGTCCGACAGGCCGGTTTTCGAGTGGGCGCAGGAGCCGGTTGCTGTGAATCCCCACGACAAGCTGCGTCGGCTGGCCGGGGAGCGCGGCTGGCGAATTGAAGACTGGGATTAGGCCGCCGCCTTCAAATCCGCGATCGCCGCCCGGTCCTTCGCGCGCAGATGATAAGCCAGCAGTTCCGAGAAGCGGTGCTCGTGGCAAAAGCCGAAGTCCATGAACCGCTGCATCAGGTCCATGTCGGGGCCGGAATTTCCTTCGATGACAATCGGCCCGTCGTCGGCGATGCCAATATCCCAGCCGATCATCACGCGGTCCGAGAATGCCCGGTGTGCTTTGAGCGCAAGCTGCTTGACCTCGTTCCAAAACGGCAAACGCCTCCCCTCGATGCGCGCGCCGGTTGTCGGGTGATAGGAGGTCCATCCCAGTCGCGAATCCGCGCCGAGATTGCTGGCCAGTCCGAGCGTTCCCAAGGCGAGTGAGACCGAGCAGGCGAGCCCGCCGGCGTGGATGTTGTCGACGGTGCGGTTGGCGCCGATCGACATGCGGAACACCGCTGCCGCTATCTCCGGGACTCCGCGCTCATCAAGGACGGTGAGTACGCGGACGGTCGGCAGTGCGCCCGACGTAAGCGGAATCAAGTCACGGTGCGGGGTGAGCCACTTCTGGACGATGAATTCGCGGCGTTTCGCTCGCAAACGGCGGATGAGCCCATCGCGATCCAGGACTTGGTCACCGTTCGACCAGCGTTGATCGCCGACACGGTCCCAGCGTTCGGCGCCTTTTCCTCCGCAACCTTGCCTCGGCTTCAAGAACAGGTCCGCATCGGGAAGCTCGGGCAGGTCGCCGGTGGCGCCGATCGAGGCCTCGCACCGCACGCATCTGACGCCCGCTCTGATGCACCATTTGGAGAATTCGCGCTTGTCGGAAAGCGGCGAGCCCGCGGCGGGCCTGAGAAGGTCGTAGATGCCGCGTTTGGTCACGCACCGCTGAAGGAATGTCGGCGCGCGCCGAGTGCCGTCGCGATGAAGCGACAGGATGTAATACCAAGGTCCAAATATACCTGCGGTGACGTAGAGCCGAAGCTGCTCGGCAAATTGCGAGGCGAGGCCTTTGCCTTCGCGAATGCGGACCGCTCGACCGTTGCGCGCCGTGAACCATAAATCGGCCGCTGGCACCGCAACCGGGGCGAGCATCAATCCGAGCGCCAAGGCGATCCCGTCGGACAAGGATCGCGGCTTCCAATAAATGGAAGCGAAGGCGCGTCGTAATTCGTCCGCGGGGGTTTTCGGTTCGATCAGCATCCCGCGTATGGCAATCGGCAGGCCCGCGATGACGTAGACGGTCGTTTCGAGGAGATTTCCTAAGAGGCGCCGCGTCTCCACATCGGACGCATGACCGATCGCACGGCCGGTCGCCTTAAACTGAATTGTTCATGAAACGCCCGGCGCGAAGTCGCTAGACCGCCTGAAGCGCATTGGCGAAATCGGCGATGAGATCGTCGGCGTTCTCGCAGCCGATCGAAATCCGCACCAGGTTCGGCGTGATGTCGAGCTGCTTCTTGCGCTCGTCGGGCACCGACAAATGGGTCATCGCTGCCGGCGCGCTGGCGAGGGTTTCGGTGCCGCCGAGGCTGACGGCGAGGTTCGCGATCTGGAGTGCGTCGAGGAAGGCAAAAGCCTCCTTTTCTCCACCCTTGAGATAGAGCGAGAAGGTTGATCCCGCGCCGCTGCAATGGCGCTTGAAAATGTCCGCCTGCCGCGAGCCCTCGTCGAGAAAGCCGAGATAGCCGATCTTCTCGACCTTCGGGTGACTCTTCAGGAAGTCGCAGACCTTCTCGGCATTGTCGCCGGCGCGGCTCATCCTGAGCTCGAGCGTTTCGAGGCTGCGCAAGAGCATCCATGCCGTGTTCGGGTCGCAGATGGTGCCGATCGTGTTCCGCATCATCCTGATCTGGTTGATCAAGCCGCGATCACCGACCAGGCCGCCCGCGACGAGGTCGCTATGCCCGCCGACATATTTGGTGAGGCTGTAGACCGACAAATCGGCGCCATTGCTGAGCGGCTTGGCCCAGAGCGGGCCGAGGAAGGTGTTGTCGATCGCGATCGGCGGCCGCTGACCCTCATCAAACGCAGCGTCGACGGCCGCCCGAACCGCTTCGACGTCGACCAGCTGGTTGGTCGGGTTCGCAGGGCTTTCCAGGTAAATCAGGCTCACTCGCCCCTTCTCCTTGCCCTTCGCGATCGCGGCATCGATCTCCTCGCGCGTCGCGCCCGACGGGAAGTCGACCCAGGCCACGCCGAACTGGCCCAGGATCTTCGCAATCAGCGTTTCGGTCGCCGCATAGAGCGGTCCAGAATGGACCACGCAGTCGCCCGGCCGGACGAACGTTAGCAACAGGGTCGCGATCGCCGCCATTCCGCTCGAGAAAGCGAGAGCGTCATCGGCGTCTTCCCAAACGGCGAGACGGTCCTCGAGGATCTCCTGATTGGGGCCGTTGAAGCGCGAATAGATGAGACCCTCGGCCCCGCCCGGCCGCTTGCCGGTGACCCCTTCGAAGAAGCGCTTTCCGGCCGCGGCATTCTCGAACACGAAGGTCGAGGTGAGGAAGATCGGCGGCTTCAGCGACCCTTCGCTGAGGTCCGGATCGAAGCCGTAGCCGAGCATCAAAGTCTGCGCGTTGAGCTTGCGATTGCCGATCTTGGTCGGCGATGGCCGCGGTGCGCGTTGGTGGGAAATGGCGCCGCTGATTTCGTTTTCGGTAGGCAAATGGACTCTCCTCGTTCGAGCGCGGCATTAGCGCCAACCGTCGACCCGCGCCAATCAACTGGTGCAGCGCCGCCTATAAGCTGGGCTTTTCGTCAGCCGGGGATCGCGATGGCGCTGAGTTGCCGGCCGTAGTCCGCTTCGCCGCGATGGGTCGCGCGGCGATAGCTATAGAATCGGCTGTCATCGGAATAGGTGTCCAGGTTCAACGCCTCGACCTCGCTGATGCCTGCGGCGATCAGCCGATGCACGACATAATCTTCGAGGTTGAAGTGCGGCTTTCCCGACGGACCTGGCTCGAAAAAACGCGCATTGTCTGCTTCTTGCTCGATAAACCGGTCGCGAAAGGCCTGATCGACCTCATAGGACGGCTGGGCAATGCAAGGTCCAACCGCTGCGTGAATGTTCTCCCGCCGCGCGCCAAGGCGCTCCATTGCCTCGATCGTCGCATCGGTCACTCCGGCGAGCGCTCCGCGCCATCCGGCGTGCGCCGCGCCGACGACCACGGCGTTGTGGTCGGCGAAAAGCACCGGTGCGCAGTCGGCGGTTAAAATTCCGAGCAGCAGGTTCGGCGTATCGCTGACCATGGCGTCCGCCTTGGGCCGCCCGTCCTGTGGCCACGCGTGATTGGCGACGACGACCTCTGCTGAATGCACCTGGTGGACGGTCGCAAGGTCGGCCTCCTCGAGGATAGCCGCCACGGCTAGACGGCGATTGCCCGCAATGACTTCACGGTCGTCACCGCTTCCGAAACCGACGTTGAGGCCAGCCATCTCGCCGACCGACATGCCGCCACGACGGCCGAGAAAGCCGTGCGGAAAATGTCCCAGGCTTATTGCGCGGATGACTTCGACAGTCAGAGCGATTTCCTCATGATCACATCCTCGTCGGCGTGATTTCCGACCATGAAGTCGTAGCGTCCAACCGCCTCGAATCCATAGCGATCGTAGAACCGCCGGGCACGGTGATTGTCGATGTAGACGGTGAGGTAGAGTTCTTTCGCTCCGCGGCGGCGGGACTCATCGATCGCCCAATCCATGAGCCCGCTCGCGATGCCGCTGCCGTGATGCTCTTTCAGGACGTAAAGCTGGTCGAGGAGAAGCGCTGGACCGGACGGTTCGATGGGGAGCTTCAGCAGCGGGCCGAGCTTCACATAACCGACAGGCCGGGCACCTTCTTCGGCGACGCGAAACGCGAAGGCAGGGTCGGCCAGCTGGGCTTTCCAATCGGCTATCCCAAAGCCCCCGAGAAACGCTTCGAGGTCTTCGGGGGCATAGAGATGAGCGAACGTATCGCAGAACGTAACATCGAATATCCGGTCGAGCGCAGCAGCGTCCGCCGGAACTCCATCGCGATATGAAATCATGCGAAGCCGGCCGGCGCCGGCCAATCCGGCGAATGGATCGCGATGACCTTGAACAGACTGCCCATTGCCTCCTCTGCGGTGAGGCGCTCGAGCGCGCTGTCGATTTCGGCAGCGCGTTCTGGATTGGCGCGCGTCAGCGCCTGGGCCCGCCCTTCAATGCCGAGACGATTCAACCAGTGGCGCTGCGTTTCTATCGCGGTCACTGCTGCACCTGCAGATACGGCCGCCCTTTCGACCGCTTCGAAATCCACGTGAGCCGTCAGGTCCTGTTCTCCGGGACGGTCGAGCAGCGGCGAAAACTCGTGGCCGCGAACCGCCTGCAACGTATCGCCGGGAGCGCCCTTCGAATGGCCGTAATCGATGATCAGGGCCGCGCCGCCACACTTCACGAGGTGCCGGGCGATTGCTCCAACGGCTTCGACTCGCGCCGGTGAATCCTCGACGATTTCGCCATCGCGGTCGAACGCAAGCCCGCCAGCGGCGATGACGACTCGACGTTCGATTCCGTTCACGAACTGACGAACCGGAAGCGCGTCGAGGAATTCGTTCGCGACCAGCAGCAGCGGTTTCTCCGGCAAATCCTCGATCTGATCGCCAAATCTCGCATCCGGAAGTGCTGCAACCTGTTTCTCGCGCAACACAGGACTGGTCTCTATGAAATGCACATCCCCACCAAATTCGCCCGATCGAAGCACTCGGAGCGCGTCGGCAGCGAGTGTGCCTCTCCCCGGCCCAAGCTCGGCGTAGATGGCGTCGGCTGGCGACCCTGCCCTCTTCCAGCAATCCGTGAGCGCCGCGCCGATCATTTCGCCGAACATCTGGCTGATCTCGGGAGCGGTCGTGAAATCACCCTGGGCGCCGAACGGGTCTCGGGTCGCGTAATAATAAGCGTTGCACGCTTCCATATAGGCTTCGACGGTGATGGGCCCTTCGGCCCGGATTCGATCGTGAAGCGCTCGCTCCAGCGGGGTCACGCTACCGATGCTGTCCCGGCGGTTGCCTCAACGCGGACTCGGCGCTTTTTCGCGGTGAGCATAAGGTAGAGCCCGCCAAGGATCATCGGCAGCGACAGCCACTGGCCCATGTGCAGTCCGGTAGCCTGCGTGAACGCGATTAGCTGGCTGTCCGGCTCGCGGATGAATTCGATGCCGAACCGGAAAGAGCCGTAGAAGAACAGGAAAGCGCCGACGAGCTTGCCGGGTTCGTAGCGGGATTGCGTCTTCCAGAACATCCACGCGAGGATGCAGAAGAGAAGGATGCCTTCGAGTATTGCTTCATAGAGCTGGCTCGGGTGTCGCGGCGGCCCGAGCACGGGCTGGCCGAGAAGGTTTACGCCCTCAACGAAGCGCACGGCCCAGGGAACCGTCGTGGGCGCCCCCCACAGCTCCTGGTTCACGAAATTGGCGAGCCGGCCGAAAAACAGCCCGAAAGGCACGCAGCACGCGACGTAATCGTGGATCCGAAGCCACGACAGCTTCTCCTTGTGCGCGAAATAGAAGATCCCGAGCGATGTTCCGATCACGCCGCCGTGGAATGACATCCCGCCGTCCCACAGCTTCAATATCTCGATCGGGTGCTGGAGATATTGGCCGAGATTGTAGAACAGGACGTAGCCGATGCGACCGCCGAGGATGACGCCGAGCGCTGCATAGAAGACGAGATCGTCGGCATGACGCCGGCCCATCGGCGAGCCCGGCTGCTTCACCAGCTTCAGCAGGTACCAGAAGCCAATGAAAATTCCCGCGAGATAGGCGAGGCTGTACCATCTGAGGTCGAACGGACCGATGTGGAGCGCCACTGGAGACAAGCCCAAATCGGTGAACTTGGTGAACCCTGGATACGCGTCGGCTTGCAAGGGCTTCCCCCTAAATGATCAGCGCCTCATAAGGCGGGTGTCAGCAAAGGCAAAGGAAGTCACTCAAGGGATGCCGAGCGAGCTCGACCGCCGCTTTGACGAGGAACTGGCGAGGGTCACCGGACCCGGCGGCCGCCTCGTCATCGGCAAGGACGAGCAGGGTCGAGCGATCGTCGAGAATTTCCCTGCTACCCTACCGAGCTTCTTCCGCACCTTTTGCGCGCTGAACGCAGCGAACGAGGCACTCGTTTCCGGCGACGAGCGATTCAGCTTCGCGGACCTCGACAGCATCTCAAATCGAGTAGCCGCTGGCCTGGTGGAACGGGGTATCGAGAAGGGCGATCGCGTCGGTATCGCCATGCGCAACTGCGCTTCCTGGGTCCTCAGCTACATGGGCATCGTCAAGGCGGGCGGGATCGCGACCTTGCTCAACGGATGGTGGCAGCCGGCGGAGATGGAGCATGCGGTCCTGCTGACCGAGCCGAAGCTGATCGTCGCGGATGCCTCCCGTGGCCGACGGCTTGCCGAGCGGTGCCGGGTTAGTGAAATCATCAGCCTGGACGTCGATCTTGCCGCCCACGAAGCCCTCGCACCTTTTCTCTCCGATGCTTCGATCGATCTTCCGGAGATCGATCCCGAGGACGATGCGACGATCCTCTTCACGTCGGGCTCGACGGGCGCGTGCAAAGGCGCGGTTTCGACGCATCGGGCCGTCACCACCGGCACTTACTCCTACGGGCTGGGGTTAATCGTCCTGCGTGCGCTGCTCGAACAGGAGGGCCGGCCGCCCAAGACGCCACGCACGCTCGTCAGCGTCCCCTTGTTCCACGTCACCGGCGAAGTGCCGGTGATGCTCAACAGCTTCGTCATCGGCCGCTGCATGGTAATCATGCCGAAGTGGGACGCAGCGGAAGCTCTTCGGCTGATCGAGAAGGAGAAGATCACCTATTTCGTCGGAGTGCCGACCATGAGCCTCGAGCTCATGAACCATGCGGACCGCGATAAATACGATCTGTCGTCGCTGAAGGACATTACCGCGGGCGGTGCTCCGCGCCCGATCAGCCACGTGGAACGGCTTAGGGGCGAGTTCCCGGAAGCGCAGCCGGCGCTGGGTTACGGACTGACCGAGACCAATGCCGTCGGATGCACCAACTTCTGGACGAACTATGCCGACAAGCCGGACTCCACGGGACGCGCGGCGAAGCCGTTTGTCGAGGTTGCGATCCTCGGCGAGGACGACCGTGCGGAAGCGACGGGCGAGCTTGGGGAGATCGGCATCCGAAGCGCCGCGAACGTGAAGGGGTATTGGCGCAATCCCGAGGCGACCGAAGCGGCGTTCACGAAGGATGGCTTCGTTCGCAGCGGTGACATCGGATATCTCGATGAAGACGGTTATTTGTTCATCGTCGACCGTAAGAAAGAGATCATCATCCGGGGCGGGGAGAATATCTCCACGGCGGAAGTCGAAGCCGAACTATACGCCTGCGACGCGGTCGCTGAGGCGTGCGTTTTCGGGGCGCCGGACGAAAGACTCGGCGAAGTTCCCATCGCGATCGTTCATTCAAACGGCGGCGACCTGAACGAGGATGAGTTGCGCGCATTCCTCGACGGACGTCTCGCGAAGTTCAAGATTCCCGAACGTATCCTGTTCGTGGATGCGCCCCTGCCCCGCCTCGGCACCGGCAAGATCGACCGCCGCGCGCTCAAGGCGCAGTACACAAGTTGAAGCTCGACCGACGCACATTGCTGATCGGCGGGGGCGCGGGCATTGGCCTGGTCGTCGCCTACGCGCTCTGGCCACACCACCTCGGCAGCGACCTCGCCGTGCAAAAGGGCGAGGAAGCGTTCGGAGGCTTCATCAAGATCGCCCGCGACGGCCGGATTACCGTGGCGATCCCTCAGGCCGAGACCGGACAAGGCATCTGGACCGGTCTCTCGCAGATCGTCGCAGACGAGCTTGGCGCGGATTGGGTTTCGATCGCCGTGGAACCTGCCCCGCTGACCGGCACCTACGGCAACGCACTGGCGAGCGAGCAAGGCTGGCTCGACAGCGTCGGCGTGATGCGGGCGCACAGCATCGAGAGCGACGGGCGCAGTCGAATCACTGCGGGCTCGACATCCATCCGAGCCTTCGCGGAACCAATGCGCGAAGCTGCGGCGGTTGCTCGTTCGATGCTCGTGGGCGCTGCCGCCGACCGGTGGAATGTCGATCCGGGCGCTTGCGAGACCGCCGACGGTTTCGTGATGAACCGCGGACGGACCTTCACCTTCGGCGAGCTGGCGGAGGAAGCGGCGGATCGATCGCCGCCCGGCAAGGCTCAGTTCAACCAGTCGACCAAGGGGCGCCTCGGGGGGCAGCCGCTTCCACGACTCGACGGTCCGGCAAAAGCCGATGGCGGCTGGAGGTTCGCAGCCGATGTCAGGCTTGCGGGAATGCTTTTCGCGAGCTTGCGGGTCGCTCCCGCCGGAGGACGGCTCACCAGCTTCAATCGCGATTCAATCGAACGCCTGCCCGGCATCCGGCACATCGCCGCGCGCGATTCCTGGATCGCCGTCGTCGCCGACAACTGGTTCGCGGCGGAGCGGGCAATCAAGGCGGCTGATCCGGTTTTCTCCGGCCCCAGGACGCCGGCACAGATGCGCCCGCTATTCGAGCAAGCATTGACCGGCGAAGGGCCTAGCCGGCGCTTCACCCGGGGCAATTACGATTCCACCGTGAGGGGATCGCGTCCGCTGGCGGCGACCTACTTCGTCGCCCCGGGCCAGCATCTCTCGCTCGAACCGCAAACCGCGACGGCCCGCTTCACTGGCGGACGGGTCGAAGTCTGGGCGCCGACCCAAGCGCCCGGCCTAGCCCGGGCTGCCGCGGCGCGCGCGGCACGCATCAGCGAGTCCGACGTGACGCTCTATCCGATGCCAGTTGGTGGACCTTCCGGCCGAGCGCTCGAACCCGATGCGATCGCATATGCGATCGAGTTCGCCCGGCAGCTCAAAGCTCCCGTGCAAGTCGTTTTCTCGCAGAGCGCGAACCAGAACCACGATCTACTCTCGCCCGGCGCACTCGCCCGGATGAACGCGCTGCCCGGCGCCGGCGGAATCACCGCCGCCTGGAGGATGCAAGTTGCGACCTTGAACGGGATGGGCTCGGCGATGTCGCGCCTTCTCGACACGGAGGAGAAACGCACCGCGATCCGCAACGCAATCGTCGGAATCCCTCCATATGCGATCCCGAACGTTACGATCGAAGCCATGCAGCCTTCCCTGCCCTTCACGGTGGGCTACATGCGCGGGTCGCCGGAACGCGAATTCGCCTTCTTCACCGAAAGCTTCGTCGATGAGCTCGCTCGCGCCGCGGGCCTGGAACCGCTCGCGTTCCGGATGTCGATGCTTGGCGACAACGGCCGCCTCGCGCGCTGCCTTCAAGGCGCGGCCCGGCTCGCGCAATGGGACGGCGGCGGCGCGGGGAGCACGATGGGAATCGCCGGCTGCTCGGCATTCGGATCGCATATTGGCCTCGTCGCCAGCGCGAGCATCGGCGGCGACAGCCAAGTAAAGGTCGAGCGGCTCGCCGCCGCCGTCGATTGCGGGCGCGCGGTCAACAGCGGCCTCGTCCAGCAGCAGATCGAAGCCGGGCTCATCTGGGCGCTGGCGCAGTCCACCGCCGCCGCGCCCGAATGGGTCGCCGGGATGCCGCGCGCGAGGCCGATCGGCGGGATCGGCCTTCCGCGCCTGGACGAGACGCCGGAGATCATCGTTGAGGTCATTCCCAGCAGCGACTCTCCTGGCGGAATCAGCGGCCTCGGCACGACGGTCCTCGCCCCCGCCGTCGCCAATGCGATCTTCGCGGCGACCGGCAAGAGGCTGCGCTCGCTGCCGTTCGATCCTATGGCCGCCTAATGACGCGCGAAGCGAAAGTCGGCGTACTGCTGATCAACCTCGGAACGCCCGATGCGCCCGAAGTACGCGCGGTGCGGCGTTATCTTGCGGAGTTTCTCAGCGATCCGCGGGTCATCGAAATCCCGAAATTCGCGTGGAAGCCGATCCTGTACGGAGCCATCCTCCCTACGCGGCCGCGGAAATCGGCCGAAGCCTACAATCAGATCTGGACCAATGAAGGTTCGCCGCTTCGGGTGATCGCCCACCGTCAGGCCGAGGCCCTGCGCAAGCGCCTGCCTGACCTCAGCATCCACTATGCAATGCGTTACGGAAATCCGGGCATTGCCGTCGCGATCGACAAGATGGTTCGGGAAGGCTGCACGCGAATTCTCGCCGCGCCGCTCTATCCGCAATATTCGGCGGCGACGACCGCGACCGCCAACGACGCCGTCTTCGCCGCGCTCGCCGCGATGCGCGATCAGCCGGCGATCAGGACCCTTCCGCCATATTATGACGAACCGCTCTATATCGACGCGCTGTGCACCAATTTGTCCCGCCAGATCGCCGCGCTGGACTTCGAGCCCGAACGCCTGCTGCTGAGCTTTCACGGAATGCCGCAGCGAACGGCCGACCTCGGCGATCCCTATTATGAGCACTGCCTTGAGACCGCGCGCCTGATTACGCAAGCGCTTGGCCGCGAGGTCGACGTCTCATTCCAGTCCCGCTTCGGACGCGCGAAGTGGCTCGAGCCAGCGACCGACGCGACGCTCCCTGGCTACCCTGCCAAAGGCATCAGGCGCATCGCCGTCGCCACTCCCGGCTTCTCCGTCGACTGCCTCGAGACTCTCGAAGAGCTCGGGATCCGCGGCCGCCATGCTTTCAAACAAGCCGGCGGCGAAGAGTTCGCTTTGCTCGACTGCCTCAACGATTCGCCCGAAAGCATCGCCATGCTTGAACGGCTGATCGAGCGCGAACTTGCAGGCTGGCCCCGCGGCGAATAGGGCGCCCGCTTCGAAACGGCAGGGAGCTTGACATGGCACGGGTCGCGATCGTCACCGGCGGAACGCGTGGGATCGGCGAAGCAATCAGCGTCGCGCTGAAGAATATGGGCATGAACGTCGCGGCGAATTACGCCGGCAACGACGAGCGCGCCCGCGCCTTCGCCGAGCGGACCGGAATCAAGGCGTTCAAATGGGACGTCTCCGATTTCGACGCGTGCCAGGAAGGCGTCCGGCAGGTCGAGGCCGACCTCGGCCCCGTCGATGTGCTCGTGAACAACGCCGGCATCACCCGTGACACGACGATGAAGCGCATGGACCACCAGAAGTGGCAAGACGTGATCGACACCAATCTCGGCGGCTGCTTCAACATGGCCAAGGCGGTGTTCGAGGGGATGACGGCGCGCGGCTATGGCCGAATCGTCAACATCGGCTCGATCAACGGCCAGGCCGGACAATACGGACAGGTCAATTACGCCGCCGCCAAATCCGGCATCCACGGCTTTACCAAGGCGCTGGCGCAGGAAGGAGCCCGGTTCAACGTGACCGTGAACGCGATCGCTCCTGGCTATATTGATACCGACATGGTCGCCGCAGTGCCCGAGGAGGTGCTCGGCAAGATCGTCGCCCGGATTCCGGTGGGCCGGCTCGGCAAGGCTGAGGAGATAGCGCGGGGAGTCGCCTTCCTGTGCGACGAGAATGCGGGCTTCATTACCGGCTCGACACTGTCGATCAACGGCGGCCAGCACATGTACTGATGGCGGAGGCCGACTACGCTCCGCCGAAGAAGCGCTCGGTGCTTATCGCCGGGCATCAGACTTCCATCAGCCTTGAACCGATGTTCTGGAACGCGCTGGAGGAAGCTGCGAAGGAACGCCGCTGCCCGGTCAATACACTTGTCGCTGAAATAGACGCCGCCCGGCTCGATGCGGACCAGCCGCCGAACCTGACCTCCGCAATCAGGCAGTGGCTGTTCGACCGGCGCTCAGGATCGCGCGAGTGAAAGCTGCGCCGCCGTCCGGCGCATGGTCGATGAACAGCGACGGTTCGATCAGCTCCAGTTCCATGATCCTCAGCGTGCCTTCGTCGTCCGGCACGATGTCGACGCGAGCGTAGGTGGCTTTGGCCGGCGCGGCAGCGAGCGCTGCTTGCGCAAGCTCAATTGCGCCGGAGGGCGGAGCATTGCAGTGGCGCGTCTCGCCCCCGTGATATTCCTGCACCCGGAAATCGCCGGAACGCGGGCGCTTCACGACGGCATGACTATATTCGCCGTCAAACAGCATCAGCGAGAATTCGCCGGTCCGGGAAATCTCCTCAATGAGCGGCTGGACGATCATGGGCTTGCCGCGGCTCTCCGATGGAATGTCATCGTTCGGCCCGAGCAGGTGGGCTCCCATCGCGCTTGCAGAGACCGGTGGCTTTATCACCAGAAATTCACAGCCGAATTGGCGGCGCGCTTCCTCAAGATCGGCATCCGAGCATGACTCGACTGCCAGCGTCGGAACCGTGGGAACGCCAGCCTCACCCAGCTCGGCGAGATAGGATTTGTCGCTGTTCCACCGGAGAAGCGCCGGCGGGTTGATCAGCGGCAGGCTGGCGCGCTCGGCGCGATCGAGAAAATCGAGCCATCGCGAATAGTCGAGATGATAGCCCCAGGCGACCAGCGGCAAGACCAAGTCGTATCCGGTTAGCTCGCCAGCCTCGGTCCATGCAATCGCTTCGACCGAAGCGCCTGCTTCGGTGAGGGCGCCGGCTTCGGCGTCATAGGCCCAAGCCCACGGCTCCGGGTAATCCGGCGCGGGAACCAGGACTGCAATGCGCATCAGCGCCCGAGCAAAATCCGCGCCTGGCCGGCAATCTGCGCGAGCATCGGCGCGCTCACATGGCCTTCGCTGCGCGCGCGAGCCACGAGCTCACGGAACTGCTCGATCCGCGGTCCCTGGTGGGCAATCCAGCCATCGACGCACTCGTCGAGATCGTCTCCGCGGCAGCGCGACAGGAACTCGATGCGAAGTTGCTCGAAATCGCGCGCGAGACCTGCGGTGAGGAGGCGTTCCCACTGATCGGCTGGCACGAAGCGCGCGACTTGCTGCTGTGCCCAATCGAGCCCCAGCGCTTCGCCAAGGCGGGTGTAGGCGCGGGTCACCGATAGCTCATCAATCTTCTGCCGCGCGGCGAGCGCCGCAATTCCGAACACGCCGTCGAGCTCGTAGAGCCGGACGAGGCCGCGGACGATCTCCTCGCTCGCACCGAGGGCCAGGAGGCGATCGCGGCGTGCCGCCGCCTCGTTGCGCACTTCGGAGCGAATAAGCTTTGTCGCCGCCGCCGAGACCTTTCGCACACCGGGCTCCAGAGACTTGCACAGGGTAGAGATCCGCATCTCGCCGCCGGCGGCGCGCAGGATGTCAGATAGGTGTGCGCTGATGCTTGCGGCGGCAATCGAGAAGAGCTCGATGCGCACTGTCTCCGGAAGCGTCGCTTCCTCGATCTCGATCCACAATTTGTCGAGGTCGAGCAGCCGCTCGGCGACAAGGAAAGACGCCACCACCTGTTGAAGGGACGCGCCCTCCTCCTCCATCAGATCGAACGCCATGCCCGGACCGAGCCGGTTCACGAGGCGGTTGGCGACCTTGGTGGCGATGATCTCGTTGCGCAGGCGATGCGCGCGGATCGAATCCGCGTGCGTCTTGCGCATCGGCTTCGGGAAAGCGTCGAACAGCTGCGGCTCGACCAGCGCATCCTCGGAAAGACGAAGTTCCTCGGCCGCGGCCTGGAGAACGATCTTCGAGATCGACAGCACGACCGCAAGCTCGGGCCGGGTCAGGCCCCGATTCTCCTGCGTTCGCCGCATCAGCTCTTCGCTCGAGGCAAGTCCCTCGACCTGGCGATCAAGCCGCCCGGAAGCTTCGAGCAGCTCGATCGTCCGCACGTGCGCCGGAAGGGCCGTGGCTCCGCCCGCCTCCGCGATCGATAGCGCGAGAGTCTGAAGCCGGTTGTCCTCGAGCACGATGTCCGCGACGTCGTCGGTCATCTTCGCGAGCAGGCTGTTGCGCTTCTCGAAGGAGAGCGTCCCGTCCCGCATCTCGCGGTTGAGCGGGATCTTGATGTTCACTTCGTTATCCGAGCAGTCGACGCCAGCGCTATTGTCGATGAAGTCGGTGTTGATGCGTCCGCCATGTTCCGAGAATTCGATGCGGCCCGCCTGAGTGACGGCGAGATTCGCACCCTCTCCGATCACCTTCGCGCGAAGCTGGCTCGCATCGACGCGGAGGACGTCGTTCGAGGGATCGCCGACGTCCGACTGGCTCTGCTTCGAGGATTTGATGTAGGTCCCGATGCCGCCGAACCAGAGCAGGTCCACTGGGGCCTTCAGGATCGCGTTGATCAGCGCGGTCGGCTCCAGCTCCTTGGCGCTCGTCCCGAGGGCCTCGCGGGCCTCCGCGCTGAGCGGGATGGACTTTTCGGTGCGCGGAAAAACGCCGCCGCCCTTTGAGATCAGCTCCCTCTTGTAATCATCCCAGCTCGAACGCGGCAGGTCGAAGAGGCGCTTGCGCTCCACCCAGCTTTTCGCCGGATCGGGGTTCGGATCGATGAAGATGTGACGATGGTCGAATGCGGCGACGAGCTTCAATGACTTCGAAAGCAGCATTCCATTGCCGAACACGTCGCCGGACATGTCGCCGCAACCCGCGGCCGAGACTTCGTCCGACTGAACGTCGACGCCCATTTCGAGGAAGTGGCGCTGGACGGAAATCCACGCCCCCCTGGCGGTGATCCCCATCGCCTTGTGGTCATAGCCGTGGGAACCGCCGCTCGCGAAGGCGTCGCCAAGCCAGAAATTGTGCTCGAGCGCGATCCCGTTGGCAATGTCCGAGAAGGTCGCGGTGCCCTTGTCGGCGGCGACCACGAAATAAGGATCGTCGCCGTCATGGATCACGACCGAATCCGGATGCGCGACCTTGTTGTTCACCAGGTTGTCGGTGATCGAGAGCAATGAGCGGATGAAGATTCGATAGCTTTCGGTCCCTTCGCCCAGCCACGCCTCGCGATTCGACATCGGCGGAAGCTGCTTGGGATAGAAGCCGCCCTTGGCGCCGGTCGGGACGATGACAGCGTTCTTGACCAGCTGAGCTTTCATCAGCCCCAGGATTTCGGTGCGGAAATCGTCGCGCCGGTCGGACCAGCGAATTCCGCCGCGAGCAACGGGTCCGCCGCGCAGGTGGATTCCCTCGACGCGGGGGCTGTAGATCCAGATTTCACGCCATGGCACTGGCGCTGGAAGGCCGGGAACCTGCGAAGAATTGATCTTGAACGCCAGCGCCTCTTCGGCTGCGGGCGCGAATGCGTTGGTGCGCAAAATCGCGAGGACGAGCGAGCGGAGACGGCGCAAGATGCGGTCGTCATCGATTGACCGCACCTTGGCCAGCGATCGATCGAGTTGCTCGCGGTAATCGGCAATCTGTTCGTCGCGCTTCTTCGCCGAGGGGTCGTGCGCCGCAACGAACAGGCCGATCAGCGCCCGCGTCGCGTTCGGGGCCCGCCGCAGCGCATCGACGACAGTGACGAGGCTGAAGGCGCTCCCGGTCTGACGGAGATAACGGAACCACGCGCGGATCCACACGACCGCCTGCGTATCGAGGCCAGCGTAGAGCACGAGCTGGTTGAACTCATCGTCCTCCGCCGCCCCGCACAATACGTTTGCAATTGCGCGCTCGATCTCCGTCGCCCGGGCGAGGATCGAATCGACATCCGCCTCTGGCCCGACTTCGACGTGGAAATCGTGGATATAACCGATTCCACCGTCCAGCTCGGTCGGAAGCTCCTCCAGCACCCGAAAGCCGAAATTTTCGAGCACCGGCACCGCCTCGGAGAGGGGGATGAGGCCGCTCTCTCGATAAGCCTTGAGCCGCAACTGGCGCGGCTGGTCCGTCACGATCCGCGAAATGCGGACGTCGCGGTCGGCGTCGCCCGAGAGTTCGCACAGACGAAGGATGTCGGCCGCACCTTCCTCGGGAGCCGCTCGTGAGCGATAGCTGTCCGGGAATGCTCCGATATAGGTGAGTGCGAGACGCGTGGCGCGCGCGGCGCCCGCGGCAGCGATCAGCTCGGCTTCGACGGCCGGAGCCCAGCCCCGCACCATCTCGACGACGGCGGCATCCAGCGCCCCGGCGTCGGGCGGTGGCGCATCCTCGTCGATATATTGGGTGTAGCGGATGAGAGCGAGGTCGGCGTCGCCAAGCTCGACCGTCCAGCTCGTGACTTCGCGGCCCACTTCATTCTCGAGAAGCATCGCAATCGCGAGGCGGCGCGCGGTGCTCAATTCCTCGCGCGGCAGCCAGACGAAGGTGAACAGCTGTCCCTTGAGGATGCTCCGGACCTGGATAAGCGCGGGCCTCGGACGATCGGCCAGCGACATCGCCATCATCACCAGGTCGCGCAATTCCTCATAGTCGATGGCGATGACGAGGTCGCGGGGGAGCGAGGCCACGGCGTGGCGGAGCGCCTTGCCGGAGTGGCCCTTGGGATCGAAGCCAAAGTCCTTGTCCAGCTGCTTCAGGCGCTCGCGAAGCACCGGCACCTTGCCCGGCTGCACCCTGAGAGCCTCGCTGGTCCATAGACCAGCGTGGACTCCGATTGCGGTAACCTTGCCATTCTCCCGGATGGGAACGACGACAAGGTCGAGCGGCACCCGACGGTGAACGGTGGACTTGCGCTCCGCCTTCGCCATCAGCGGAACTTCGCCACCTTTCTCGAGGTAGCGCATCGCATCGAGGCATCCGCCTTCGTCGGTTGGAGCGCCCGGAATGCTGAAGATGCCGAGAGATTCGGCAGGCTGTTCGTAAGGCTTCTCGATATGATAGCCGAGGAGAGTCATCGCGCCGTCGGCAAACCAGTTGAGGAGCGCGGCGCCTTCCGGCTCGGCGGCCGCGGCGTCGGCGCGCATCCGCGCCTGAAGCTTCTCCCAATCGCGAACCGCCAGCCGCACGTCGTCGAGCACCCGCCGAAGATCGGCAGCGAGCTCCTGCCGGCCACGAGCGTCGGCACGGTCTAGCTCCAGATACATCATGGATTCGCGGCGGTGCTTGTCGCCGCACAGCGCCTCAACCCGCTCCAGCTCTCCATTCTCGTTGCGGTCTACGCAGACCACGGGGTGAAGCAGCCGGTGGATCGTCAGCTGGCGCTGCGCGACCGCATTGGCGACGGAGTCGACGAGGAACGGCATGTCATCGTTGATGATCGCGATGCGCATCCGCCGGCGCCCGGCTTCGCCGCCCGTCGATTCGATCTTGAGCGCCAGTTCGCCGCGGCGGCGCCTGGCGGCCACGTCCGCGATGAACTCGGCGGCCTCGCGCTCGGACTCGCGGTCGAGCCCTTGGGTTTCACCTGGGAGTGCGTTTGCAGTCAGCGCCTTGCGAATCGACTCGACCAGCGGCGGGTCCAGGCGCGTATGGGCCGTCATTGAGATTTCTGCTCCGGGGGCTGTCACGAGAACGGCGGGCCTATAGACCTGCGCTCCGCAGGGGAACAACCCCGCGGCTGTTTAGCCGAATTGTAATTCAGCGTTTAAGCGACGCGACGAATGGCGCGCTCGACCAGCGCTTCATCATCGACGATCGCCACGGCCTCATGACGTCCGTCGGGTCCGCGACGGGTCACGACAACCGCGAATTCTTCCTCTGTGGACACATCTTCGAGGGAGATGGTCGGAGCCGAGCGCAGCCGCGCACGAGCGACCTCGCCCTTCGTGTCAGCCTTCGGTTCGGGGCGTCGAGCCTCACGCTCGGCCACGACCAGTGCCTTGAGGCCACCGGGCTGCTTCTCAATGAGATCCTGGAACGCGCCCGAGGCAATGTCCCGGCGGAGCGCATAGGACAGCGCCGCCGCGAATTCGGTCAGCCGCGCTTTGTCATAGTCGATCCCGAAGACGAGCTTGACCACGGCCGTCATCGGCGCCCGCGCCTGAACCTTCACTCCCGATTCCTCAAGCAGCTCGGCATAGTCTTCGGGGCTCTGCCGAGCTGCCAGGGCAAAATCGTAAGCGAGGGAAAGGGCGCGATAGAGCGCGACGCGGGTCCGGCCCTCGCCCGCCTTTACGGCATCCGCGGTCTCCCGGGCCGCCCAGAGGCGATCGGCAAGTGCCGCATCGTCGCCAACGGTGATTTCAGGAAGATCATTGCTTTCCACATCGGCGAGCGGACCGTCTTCCCAGGAGAAATGCGGCGCGGGCGTTTCAGCGGTCGTATCGGCGATCGCTTCGACTTCAGGCGCAAATGCAGGTTCGTCGGCGACTTCCGTCAGCTCGAGCGTTTCATCGGCTTCGGGCGAAGGTTCGTCGATCTCGGCGCTGGCGGGCTCCTCCTGGACCGGTACGTAAGCAGGAGCTTGCTCTTCCACGCACTTCCAGTTGATGACGCCGTAGATGAAATCGATCGTCTCTCCGTCCGATGAGAAGGGCATGAGGATTCCGCGATAACAGATCGTTTCCTCACGCTGGTTCGCATATTCGGCTTCGAAACCGATCGGAGCGCGATTGGCGATAATCTGCAGATAATGGTCGGTGAGACGCGACAGCAGGGAGCGGCTCGGGACGTCGGCTATCCGCCGAGTATCTTCGCTGAGCCCGCATTCCTCGCGGATTGCGCCGCCGATATAAGGAATCGCCGGATTATCGCGCCCGCAGGTGAAATCGAGAAGGACGCTGTTGGCAGCGAAATCGGTGACGTCAGCGGGCTCCAGGTCCTCGATCGAAGGGAATTCGCGTCCCTCCAGCAAAGCGACCCAATAATTGTAGGCACGCACGTGCATTCGGCGCTCGTCGGTGCCGATCGCGGCGGCCACGTCATTGGGCACGGCTGCGTCCGACGACGCCAGCCCTTCAAAATCGCTCGGATGTTCGCGGTAACTGTCCATTTGCGCGGCGCCCACTTCCCTCCAGATTGAGGGGAAAATGGCGGACGGCGGTTACCAAAGCGTTAAGCATGTTTGTTGTAGAGGAAGTCCGAGCGGTGCTTGCCCGCGGCGCGCCGCGCTGTTAGGGGGCGCGCGCTTTCTCCAAAGAGAACCAAGCCGCTTTAGCTCAGCTGGTAGAGCACATCATTCGTAATGATGGGGTCGCGTGTTCGAGTCACGCAAGCGGCACCACCTCGCGCTCGCTTGGGGGCTCACTCCAAATCAGGCCCTTTGGCGCACCCGGTGCTCCGTCTCGACGAAATGGCTTTGGCTTGCGAACAGGTCGGCGATCGCGCGAGCGAGAGATGGCAGCGACCCCGAGTAATAATCCTCCGCAAAGCGTCGCAATGCCATTTCTCTTGCTGACGTCGGAGTCAGGGCCGGTCCATAGATGAAGGTGCCATAGGGCCCGTAGCGCGTTCGAGTGAGGATGCCTTTCGTCACCAGGCGGTTGAGCATGGAGCGCACGGCGGGGTTTGACAGGTCCCTGGTGAGTTCTGCCCGGACATCCTCTGCAGTCGCAAGCCCACGCCGATAGACGACGGCCGCGATTTCACGCTCGCGACGATAGAGGAGCTCGACCTCGCGGGGGAGGCCGCTGGCGAGCGAACGTTCGCCGGAACCATCGAAAGAAGCTTGATCGCCAATATACATTTCGAACGTCCATTGCTTTCAATTTCTAGTTCTATTAGTACTTTTAAACCGCCATGTATTCAAGGGCTAGACGATGGGCCAGGCAATTCTTCCGACGCACCCCGTCGAAGTCGGGGAGGCGCTTCCGCCCGAGGTCGTCAAGCTCTTCCCACGCATGCGCGAGCTTGCGAGCCTGGTCTATTTGAACGGTGGCGCGACAGCCAGGGACGTGCAGGCCGGCATCGCCGATTCGCTGACGATCTGCGGCGTTCGAACCCTTCTCAATCGCTTGGTTCGCAAGGGCATTCTACATCGCCGGAGAAGCGGCCGTCATACCGAAGTGCTCTATTTGCCCGCGATCGTAACAGCCGAACTGAGGCAAGCCGCGCTCGTCGAATTCGTGCAGCGCAATTTCGATGGATCTACGGTCAGCGCGCTTCAGACCATTTCCAGGCTGGTCTGACCTCGCGCAAGCGCTTGTCGCTGCAACCGGTGTAACCGGAAAGACACGCTCGATTTCCTTTCGTCCAACCGGGCTAGTCATAAAGTTCGAATAGCACTACGTCGTCCTTTTCGCAGGATCCCTGCGATGCGGCTGCGCAACCTTGTTCTTGCCCGTCGCTCGCCGGTTCCTGTCTTGCAGAGGGGACGATAACGATGATCAGTAGTTTGAAGCGCTCGCTGCTCGCGACGACGCTGCTTGGAGGGGTTGCACTTTCCGCCCCCACCTTCGCTCAGGATGCCCAGACGCCGTCGACTTGCCCGCCTGGCACTCCGGCAGGAACGAATGGCTGCGTTGCTCCTGAAGCCGCGCCCGCTCCGTCGTCGAACGAAGCGATCGTCGTCACCGGTTCGCGCATCGTATCGCCGAACATCACCTCGCTCGCCCCGGTCCAGGTGGTCGGTGAGCAGGACATCAACCGCTCGGGCGCGGTCAACGTTCAGGACGTCCTGACCCAGAACCCGGCAATCGGTACGCCGTTGCTCAGCACGACGAACTCGGCGTTCCTGACGTCGGGCGCCGGCACGGCCACGATCGATCTTCGTAACCTCGGCACCAACCGCACGCTGATCCTGATCAACGGGCGTCGCGTCGTCGGCGGTCTTCCAGGTTCGCCGATCGTCGACCTCAATGTCATCCCGACGCAGTTCATCGAGCGCATCGACATCCTGACCGGCGGTGCCTCGTCGCTCTACGGTTCGGACGCCGTCGCCGGCGTTGTAAACTTCATC
>Ga0207694_10000856_pt1 | contig 27098 bp, 15 predicted proteins | sample KBSC34metaG_FD_184353 | JGI IMG/M metagenome (GOLD analysis project Ga0207694, IMG submission 184353) | Corn rhizosphere microbial communities from Kellogg Biological Station, Michigan, USA - KBS C3-4 metaG (SPAdes) (version 2) | ecosystem: Host-associated > Plants > Roots > Rhizosphere > Soil... | reverse complement strand
CAGGAGCCCGGGGTTACGGCCCGGTAGGGCTACCAGTTGCCCCAACACACCCACATCTGGCGGAGAGGGCGCGAGTCGAACGCGCAAGTCCCAAAGGCACGGCCCGCTTCAAACGGGATCGGCTTGCCACATGCCGAACCTCTCCAATTCTCATGACACAAAACAGCACACATCAACTGGCTCGCACGAACGTTCCGTCTGTTAGCGCCTTGCGAATGTAGCGCATGAGAGTGATCGCCTTGAATTCAGCCGTGAGCGTTGCTCCGCCGATGTCTTCAAGCGACACCGGGAATTGGTACCTCAGTCCTTCCACGTCGACGGTGTAGAACATATTGCCTGTGCGATAGAAGGAAAACCTGGTCATGTTGTCCTTTACGATCTGCTTGATACTCGGCGTCATTTGATTGATCCTCTCTGATTCACAACTGCCCACTCTTAAAATGGCGGCAGCGGCGCGAGTCGAACGCGCAAGTCCCGAAGGCACGTCCCGCTTCGAACGGGATGGGCTTGCCAGATGCCCAACGCTACCTCTACCCGAGATCGTGGCGGTAGGAGCAGGACTTAAACCTGCACATGCTGTGCGGCGTGAGCCTCGCTTCCGACGAGGTGCGATACCGTTCCGCTCATCCTACCGACTAAAACAAGACTCTTACCTCAAACGTCACTGCGAGCGAACAGCGAGCGGCTGCCGCATGCAATGCTGGCGGAGACGATCCGATTCGAACGGATGGTGCCTCTTCAAAGGGCACTCCGCGTTAGCGGTGCGGCGCCTTAGACCACTCGGCCACGTCTCCTTGAAATCTCTGGTGGGGATGGAGAGATTTGAACTCTCACGCGCGAAGGCACTGGTTTCTAAGACCAGCGTGTCTCCCATTTCCACCACATCCCCATGACTTACTAACTCGCCGCAGCTTAGTTACACTTCCAGCGTTCAGGTTCTGAGCACCAAACCTGTTGACACCAATGGTGGGCTCCCAGGGACTCGAACCCTGAAGATGACACAGCTTTTGAGGCTGCCGCGTCTGCCTGTTCCGCCAGGAGCCCACAAAACAAAAGCCCCTCGATTTCTCGAGGGGCTTGGCGGTCATTCAGAACTTAACCTAAATTCAGCCGCACCCCTCCGTGCTCAGCAAATCACTGAGGCTTTCGGACCGATACGACTTGAATAGGTTCATCACGAAACCGAGAATACCTCAGTTCTAAGTTCAGCGCAACTCACTTTCTGGTAATTACCCAAAGTAAGTAGCGCAAGTATTGCGATTGGTGTTGCTTCTTTTTGAGAAGTGGGGCATGATGACAATCATGCTGAATCGAGTCCCATCGACGAGAAATCACGAAGCGAAAGGCCTCCGGCCGTATTCGCAAGGTGAAATTCTGTCCGTGCCAGAGCTCGATTGGACAAGCGCGTAGCGCGTTTTCCAAGCAGACTTTTGAGCCCCTGGCCTGATGGTCAGGGGCTTTTTCGTGGCGTTTAAGGACTGTTGTCGCTGTGCGACCGGATTCGCGACACAGGCAAGTAAGGATCACTCTCATGATTCGTATGGAAATTTTCGATAACCACATTCCTGTGTTCGGTCAGGCTGATGACCGTACGCTGAACCAGATTCGCGTCTGCGCGCGTACAGCCGACAAAGTAGCACTGATGCCCGACAACCACGTTGGATACGGTGTGCCGATCGGCGGCGTCGTAGCGTACAAGAATGCGATCAGCCCGACGGGTGTTGGCTATGACATTGGCTGCGGCAACAAGGCCGTTCGTGTCGATATGCCTGGCTCGGAGCTGCGAGCGCGGATCGCCAAGATCATGGACGATGTGTGGTCGGTAATCAGCTTTGGTGTTGGCCGCAAGAACAACGAGCGGGTTGATCATGCTCTGTTCGATGATGAGGTGTGGAAGCTGAAGGCGATATCACCTCTGAAGGAGATGGCGCGCAATCAGCTCGGCACCGTGGGCAGCGGCAACCACTACGTGGATCTGTTCGTAGATGAGCAGGATCGCGTTTGGATTGGCGTGCACTTCGGTTCCCGCGGCTTGGGTCATAAGACGGCAACCCATTTTCTAAAGGCCGCTGGCGCTTCGGACGGGATGGACGTGGAGCCTTGCGTTCTTTCAACTGATAGCGATCTCGGAGCTGACTATCTCGAGGCGATGCGCGTGGCCGGTGACTACGCCTATGCGGGTCGTGACTGGGTCTGCGCGCGCGTGGCGGAGATCCTGGGTGCACCAATTCTCGAAGAAGTGCATAACCATCACAACTACGCCTGGCGCGAAGAGCACTCGGGCGAACAGATGTGGGTTGTGCGCAAGGGTGCGACACCGGCCTTTCCGGGTCAGCGCGGATTCGTTGGCGGCACGATGGGCGAGCAGTCGGTCATTCTCGAAGGAGTTGAGAACGAGCATGCCCGCTATTCGCTCTATTCGACCGTGCACGGAGCTGGTCGGGCACTCGGTCGTCGCGAGGCGACGGGCGTCGTCGACCGCAAGACCGGAGTGGTCAAGCGTGCCGGCAAGGTGACGCCAGACATGATGCGCGCCTGGGTGGATCGCGCGGCGATTGAACTGCGCGGCGCCGGGCTCGACGAGTCACCTGACTGCTACAAGCGTCTCGATGAGGTGCTTGAGTCTGTGGGGGACACGGTGCGCATCCTTCACCGTCTCACGCCTGTTGGAGTCGCAATGGCGGGAGCAAACGAGTTCGATCCATATAAGGACTAAACCGTTAACCGGATTGGCTGCCCGGGGTGGAAATCGCTCCGCGCAGCCAGTTCACAATCAGGCGAATCGAGCAGATTACACTGTGGACGCCTGATAGGGAGGCGCTATGAAGCTTGCAGAAGCACTGGCTGAGCGCAGCGACTGCCAGATCAGAATCGAAGAGATAAGAAAGCGGCTGATCCGTTCAGCGCGAGTGCAGGAAGGCGAGCAGCCGGCTGAAGACACGACTGAGCTACTGGCCGAGACCGAGCGCGTCTTTGCGCGCCTGCTTGAACTCGTCAGCGCAGTCAACCGCACCAACTCGAAAACCGCATTCGATGACGGACTTTCAATCTCGGATGCGATTGCAGAACGGGATGTGGTTGGCAAGCGTCGCGATTTCCTGGCTGGAATTGCAGATGCTGCAAGCACCCGTCAGGATAGGTATTCGAAGTCTGAGGTGCGATTTGTTGCTACCGTTTCTGTCGGGAAGCTGCAGGCGGAAGTGGACCAGCTTGCGAAGCAGTATCGCGAACTGGACACGAGGTTGCAGGAGCTGAACTGGAAAACTGAATTGATCTGAGCAGTTGGTAATCCTTGTTTGCGGCGAGCACAAGCCCAGCCGGGGGTAAAGCCGGCATCCTGGCGATTCCGAAGAGCCGGAATCTGGGGTTCGACTCCCCATCTAACAGCGCAGGCTCCGTACGGTCACAAGGGCACGATGTATTGAGCACAAGTTACTACCGCGTGCTGGGCAACAAGGGTGAGGGTGGGATTGGGGACGCTCAAATCCCGATAGGCGGCCGACTGGGAGTGAATGGCCGCGGTGCAGTATGTGACAGTTTTCTTGAGGCATCTCACGTGTGGCCACATTAAGTCTGAGACCACGAGGTGCCACCTTTGTGACGGGACGAAGAGCCTGTATTCGACTAATAACTGATAGGAGCATTGAGCGTTGTTGATCAGCTGTTGCCATGCACATCAGCTCGGATCGTATGAGGTTGTATCCTTGTGTGGCAGTCTATTTGACCCGCCACATTTTGAGGTTCCCCACGCATGGCTGGTATCAGCCTGGAGAAGATTGAAGCACTGGCTCCTGACCAGCCTTCCCTCGTCGCGGCTCGAAAGCTGGTAAAACCGAATGGGTGGTCAGGGCTTTCATCCGATAACGCCGGCTTGATCTGGGGCGAATGCCAGGGGTCTGGTTCATCGCCTTACCGCGTGATTGTTTCGGAAGCAGATGCCGGCTATAAATGCACATGCCCGAGCCGGAAGTTTCCCTGCAAGCACAGCCTTGCGCTGATGTGGATGAGGGCGGAAGGGAAAGTGACCTTCGAAGCTGCCGCGACTCCTGAATGGGTTCAGGATTGGCTGCGACGACGGCGAACGAGTTCTGGTGCTCCAGCGGAGTCAGAGAAGGACAACGCGCCAAGAACCAAGAGCCTGGCTCGGGCTGTTCTCGCAAAACCGGATGAGGTAGATCCCAAAGGTGAAGAGCGTGCAGCCGCGGCACGCGAACGTGCGCGCCGCGAGCGTGAGGCTGCAATTGTTGCTGGACTGGATGACCTAGATACCTGGCTCGTAGATCAGGCTGAAGCGGGTCTGGCAGGATTCGCGGCACATGCGGGCAAGTCGTGCCGGTCGATCGCGCAAAGGCTGGTCGATGCGAAGGCACCTGGGCTGGCGTCGCGAGTGGATGCTCTGCCGAACCGCATCTATGGCCTTCCGGAATCTGCGCGACCCATGGCTGCGGTGGAGCAGCTTGGTCAACTGCATCTGATCGCCGAAGCATATCGACGCCAAGACAGTCTTGCTCTCGATCTGCGCGCCGATGTTCGCCGCGAAGTTGGCTGGACCCAATCGCGCGAGGCGTTGCTCAGTGAAGAGGGAACGGTGACCGTCGGCGGTAGCTGGCGGGTAGCAGGCACTTTGAGCGAAGTGCAGCCGGATAAGTTGCGGCGACTCGAAACCTGGCTGTGGCGTGAAGAGCCAGGAGAAGGTCCTCGGATCGCAGCGCTGGTTGACTTTGTGCCTGTGGCTGCAGGCCAGACCAAGGGTACATACAGAACGGGAGAGCAGATCGACGGAACCCTGGTGTTTTATCCCTCATCACGGCCAGTCCGCGCATTGATCAAGGAAGTGACGAGTCCTGCGCAGGAACGTGATTCAGAGCTTGCGCTCGGTGACCACAATCTCCCGAGGGCATATTCAGAATACGAAGAGGCACTGGCCACGATTCCCTGGCTCAACGTCTGGCCACTTTCCTTCGCGGATACGCGGTTGCGGCGAAATGGCGAGAGGCTGTTTCTATGTCCAGCAGACAGTGACGAGCTTGCTCTTCCACTGATCTCGAGTCAGTCAGAAGCAGCTTCGCCCTTGCTAGCGATGGAGAAATTCTCCGGCTTCGCCCTCTGGGACGGGTACGCGTGCCGGCTTTGCCTGGCGCAGACGCCTCTTGGTCGGTGGGTGAGTGAATGAACACTGAAGAGCTGAGAGCAAAGCTGCTGCCGATGCTATTGAGTGGAGCGCGACGAGACTCGGGTGATGAGTTGCTGAAGCTGGGGAGCGATCGAGAGCACTCGCTCTTAAGGGCGCTCAGCCTGACAGGCCAGTCGCTGCGATTTACGCGTCCCGCGGTTCCGAGCGAATTTGCCGTGGAGCGCTGGCCGCGTGATGAAAGACGTATGGTGCCGGACAGATTGAGACGGCCGATGCTCCGGCTGCTCGATCGAAGCACGGACGACACTGCCAGGGCTTTAGCGCTTGGCTTCGACAAGCTGAGGTTGCGTCCGCACCCGTTCGACTTGCCCATGCTCGATGGATTTGTACAGCGGTATGCGGATCGCTTGGGAGCGACTGCGCAATTCTGGGTGCTGCGGCAGGTCCCAGCGCAGAGACTTCACGGATACTTCGAAGCGGATGAGCTTACCCCTGAGAACTGGACCGAGAGTTCATTGCGCCCACGCGTCAAGTTCTTGAAGGAGCTTCGCAAGCGGGATGGAGCGGCCGCGCGAAAGCTTCTCGAGCAATGCTGGGCTGGCGAAAACCCCGACAACCGTGTTCAGTTGCTCTCGACCATCCAGACCGGACTTTCGGCGGAAGACAGGGCGTTCCTCGAGAGTATTCAGAAGGATCGAGCACCGCGCGTTCGCGCCATTGTGCACAGGCTCCTAACGGCTCTTTCCGGAGAGGCGGGCGAAAACGCTGCATTGACTGCGTGCATGAATCGAATTCAACGAACGAAGACCGAGCTCCTGAAGAAGCGCACCGCTCTGAAACTGGAACTGGCCGCCAACGTGAAGGAGCATGAGGCGAATCGCTGGATCCAGGAGCAGTTTGCGGATGTGAATTTGGAGCAGTTGGCCCATGCGTGCGAGCTGTCGGATCGGGAAGTGATTGATGCCGCCGAAAAAGACGACAATCTGCTCTTTGCGCTGGCCTTGATGGCGTCGCGCGAGAAGAGTCTTGATCTGCTCGATGTGATTACGGATGAGTTGCCCGACGCATGGGGACGAATGAGCGAACTTAGCTCGGAAGACAATTTGGAAAAAGACCGAGAGGAAATCGAGGCCTGGGCAGGTGCGCTGATTAAGCCCAGGAAGTGGTTGCCCGTGGTGCCTTTCCCCGCCTGGAGTTGGCTTCACCGGCAGATAGAAGGGCCTCTCTCGGCCGGCATCATGCGAGATGTTATGGCTTCGAAAGCCTGGGAGGAACAACTCGATCCGGAGAAGAAGGGCGGATCGGAGTTTGTGCAGGTGATGTGCGCGCTGTGCCCGCAGGAGTTGCGCGGAATGGTGCGTGCGCAGCTTGAGCGGCTCGAGGCCGATCGGAAAGACAAGGGATGGATGTTGCTGGACATTCTGGATGAGTTGGAGAACCTGCGATGAGTGATCAGAAATTGCGTCTACCGGCTGAGGAGATTTACTCGGCTGAGATCCAGGCATTGGCGAAGAATGATGACGGCGGTCGGCCGCCCAATTGGCGGCTGTCGCCGAAAGCCGTGGTGACGTACCTGCTGGGCGGAAAGGCGACGGACGGGACTGAGATCTCGGCGAAGTACATCGGCAGCCGACGCCTGATTGAGACTGCCGTAGCAACACTGGCCACCGATCGAGCACTTCTCCTGCTTGGATTGCCGGGGACGGCCAAGTCGTGGGTCTCTGAGCATCTTGCGGCTGCGATTTCAGGGTCGTCGCAGCGGATCATTCAATGCACGGCGGGCACGGACGAAAACCAGGTTCGCTATGGATGGAACTACGCGCTACTGCTTGCGAAGGGTCCAAGCATCGATGCGCTGGTGAAGACTCCGTTGACGCGCGCCATGGAAGACGGGACGATTGTGCGTTTCGAAGAGCTTACCCGCATGGGATCAGATATTCAGGACACACTGATTACGGTTTTGTCGGAGAAGACGCTTCCTGTTCCGGAACTGGACATCAGCATCGATGCCACGCCCGGATTCAATGTGATCGCAACGGCGAACAACCGCGACAAGGGCGTGAACGACCTTTCGTCAGCTCTGAAACGGCGCTTCAATGTTGTTGTACTTCCATCGCCGGCCACGCTCGAAGAGGAGACCGGGATCGTGGTGAAGCGCGTGGGTGAGATTGGGACCAGCCTTACGCTGCCTCCGATCGAACCGGCAGAGAAGGAACTTGCCCGGATCGTCGTTCTCTTCAGAGAACTGCGTGAGGGAAAGACGCTGAACGGAAAGATAAAACTAAAGACCTCTTCAGGTTCGCTTTCGACGGGAGAGGCCATTTCCGTTGGCGTGAGCGCCTGGGCGGACGCGGCCTATTTCGGCAATGGCACGATCGATGCGCAGAGCCTGGCGACAAATCTGGTGGGAGCTGTAGTGAAAGATCCGGTGCAGGATGCGGTGGCGCTCGAGGAGTATCTCGAGAATGTGGTTCGCACCCGCGATGAATGGAGTGATCTGTATCGCGCGATCCGGGATGTGATGTGAACGTAAATGGATGAGCGGCTGCACATCTTCGGAGTCCGACACCACGGGCCAGGTTCTGCCGCGCTGCTGAAGCGCGCTCTGGACGTCGTCAACCCGGCCTGCGTGTTGATTGAAGGAACTCCTGAGGCTGACGATCTGATTCCATTTGCCGCGGCGTCGGGGATGAAGCCTCCAGTCGCGCTGTTGGTGCACGCGAGCTCCGATGCAAACGCGGCATTCTTCAGTCCCTTTGCGGAGTTTTCTCCGGAGTGGCAGGCGGTGCAATGGGCTCTTTGCCGTGAGAAACCGGTGCGATTCATTGACTGGCCCGGGGGAATCACGATTCATGAAATGATCGCGGCGAGAAACAAGGATCCGGAAGAGATTGAAGTTGAGGTCGATTCTGACCCGCTCGACGTTTTGGCTGAAGGCGCGGGGTACACGGACGGAGAAGCATTCTGGAACGGCTTGATCGAGCAGGGAAGACTGGGCCAGTTCAATGAGGGAAGTGCGGGGGCGAACGCCTTGAAGGTGTTTGCTGCAATCGAGCGCGCGATGACAGATGTTCGGGCGGACTCAGAACCTGCGAGGAGCGAACGCTCGCGTTTGCGCGACCAGCAGCGTGAGGCCTGGATGCGTATCCACATCCGCCAGGCGCTGAAGGAGTATGAAGGATCTATTGCTGCCGTGGTCGGTGCCTGGCACGTCAGCGCCCTGCGTGATAAGTCGAGCGCGGCTGCGGATAAGGCATTGGTGAAAGATCTTGCGCGCGAGAAGGTGGAAGTCACCTGGGTGCCATGGACGAACAGCCGCCTGAGTGCCAGTTCCGGATACGGCGCCGGCGTAATATCACCCGGCTGGTACACCCATCTTTGGAATCTATACAAGCGGGAGGGTGCAACCGAACCCGCGACCTTTGCCGCGCAATGGCAGGCTAGGACCGCCGCACTGCTCAGAAAAGAAGGTTATCCCGCTTCAACCGCCTCCGCGATCGAGGCGGCGCGTTTGTCTTTAACATTGGCAGCGCTTCGCGAACGACCAGTACCCGGCCTCGAAGAGATGCGGGAGTCTGCGCTGGCCTCGCTTTGCTACGGCGAAAATGTCCCGCTACGTCTGATCGAGCGCAAGCTCTACATCGGCGAGCAAGTGGGCGAGATCGATCCCAGCGTTCCACAAATGCCATTGGCGCTCGATCTGGCGCTCTGGCAGAAGAAGACGCGGCTCAAGCCGGAAGATCTTGAAAGCGAAGTTCGCGTGGACCTGCGTAGCGAAGCAGGCCTTCTGAAATCGACGTTGCTGCACAGGCTGCTCATTCTCAATGTTCCCTGGGGCGGGCTTATCGAAGCAGAGGTAGGGCGCGGTACCTTCCGCGAAATCTGGAGATTGCGCTGGATCCCGGAGCTCTCCGTCTCTCTAGCAGAGGCCTTAGTCTATGGCGGCACCATCGAGCAAGCGTCCGCCAATGCCCAGATCGACCGGGCACAGAAGACGACATCCATCTCCGGCCTGGCGGAACTGATTCGCGCCGCGCTGGTAGCCGACCTGCCGGTTGCGGCAAAAGCGTGCATCACGCGGCTGCAGGAAATGGCCATCGATGCCAGCGAAGTGACGGAGTTGATGCAGGCGGTAGCGCCTCTGGTCAAAGTATTGCGGTATGGAACGGCGCGCGATCTGCCTGAACCAGAGCTGCGGTCTCTTATTCACGCTCTCAGCGTTGAAGTGAACGCGGGAGTTCGTCTGGCTTCTCACAACCTGGACGATGACGCGGCAGCTGCACGAGTCGCATCGATGAGAGGCTACGATGAAGCGCTTCATCTCTTCGGAGATGAGACGCTCACTGGGTCCTGGCGGCAACAGCTCGAGGCGATGGTGAAGGATGATCAGGTTGCGGCACAGGTTGTCGGGCTGGCACTGCGCCGCCTTCACGACTTGCGTGCATGGGAGCTTCATCAGGTAAGTTCATCATTCTCGCTTCGCACGCGCGGCGAGACACCGCAGAGAGCCGGCGCCTTCATCGAGAACTTCTTGGCGGGCGGCTCCGAGGTGCTGCTGCAGGATCAGCCCCTTCTGCAATTACTTGATGAATGGCTTTGTGAACTCACCGAGGATGATTTCGTGGAGTCTATGCCCCTGTTGCGGAGAAGTTTCTCCGCATACGACGCGGTTGCTCGACGCCGGCTAATGGAGCACGTTGCGAAGGGTGCGCACGAAGCGACGCATGGAGAAACCCGAGAAGCAGGTGGCTCGAATGAGGCCTTCCAGCGAGCCTTGCCACTCCTTTATCAGATTCTAGGAATGAGCGCGGAAACCGGAGGTCACTCGTGACCCAGATTGCGATAGACGAGGAGGAGCGGCTGCGCAGGTGGAGGCTGGCCATCGGCGAGGAAGCTTCTCAGCTTTCCGATAAAGACCAGCGACTATCGGCCGCTCTCGGTGCGCTCTATGAATCCAGCTCTCAACGAAAGGGGAAAGGCGGCCTAGGCGCCTCCGCGCCGCGAGTGTCGCGCTGGCTTGGTGATATCCGCGAGTTCTTTCCCTCGCCGATCGTGCAGGTGATCCAGAAGGATGCTTTTGAGAGGCTCAATCTCAAGTCGCTGATGTTGGAGCCAGAGTTTCTTTCCACTCTTGAAGCGGACGTGCACCTTGTGGCTGATCTGATCTCATTGCGCTCCGCGATCCCGGAGAAGACGAAGGAGACCGCACGGATGGTGGTGCGGAAGGTAGTGAACGAGCTTCTCGCGCGACTGGAACACAAAACCGTCGAAATTGTCGGAGGTGCCATCAACCGCGCACAGCGCACCCGTCGTCCTCGCCACTCCGATATCGACTGGGGCCGGACCATTCTCGCCAATCTGAAACATTATCAGCAGGAACATCGGACCGTGGTGCCGGAGACGCTGGTTGGGTATCAGCGCCGGACACGCACCCGGGCGAATCTTGACCACGTGATGCTGTGCGTTGACCAATCCGGGTCGATGGCTTCTTCTGTTGTATACGCTTCGATCTTCGCAGCGGTTCTCGCATCATTACCGGGCCTTGCTACTCAATTGATTTGTTTCGACACGGCCGTTGTTGACCTGACCGAGCAATTGAAGGACCCGGTTGATGTTCTATTCGGAGTTCAACTCGGCGGAGGAACAGACATCAATGCGGCCCTGGCGTACTGCGAGCAACACATCGAGCATCCCGCCAAGACGCACTTGATTCTCATCAGCGATCTCTATGAGGGAGGTAACGCCGAATCCATGCTGGCCCGCATCGCGTCGTTGAAACAGAGTGGCGTCAAGATGATTGTTCTGCTCGCCTTGTCGGACGACGGCCATCCTGCGTACCACAACGAATACGCCGCCAAAATTGCCGCGATGCATTGTCCTGTCTTCGGCTGCACGCCTGATCAGTTCCCAGATTTGATGGCGATCGCCTTGATGGGAAGAGATATCGAGCAGTGGGCAGCGTCAAAGGACATCGCCTTGGTTAGAGGAGTGTAGATGTGTGATAGCAAAGCAAGAGAGCTCCCGCTCGGGAGTGCTCTTGCCAAGCGGCGGTCTTGCACCTAGATGGCTTGGTTCAGAACTCGGTTCAAACGTTGAACGAATACAGTGGGATCTTTCAGTGGTACGCCTTCGAGCAACAGGGCCTGGTCGAAGAGAAGCCATGCGGCATCTTCCACTTTTCCGCTGGTGGGATTCGCTAGCAGCTTTCTAATGATCTCGTGATCTGGATTGACTTCGAGGGTGGGCCGGAGCTCAGGCAGGTTTTTCTGACCCATAGCTTGCATCATCTGGCGCATTCGTGCTGATGGCTCGTCTTCGTCAGAGACGATGACGGAGGGACTGTCGGCAAGGCGGGATGAAGCCCGCACCTCTTTGACGGCGTCACCGAGCGTAGCCTTGATCTTATCGAGCAATGGCTTCAGCTCTTCGGCCTTTTCGGGTGTGGAGTCGTCCTTCAGGTCTTCTGATGTGGCCGACTTGTTTACGGCTTTAAGATCGATGTCGCCAAACTTAGGGACGTTCGAAAAAACGATCTCGTCGATATCGTCGTCGAGAATGAGAACTTCGATGCCCTTCTTTTTGTAGATCTCAAGCAGCGGAGAGTTGCGAAGCATGGACTCTGAGGCGCCGGTGAGGTAATAAAGCGCCTTCTGATCGAGCTGCATGCGCTCCCTGGCTTCTGCGAGCGAAGTGATTCCGTCAACCTTAGAGGACTTGAATCGGATGAGGTCAAGCAGCGTCTCCCGGTTGGCAAAGTCGCCATAGAGGCCCTCTTTGAGAGGACGGTTGTACTCGGCGATGAACTTCGCGTACTTCTCGGGATCGGTTGACGCAATGTTCTTGAGTTCAGAGAGGATCTTCTTAACGCTCGCGGTCTTGATGTTCGTGAGCACCTTGTTTTGCTGGAGGATCTCGCGCGAAACATTGAGCGGGAGATCTTCCGAATCGATGATACCGCGCACGAAGCGGAGGTACTGCGGAAGCAGATCCCGAGAATCCTCCATGATGAAGACTCGCTTGACGTAAAGCTTCACACCTCCCGTGTAATCGGCATGGTAAAGATCGAGGGGAGCCTTGGCGGGAATATAGAAGAGTGTGGTGTACTCAAGCGTTCCTTCGGCTCGTGTGTGAAACCAGAAGAGTGGATCTTCCCAGTCGCCGGTGATGGATTTGTAGAACTCTTTGTAATCGTCGTCCTTCAACTCGGACTTGGGTCGCTGCCACATGGCGCTCGCGGCGTTGACCTGCTCCGTGGTGCGGGTCTTGATCGATTCCTTCTTCTCGGCATTCCACTCGCTCTTGTCGTGAGCCAGGAAAATGGGGAACGCGATGTGGTTGGAATATTTCTTGATAATCTCCTGCAGGCGCCATCCGTTGGCGTATTGCGCGCCTTCGTCGTTGAAATGAATCAGGACGGTGGTTCCGGCACTCTTGCGCGCGTCGTCGCCCGAGACCTCCTCGACATCAAAGCCGGACTTGCCATCGCTCGTCCACTTATAGGTCTGCTCTTCACCAGCCTTGCGCGAGGTGACCTCGACCTTGTCAGCGACCATGAAGACGGAATAGAAGCCAACCCCGAACTGGCCGATGAGGTTCGAGTCCTTGCGGGCATCGCCGGAGAGTTGAGCGAGGAAGTTTTTGGTGCCTGAGCGGGCGATTGTGCCCAGGTGCGAGACGAGGTCTTCCTCGTTCATGCCGATTCCGGTGTCAGAGACGGCGAGGGTCTTGTTTGCTTCGTCCAGCTCCAGGTCGATGCGGGGCGGATCGATGACATTCCCGACGAGAGCCTTGTACCGGTCCTCCGTCAGGGTGAGATACCGCAGTTTGTCGAGGGCGTCCGAGGAATTGGAGATGAGTTCGCGGAGGAAGATTTCCGGGTGAGAGTAAAGTGAATGGACGATCAGCTGTAGTAGCTGGCTTACCTCTGTCTGAAATTGCTGTTTGGACATAACATCTCTGATTATTTCGAACCAGCCGAAAATCCTCAACCCGCAGAGATAGACTCACAGCTACCTTCCGATTGCTTCATCAAGCAGTGCCGCGAACCCCGTCCAGCTCTTCTCAAACTTGTTGGCTTTGTTTCCCCGGGGCCACCACTGGACGCTGCCCGAGCCCAGGAAGAGCGTGCCTAGCAGTTCGTCGCCTCTTCGCACCTCGATTTCGAGCGAGTTTCGGCTTCCCCGCTTGGTCAATTCGACGTTAGAAACCTGATTGACGGTTACGCTGGTCTGTGTTCTTTTTCTCGCCATTTAGTCACTCCCTGATTGGCAGAATCGTAGCATTTCGCGCGGCTTCGATACTTCCACTTTCGAAAACAAGGTCTTCTCGGAAGGTGACGCAAATCCCGCGCCGGCAGGCGCGGAATTTACTTCTCTACGCTGCCCAGAGCCTCTGCGGGTTCTGATCGACATCGATTGCTCCGCGCCGTCACACGTGCGCACTCTGGACGCAGGTGGGCCATTAGGTCTGAGAATTAGCGGTTCTCAGGCGCAATCAGGGTCCGAATCGAACTCTCACGGTACCGAAAGAGCTAGATCGAAGACACTCAAAACAGAGCGACCATCAAGATCGCTCTACCGTCGATCCGTCAAACACGCACTGCGCACGCGCAGTGAAATTTTGTCCACGCCAAGTGCGCTTACAATATGCATCAACGTAACGACTGAGGGAAGGACTCTTCCACGCTCCGCGCGCGATAGATACGTTCTATGAATTCCCGTGAGGGAGGCTAGCACTGCCTGGGTAATTCCACGTCGTAATCGCAGTCTCCGAATGATTCTCCCTACTCGGATCTGCGCATCTATCGCCTGTCCACAATAGAGACCAGCTTTAGGGCTCACTGGAAAGATCTCAATATATGTGATTCCCAATGAACGGTGGCAACGAATGCATGTGGCATTTCCACGTTCGAATTGGCGTAGTTGGCATACGGGGCAAATAACAAAATCGCGAAGCTGTGGAACGTGCAAGGGGTTCTCCTGAAAAAGCACACTGCTTCTTCGCGGGTAGTGATCCCGCGAGATTTGGGGATTCGAGGGTGAATGGAAGGCCTGGAGAAAGACGAAGGAAAGCGGAACGAGGGTGCTGGAGCTTTAGGAACAGGCGAGCCCGATGAAACGAGAATCGAGCTACAATCGGGCTCGCGCCGAGAGATGCATGCTGGCACTGATTTGCAGGGCGTTCGCGAGCGCACAAGTGTGCGTTCACATTCGTCTACGAGAGCGAGCGGCGATTGATCGTCTCGCCGAGAGTAAAGAATCGGATCTCGTAGATGTGTTGATTCCAGCACATCTCGAACCGCCCCGAACCATTGCCATCGCGGTAATTTGTGGAATGATCGGGAAAGGCAAATGCACTTCGCCGGCGAAGCTACATGAGTTAGAGAGAGCTCAAATCAATCGCCATGATTGCAAGCGAACCGACACTGAAGATGGATATCGAGACCTCGTGTGTAGTCATCTATGCCGGTATTTGACCCTACGCTAGCCAGCGTACTTCCCGCAGAGAAAGCGAAGGAGCTCATTCGGCTGTGCCGCACAGGCAGACTCTACGATGTTGAAGCATGGATCAAGGCGCGAACGAGCATCTCCGTCCCCGCCGACTTCAAAGCTTCTCCCCTAGAAGTGGCTGTTGAGACTGGTTTCCATAGCCTCGTGCTTCTGCTCGCTCGAAATGTGGGTCGGCAGGAGATCAAGAACAAGGCTCTACAGAAGGCAACTGAATTGCGCCGTTTGGAGCTTGTTGAGCTGTTAGTTAACGAAGGTGCAAGGGTACCGGAAATCCCACTCATTTGCGCGCTCCGGACCTGGGATTCCAAAATCATTCAGTTCTATCTTGACCATGGGGCTGATGTTTTCGCTGAGCATCCATTCGCAGAGGCATTCTGCGAAAAGATTCGCACTGCCTTGGGACCTTTCATCAAGTACAGGGGTGCTCATCCGGAAATCGCTCAAAAATTGCAGGAACAACTGGATACTGCACTTCGACATTTTTGCCATGAAGGAGACGTGAAGTGGGTGAGCCTACTCATGTGGACCGGGGCCGATCCGAGAACGAGCGGACCACGACACGGCGATGCCGATGATCCAGAGTGCTATCAGACTGCATTGCAGATTGCTTCTTCTGGCGAGAGCGTTGAAGTGCTCAAGGGACTCAGGCCAAATCGGGAAGGCTCGTCAAACCCTGAGTTGTTTTCCGACGTCAGCGCCATCAACGAAGTACTTGGACAGCTAGAGCTGACCGGTTCGCTCTTCGCCGGGATTGCTTCTAAAGATCGAGAGTTCGCCCAGAAATGCTTTCCATCGGCACGGGTAGCCCTAGTTCGTTTGGGTGAATACGCTCTTGCGCGAACCTTCATTAAATCACCGCGCTCTACGCTGGAAATGTTAGCTGACCTGCTGAACAGAACCCTCGAAGCGAATCCCTCTCCGCCAACTGCGCGCTCTCTCATGCTCCAAAATGCGGATGTCGAGAATTACATCGAAGATGTTCAGCACCTCCTAGAGATTCTCGCCGGCGTTGGAGCGAACGACGAGGCTCACCACCTTCGCCTACTCGCGATTGAGTCTGTGAACCGCACCGAAATCCGCGATCAAATCAAGGAAAAGTTGAGTGATCTTTGAACAGAAAAGGCGTTCGGGGGCGAATCACCGGCAAACAGGAACCTGAGGCCAATTTGTTGCCAACTTCACCATCGCCGACGACACGACCGACTATTGCTGAGTCGCAGCAGGGTGGTTTTGTTGTTCTTGCTGGCGGATTGCATCCTTGTACATCTGGTCTTCCTTCGGCGTCGGTTCTGGAACCGAAATGATCACCGCGTCCATATCGCCATTTACATGAAGCGGCATGGATGCCGAGCCGTAAAAATGTCGAGGATTTGCGCGGTATTGCGGAGGAGCAATTGAGGCGTGTGGCTGGGGAATCTGAACGTAATCGACATCGGCAGATAACATGCTGGAGAGGATATATTCTCCTTCAAAGATGAGACTCAACATGAAGCTCGGATCGTCTTCCGTCAAGCTTTGTTGAGCCACTAGTAAGCTGGTGCATCCTCGTGCCAGACTCTATCGAGCAGAGCCATTCCGTCTCGTCCGATTTCTTCCGCAGATGCCTCAATTACGTCCTTTGCCAGAGTCTCTCGCGGGTACCCAAAGCGTCGCGAATACTTCAGATACCAGGACGAATCAACATTTGTTTCAACCCACCGAGAATCCACTGTCGTCAGGACGTTCGGTGCCAAACGAAGCGTTTCTCCAACGAGTTCAGTCCGATTCATCTCGCGAATAGATGCCAAAACGTGTGTCGAGTCAGTTCGCATGTTACTGTGAGCACGCAGAAGACCAAGCGCCTTGCACGAGTCGAGAAGTCGATCAAGCAGTTGGGTTTGCGCGCGGCCTTCAATCAGCCTGTCTCGAAAGCGAGAAAGGATTGAGTAATCGAAACCGGGATCACTCAATTCAAGACCGAGGAGGTATTTGTATTTCCAATCAATCCGGGCTCGCACGGCTTCAGATGCGTCTCGGTCGGACAGCCCCTCGGCAAACTGCATGATCGTTACCAGTGCGAGGCGCCATGGACTAGCAGCGGGTTGGCCCCGCTCAGGAAACAGCCGCGCGAACATTCCGTCGTTGAATATTGGACCCAGGCGATCGCGCAGCTGCATATAAGGGTTTCGGCTATGCAGCGCAACGCGAGCGATGCGCTCGGTATCAGGTGGAACAGAACCCAACGCTGTTGGTTGAAGCATCGTGGAATTTGGGAGAAGGCCTTAGCAACTTCAGGATGGCACGAGTCTCCCTTTCGAGGAATCGATTCCGAGGATGATGTACCACAATCTTCACCACTGTTGGTGGTGAGAGAAATGCGTAAACGCGTTTGGGCACACTTATCCCAATAGATAGTGACGCGTTTCGTGACTTCGTTTCACCTGTTTCCAAGAATATTTTGCGCAGTTATCAAGCATGCGAACAGGCTGATGAGGCGTGAAGATTAGTTCGTGATGGGGCTCACCTGCGACCTTTTTTCACTTGACTTGCATAGAGGCGCATGCGAAAAAGGGTAGCCGTCTTCCAATCGTGCAGTTGCTTCGTCTGTACAGAATCGCAGTTAGCAAGCACATCTGCGAGCCTCAGCAATGCTTTCTCCCTTGCTCCCTTGTCTGCCGCATTGCAAAGAAGTCAATTTGTGAACAATCAGTCTTCAGTAACGGCAGCACAGGAGTGGTGTGTCTGCCGCCGGACAGGGAGCACAATCTCAGCCTTTGCATTTCTTCGCAACGAAGTCATGGAGATCCGATGAACGAGAGGCGAGCAGTTAATTTAAGCCGGTGTCGTATTGGTTTGGTGTTGGTTTCCGCATTCCTGCTGCTCAGCGTTCAGGGATTTGGACAACAGACCTCACACCGATTGCACAAACATGTTCCCTCGGTGGTATCGAATGGCCAGGCTGACTTCGTCGGCAGCCTTCCGGCGACGCAGACCGTCAACATGACGATCATGCTTCCTTTGCGAAACCAGACGGCGCTCGAGAGCCTGCTTAAGGATCTGTACGATCCTGCAAGCCCTCAATATCGCCAATTCCTCAGTGTTGAGGAGTTCACAGATCGGTTCGGTCCGACTGTACAAGATTACGAGAATGTGATTCAGTGGGCGAAGAATCAGGGCTTCGCAATCAAGAGCGCATCAAGGAACCGCGTGATATTGGACGTGAGGGCCACCGTTGCGAGGGTAAATGTAGCCCTGAATGTCTCAATGAACCAGTACCACGATCCAAAAGAGAACCGCGCTTTTTATTCGATTGATCGCGAGCCAACAATCAATGCCGACATCACTGTCGACCACATCCAGGGGCTGAACAACTACTCGATCCCGCAACCGATGCACAAGCTCAGAAAGAATGGCGCACCCATCGCCAATGTCACCGGCTCGGGCCCCGGAGGCTCCTACCTGGGCAGTGACATGCGCGCGGCATATTATGGCGGCTCTCTTCTTACCGGTGCTGGCCAATGCGTAGGGCTCTTGCAGTTTGGCGGTTACCGCTTGAGCGATGTGAACATGACATTCGCAAATGCCGGCCAAAGCTACAGCGTGCCAATCAACAACGTGCTGCTAAATGGAGCATCTGGCGCCGCCGGCAGCGATGACACGGAACAAGTGTTGGACATCGTGCAGGCGATCAGCATGGCCCCTGGTTTGAGCCAGATCCGGGTCTACATCGGAACGCCCGGAAATGATGCGACCATCTTCAATACGATGGCCACCGAAAATGTCTGCAAGCAACTCAGCGTGTCCTGGGCCTGGACGCCAGACGATCCTTGGAGCGATGACAGTATTTTCCAGGAGTTTGCCGCCCAAGGCCAAAGCGTGTTCGTCGCATCCGGAGATTTCGGAGCGTATGATGCGGCGGTCAGCCCCTACTTCTATCCGGCCGAAGACGCTTACGTTACCGCAGTCGGCGGAACTCATTTGGAAACAAATTATGCGAGTGGTCCATGGGTCACGGAGACAGCGTGGAACACTCCGCCCTATGGTAGTGGCGGCGGAATAAGTCCGGACTACATTCCGATTCCGAGTTGGCAGCAGGTAGTCGCAGGATCGCTTCCTTTTCGGAACGTACCCGACGTATCTATGGAGGCTGATAACGACAACTACTTCTGCAACCTTGGCACCTGCGAGAGCGGTGCTGGAGGTACAAGCTTTGCCGCCCCACGTTGGGCAGGGTTTATGGCTCTGATCAACCAACAAGCTACGGAAGCTGGAACGGCGCCAAAGGGCGGCATCGGGTTTCTTAACCCGACGATCTATTCGATCGGTGCGGGCGCCAATTACACGGCCGACTTCCATGATGTGACGAGTGGCAATAACGACACAGATAATCAGCCAGTCTGGTACAACGCGATCACTGGCTACGATCTTGTTACGGGATGGGGAAGCCCGAACGGCCAAAACTTCATCGACGCATTGGCGGGCCCCTTGGCTTCAGGCTTCTGGCTTGCAGATTCTCCAGCGAGTCTTTCAATGACTCAAGGTTCCTCGGTCACAACAACTGTTTCAGTTAGCGATGCTGGAGGATTCTCCGGTAGCGTGAGCCTTGCGGCATCAGGACTTCCTTCCGGCGTGACTGCGTCATTCAGCCCGACGACAACTACTGGGACGAGCGTGCTAACGCTGACAGCGAGCAGTTCGGCCACTCTTGGAGCGGCGACGATCAAGGTCACCGGTACCTCGGGCACTCTCACATCGCAGACCTCTGTCTTTCTTACAGTCAATTCGGTGCCGGCTACGCCGCCACCGGTGGGCGCGCTTGGCTCTATAAACGTCGGCGGGACAAGCAGCACAACAACAGAAACACTGACCTTCACGACCGCGGGAACGTTGGGTAGCATTTCCGTGCTGACGAAGGGGATTCCCAATCTTGATTTCACCAACGCCGGCGGAGGGACATGCACGATCGGAACCGCGTATGCCGCGAACGCAACCTGCACCGTCAAGGTGACGTTTTCGCCCAAATACGCGGGAATACGCTATGGCGCCGTGGTCTTGGCCGATGCCAGCGGCAATTCGTTGGCAAAACTCTATCTCGATGGGGCCGGCGTTGGACCACAGGCATCGTTCAATCCCGGGAGCCAAGTAGCCGTGGGCACCAACTTTCTCTACCCCGAGGCGGCAGCAACAGTGGGAGATGGCAGTCTCTATGTGACTGATTTCGGCTCTGGCACTGGTGTTCTGTATTACGAGAAGTTCGCCAATGGCACCTATACACAATCCAACACCAACTGCACGCTGAAATCCCCCACCGGCGTTGCCGTCGATGGGAGCGGCACGGTCTATGTCGCCGATCCCGGCGTACCGGCTGTCTACAAGATCACCATTGCGAATGGCACCTGCACGGAGGGGTCGATCGGAAGCGGCTTCGGAACCCCGTGGGGTGTGGCGGTTGATGCAAACGGGGATGTTTACGTCGGCGATCTTGGCTCCTCGAGCATCTCCCCCGCTGTATATAAGGAAACTCTGCAGGCGAACGGCAGCTATGTGCAGTCCACTGTGGGAAGCGGCTGGGCGGTGCCATGGGCCTTAGCTGTAGACCCAAACGGGAACGTCGACATAGTCGATTACGCACTTCCTGGCGTGTTCATGGAGACCCCCTCTGGCGGCAGCTATACACAGACTCCCATCGGTGCCAATTGGACGGCGCCCTCCGGAATCGCCATCGATGGAGGAGGCAATATCTATGTCTCCGACGAGGGCAGTTTTGTGTACGGCGGTCAGCAGATTCCGCAAGCGATCTATCGGGAGGCACTCTCGGAAGGAAGCTATATCCAGAGCGTGATCGCAACCGGCTGGGTCGTTCCGCGCGGAATTGCCGTCGATGCAAGCGGGAACGTCTATGTTCCCGACCAAACCAGAGGTGTCTTCAAGGTTGATCTCACGGATGCGCCTGCTCTGGGATTCGCCAATGCATCCACCGGTGTGACCAGCAGCGACAGTCCCAAAACAATAACCGTTTCGAATATCGGCACGGCGCCACTGCAGTTTTCCTCACTTGCTTATCCTATCGATTTTCCAGAAGCACCTGGAATACCGACCGACTGCTCCGCGAGCACATCACTCGCGGCGTCAGCTAGTTGCACACTGAGCATTGAGTTCCTTCCGACGACTGCTCTCGGCTCGAACACATCGCTCGCGCTCAGCGAGAGCGTGAACCTTGCAACGAACAACTTGAACACCACAACGCCGCAGGGTGTCGCGGTCAGTGGCACTGAGGTGCTACCAAGCGGCACCATCATGCTGAGTGTCTCTTCGAACCCAACCGCGGCTGGCGTGCCGCTGACGTTTACTGCGACCATAAGCGGCCGGAACGGCGGACCGGCGCCAACCGGAACCGTGACGCTCAATAATGGATCCACGGCGATCACTGGGCCCCTCACTCTGAACAGTGGAGTCGCCACCTACTCGACCAGCTCCCTCGCGATTGGGACGTATTCGATTTCCGCGTCGTACTCCGGCGATGCAAACTACTTGGCGACGAATTCGAACATCGTCGCGGAGAGCATCGTCGCTGCGCCCGGCGTGTCGGCTTTCGGCAACACGAACATTGGAACCCAGAACATCGGTAGCGCCAGCGGCGTTATTCCGCTTACGATTACGTTCAATGCCTCGGAAACCCTAGGCGGCATCTCTGTGCTCACCGAGGGCGCACCGAATCTCGACTTCACGAACGCCGGCGGTGGAACCTGCTCAATCGGAACTGCGTACGCGGCCAACACAAGCTGCACTGTGAATGCTACTTTCCGGCCGCGATATCCAGGAGCGCGTTATGGTGCGGTTGTCCTTGCCGACAATAATGGGAATGTGATCGGAACCGGCTATCTCGAAGGCTCAGGAACCGGGCCACAGGCGGTGTTCTTGCCTGGAACGCTGACCTCGATAGGAAGTGGTTTCAGTTATCCATCGGGCACGGCCGTCGACGGCGCGGGGAATGTCTACCTTGCCGACGCAGCAAATGCGGCGGTCTACAAAGAGACTCTGGCCAACGGAGCCTACACTCAATCAACTCTGGGGAGCGGACTCAGCCAACCATACGCGGTTGCCGTTGACGGGGCCGGAAACGTCTATATTGCAGATGCCGGGACGCACGCTGTCTACGAGGAGGTTGCAACGAGAGGCACGTACAGCCAGATTGTGGTGGGATCGGGCTTTATGGCCCCTATGGGCGTGGCCGTGGACGCGGTGGGCAACATCTACGTCGCGGACTTTGGGAACGGTGTTACGTCGGGACAGGTATACCTTGAAACCCCTTCCAGCGGCACTTTCACACAATCTGCCATTGGAAGCGGATTCGTCTCTCCGCATGGCGTCGCGGTCGATCCCGCTGGAAACGTCTACGTAGCGGACTCCGCGAATGGCAACGGGAGCGCAGCGGTATACAAGCTGACGCGGGCCAGCGGTACTTACAATCAAACAACAATCGGAGTAGGATGGGCGACGCCAACAGGCATCGCAGTTGATGGGAATGGGAATTTGTTCGTCACAGACGATGCTTATGGCCTAGGCGATGGCTTTGTTGTGAAGGAGGCCGTGCAACCGGATGGGAGCTACGCGCAGAGCACCGTGCTCACGGCTACGGGCGCGCCGTTCCCTGGCGGCATATCCATCGATGGGAAGGGCAATCTCTACATCAGTGATAATTACAGCGGCGTCGTGCACCGCGATGACCTCGCAGATCCACCATCATTGAGTTTTGCTACAACGCCCTTCGGTTCTTCCAGCAGCGACAGCCCCAAAACGATCTCAGTCGAGAACGCAGGAAACGCAACGCTGACCTTCTCGGGTCTGACCTACGCGGCAGACTTCCCCGAGCAACCGGGGAACACAACCGACTGCACGCCAAGCACCTCCCTTGTAAGGGGTGCCTCCTGCACGCTTTCCATCGATTTCACGCCTGCCTCGCCCCACGTCCAGTCCACTTTGTTGAGTGAGAATGTCTCGATCACGACCAACTCACTGAACACCGTGTCGACGACTCAATCGCTTGCGGTTTCGGGTACTGAAGGCGCTTCTGTGGCAGCCGTAAACATAAGCACTGCGGCGAGTGTAGCGACTGTCTCAACGCCGGTCGCTCTCAGTGCGATAGTTAAAGGTCAAAGTGGTGTCGCGGCGCCGACCGGTTCCGTCACGTTCTACTCGAACGGCACTGCTCTTGGGACGGTGCCGCTGAACAACGGCACAGCGACTTATTCCGTAACTTTCACGTCCGTGGGGAGCTTCCTCATTTCGGCAATCTATTCCGGAGATCAGAACTATCCCAGTGCCACGTCAGCGAGCGCTACAGAGCAGATTATTCCTGCCTCGACCTTTGGAACGCAGAACATCAGCAGCACGAATGTGCAGACGTTCACAATCAGGTTCGCCTCGCGTGTAACTCTCGGCAGTATCGCCGTCGTAACCCAAGGCATGCCCAACCTCGACTTCACCAACGCTGGCGGCGGTACCTGCGCGGTAGGAACCGCATACGCTGCTGGAGCTACCTGCACATTAAAGGTCGTATTCAGGCCGCTTTATTCGGGCACACGTCACGGTGCGATCGTACTGGGCGACAATCACGGGATCCTGATCCAAACAATCTTTCTCCAGGGTACAGGCGTTGGACCGCAACTGAGCTTCGCTCAAAGAAATCAATTCGCAATTAAACAGCTTTCAATCAATCTGTCGTCCGTCAGCGCCTACACCGTCGATGACAGCGGTGATCTGTATGTACTCTCTGGAAATAGTGGAACTTCTTCACTGACAAAGTGGACGCTCTCTGGAGGAAGCTATACATCAAGCATCGTGCCGACAAGTGCTTTGACAACCCCCGGAGGGATGGCAGTCGACGCCGCTGGATCTGTATATGTCACGGATACATACACAGCGCAAAAGACGTGGAATTGCAGGCTTTTGAAGGAGACGTTGGTAGGCGGAGTGTACAAGGAGAGCCTGATCAAGACTGGCCAAGGGTGCTTCAGGGGTTGGGGAGTCGGGGTCGACGGAATGGGGAATATTTACATTACCGATTTCTCAAATTATCAGATCTTGAAGGAAACATTGTCTGGCAGCTCCTACACTGAATCGGTTCTGCCGACCGGGACTTTGTATGGTCCTGGGACAGTGAGTGTAGATGGAAGTGGGAATCTGTATTTCGAGGACTATGAGAATAATGTGATTCAGCAGATCTTTCTCTCGCGAGTGTTCAAAATGACCCCCACAGGAGGAAACAACTATGTCCAAACAACCCTCGAGTCCAGTTTGTCAGACAGCTATGGCGGCCCCGTTATTGACGGAAATGGAAGTCTATATCTAGCTCACGAATATCGAGATGCGACCGTCGGATGGACGACCAATATTGTGAAACTGACTCCGTCCGGAACTGGCTATACGAGTTCGACATTGATACCGACTGGAACATTTCCAAACATCAATGGGCTAGCACTCGATGGGAATCAGAATCTTTATATTAAGACATATATTAACAGCACTGTCGTTATGAATAAGGTGGATGTGTCAGATCCACCAAGGATTAGCTTCGCCTCTACGAACGTTGGCTCAAAGAACGGTGACAGCCCCCAGCCTGTGATACTGACAAACGTCGGGAACGCGCCACTCACTTTCGCGGTTTCGACTGCGGGCACAAATCCCAGCATCAGCCCGAACAGCTTTGCTCTGGACAATTCGACAACATGCCCGCAAATCGCCAACTCCGGTGCGCCAGGCTCATTGAACGCGAATAGCTCCTGCAACTACAGCATCAATTTCGAGCCAACTCAGACGGGCACGATCAACGGCTCTCTCGTGATCGCTGACAATGCGCTCAACGCCGTGGCAGGGAATCAGACCGTGCCTTTAAGCGGTACAGGAAATGCTCAATCTCAAACAGTCTTGTTGATGCGTGGGCCTGATGGGAGTCCGCAATTGAAGTGGCTGCCAGCCGGAGTAAATGCGAATGCCGTCGGGGTTGGCGGCGCATGGATTGATTCGGACGGTCCAACATTTGTCATTGGCGCTGCGGAGTTCATTCAGGGGACGTGTACTGAGGTAGGACCGGGACACCTTACCGTCGCGAAGGATGTCCTCGGAGCAGCGTGGTCGTTCAAGGTTGAGAACGTGACTCTCAAGAACACCCAATGCCCCAGCAGTACCGTATATCAATTCTATGACGCCTACGCGGTATGGGGCTCAACCCAGCGCGACCTGGTGGACCCATTCATTCTTAACTACTATTGGGAAAGCGGTCAGTTTGGGGGAACAATCTCATGGAATACTGAAGTTGCGCAAATTTCCATGACGGACCCGCAACTGACCGAAAGTGGTTCTAATGCACCACTCACTGTGATGAACGCACCGCTCACCGCGGTGGTCAGCCTAACCAATCCTCCGGACGGCGCGCTTAGTTATAAGTGGACGATAATTGGCGGGGGCGGCGCGATTGTGTTTGCAAATGGCCAGGACACGATCTCCTCGACCACGTCATCCATCTCCATTCAGGAGCCAAACCCGACGGGAAGTGATGTGAGCTTCAATCTCAGAGCAGAGGTGACGGAGCCATTGATCGTGGGATCAAATACGCTCGAGTATGGTCCTACGCCGGCAGTTTTGCGCGCTACCCAGCTCACCTGTTCTCCTCTTCCATTAACGCGCGGAAGCAGTATTACCTGTAAGGTGACGGCCCCTTCCGGAAGCACCTATTCCAATTGGACATTTAGCGACGGAAGCAACCCTCCAGTTCACGGTAGTGGAACGAGTAATAAATGGTCCGGGGTAATGGTGACAAGTGGAACCGTTAGTGTAAAGGTGACAACGAGCAATGGATTAATCTCGACACCAAGCGCCACGGTCACGGTCCTCAACCGGAAAGATCTCACCTTCAAAGCAGTTAATCCCACTTCGGTAACCGGGAGCAGCATCACCTGCTATGGCAAGCCAACTCAAAACGTTGCCATCCCACCCAGTAGCGACCCAATGGGAGCTTCTTGCGATCAACTTCCGTATACCTTCACACCTGCTCCCCCCATTTCAGACGGCGGGCCCAACAACGGATATCAGTACGTAGCTAGCGTATCTGACACATACTCCCCACCAGGAGGCGGAACGGTGACCACCCTATTTCAATATGTCGTCGTTCCAGATCTCCTGAGCCCAACGCCCTTCTTTAATGCTCAGTGCGGAACGTATTCTGCCTCGAACTCGAACGGATTCATCGCAGGATCGCAATTGCTGACCAACATTGTTGATCACGAGGTTGGTTCCATTGCGAGCCATTGGAGCGAATATGTTGCTGCTCAGAATAATCCGACGAACAACATTGGAGCGGTTCTTGAATCTACGATCGGTCCGCCCGGAATGAATGTGCAAACATTCTTCAACACCGTGACGGCTAACGGAAATGCCGCACAAATCAACATTGAATCGGCTGCGGATCATGAGCCATGCCCGAACGATAATCCGAACGAGGATTCCAGCCAATCATGCCACTATTGTGGCCAAATCAACGTTAGCCCTTACACATCCTGTGGCGGAGCGCAGCCCGTTCCGTACTGCCAATAGAGGTTCAAATGAGACAACTCTTTCGATACAGATTCGTCGTAGGCGCAATTCTTGCTTTAGCGGTGGTTCCGGCTTTTGGCCAACTCTCTGTGGACGCCAGAGGGCCTGTCCGCGAGCGGAAATGGGAAGTTGCCGGTGGTCAAGGCGGCGGAACGGGTCGAAGGCTGGCCCTTGCAGTCGCTGTCCGCCAACTCGACGGCAAACGATCGACAGAGGCCAGAAAACCAGATGTGGCTTTCGTCTTGACAAACAACGGAAATGAGCCGATAACGCTGCCGACATCGCCGCATCCGGGTGATTTCGAACCAAATGATCAAAACACCGGCTTTGAAGTTGAAACTCTCGCATTGGGAATTGGCCTCCGTGCAGATCCACGCACCGCTGTGATCTCCACAATCCTGAACGGGAGCTCAGAGCGATCAGGATCGCTTGCTACGCTCGCTCCGGGTGAATCGATGGAAGTGATTGTTTCCGCGAAGCTTCCAACCGCACCGTCAGCCGCCCTTAGCACGAGCCCCTTTCAGGCGAGCGCAATTCTCAGTCATGAGGTGATCCAGGTTAAGCACGGAAAACGGATCTCCAACTTAGAGGAGAGAGGTTCTGCTTGGTCGCGCCCGTTTGCACTCGAACTTCCTGAATCCAGCAGACCGACGCCCTAGCAATTTGATCATTGAATAGTGTCTTCGTTGCCGGCTCCCCTGCTTTACTGACTCGCCAGGGGCTATCCTGCTATTTTGCAAGGATGAGGGATTTCGCCAACAGTGTCCGATTGTGGGCAGAAAACGAGACGTGTCTGGGCGTCTTAGGCGAATCCGCTCCTTTGCACCAAGTCGCGTAGAGACAAATGGACCTAAACAGATTTGGATCGTCTCGGGATGCCTCAT
>Ga0207694_10000853_pt1 | contig 27134 bp, 17 predicted proteins | sample KBSC34metaG_FD_184353 | JGI IMG/M metagenome (GOLD analysis project Ga0207694, IMG submission 184353) | Corn rhizosphere microbial communities from Kellogg Biological Station, Michigan, USA - KBS C3-4 metaG (SPAdes) (version 2) | ecosystem: Host-associated > Plants > Roots > Rhizosphere > Soil... | reverse complement strand
AGGCTGGCAGGCAGGGTGGCGCTTATCGTCGGCGCGGGGACCGGGATCGGGAAGGCGACGGCCAAGCTTTTCACATCCGAGGGCGCCAAGGTCGTCATCACCATGCGGACCGAGGCCAACGGCAAGACTGCCGTGGACGAGATCAAGGCCGATGGCGGGGAGGCCAGCTATATCGTCGGCGATGCCGGGAGGCGCGAGGATTGCGCGCGGATGGTGGCGGAGACGGTCGCGCGGTACGGGCGGTTGGATATACTGATCCATAATGCGGCCGCGCTGTCGCCGGGGATGGTCGATGAGCTGTCGGACGAGGCGCTGGACGCGGCGATCGACACCAACCTCAAGGCCTGCTTCTGGCTGACGCGGGCCGCCGTTCCACACCTCAAGGCATCCAAGAGCGGGCGGATCATATGCACCACCACGCCGGCGATGCGCACGGCCGTCTCGGGCCTGTCGGCGTATATCTCGACGAAAGTGGGGATCAACGGCTTCATCCGCAGCGTCGCGCTGGACCTGGCGCGCTTCGGCATCACGGTCAACGAGATCGGGCCGGGCTTCACCGTGACCGAGATGTCGGGCGACCATCTGACCCCTGAGACCCTGGACAATCTGCGCCGGCTGGTGCCGCTGGGCCGGCTGGGCTACCCGGCCGATATCGCCAAGGGGATGCTGTTCCTGGCCTCGGACGATGCCGACTACATCACCGGCCACAGCCTGACGATCGATGGCGGCGGCACGCTGCAGCACATCTCCGAAAACACGCTGAAGATCGAATAGACCCGGACGCCAGAAAGAAAATTACCACAATATGCCTAAATATGGTATTTTTATGACAACCACTGCGGCAAATTCATAGCATTCATTCCAAGTTTCGTCCGTTTTCGGCCCTTCCGCGCTTGACAGCCCCCTAGCGAGAGGGTCACAACTTCCCGCGTCGGGCGAAAAACCCGGCCGAATTTCAAGAACCGCCCTTCACCGGGCGGTTACGCATTTTGGAGCCCAAAGTGAACGAGACCCAGATCCGGGCGGCGCTGAATTACCACTCCGACCCGCGCCCCGGGAAAATCGAGATCGTCCCGACCAAGCCGGTCGAGACCCGCGCCGACCTCGCCCTGGCCTATACGCCGGGCGTCGGCGAGGCCTCGATGGAAATCGCCCGCAACCCGGCCCAGGCCGCGCGCATGACCGGCCGGGCCAATCTGGTGGCGGTGATCAGCGACGGCACTGCCGTGCTGGGACTGGGCAATATCGGCCCGCTGGCCTCCAAGCCGGTGATGGAGGGCAAGGCCGTGCTCTTCAAGCTGCTGGGCGGTGTGAATGCTTTCGACATCGAGGTCGACACGCGCGACCCGGACCATTTCTGCGATGTCGTCGCGGCGCTGGAACCGACCTTCGGCGGCATCAACCTCGAGGACATCAAGGCGCCCGAATGCTTCGAGATCGAGGAGCGGCTGAAGGCACGGATGAAGATCCCGGTGATGCATGACGACCAGCACGGTACCGCCGTGGTCGTAGCCGCCGCGCTCCGCAACGCCCTGCACCTGACCGGCCGCGACATCGGCGAGACCCGCGTGGTCTGCGCCGGCGCCGGCGCCTCCGCCATCGCCTGCCTGGACCTGCTGGTCGAGATGGGGATGGAGCGCAAGAATATCTGCATGCTGGACAGCGGTGGCCTGGTCCATCGTGGCCGCAATGGGCTCAACAAATACAAGGCCCGCTATGCCCAGGAGACCGACTTGGGCAGCTGGGACAAGATCATGGACGGCGCCGACGTGCTGATCGGCCTGTCCGGCCCGGGCAGCGTCGACCCGGCCCATCTGAAGCATATGGCCGAGCGGCCGATCGTCATGACCCTGGCCAACCCGACGCCCGAGATCATGCCTGAGATCGTCTACAGCCATCGTCCGGACGCCATCGTCTGCACCGGCCGGTCGGACTTCCCGAACCAGGTCAACAACGCGCTGGGCTTCCCCTTCATCTTCCGCGCCGCGCTGGATGTCGGCGCGACCCAGATCACCGAGGAGATGAAGATCGCCTGCGCCATGGCGCTGTCCGACCTCGCGCGCAACACGAAGCCGGACATGGAGCATGCCGGCTTCGGCCCGCTCTATCTGATCCCCGACGTGCTGGACCCGCGCCTGCTGACGACCGTCGCCCCGGCCGTGGCACTGGCGGCAGCGCGCAGCAATGTCGCGGCGCGCCCGATCTCCGACATCGACGCCTACGCCGCTGAGCTGGAGCGGGATTTCGCTGGGTTGCGCCCGAAGAAGGACAAGCGCGGCACCCAGCGCGCGCCGGCCAATTCGGCTGAGCCGCAGCGGCGGGTGGCAAGCGCGCTGGCCTGATTTTACTTGAAATCGGCAAACTGAGCGGTCTTGGTGGCAATAAACCGCCAAGCTGTGAGTACCTGCCATGCGCCTTGTCTCCGCCCTAATCCTGTCCGGTTTCACGATCCTCGCCGGATGTAGGGCGCCTGATGACACCGTCGATGGAAAAGTGTCCGCGACCCGAATGGGGGGCGAGGTTCTTCCGAGCAGCGATACTTGTCCCCCCACCCCCAAGAAGGTGGCCATAAGCCCTCTACCGGGCACCGGTCCTGATGGAAAACTTCTGCCGGAATACAGCCTGAAGCTTCTGCAGGCCGTTCCGCCGCATTACCCTGAATGCGCCAGTCTTCGCAGGGTCGATGGCGTTGTGGACCTTGAATTCACCGTCAATCCCGACGGCTCCGTCAAGGATTTCCGTGTCTTGCAAGAAGCGCCGGCTGGCTTCGGCTTTGCGCAGGCTCTTTTGACCACCTTTGTACGATGGAAGTTTCAGCCCAAGACAGTGAATGGGCAAGCAATGGAAACCAAAGGCTACTTCCGGTTCCGCGCGAACATCAATTGAGCAACCGATCGGGGAAGACAGCATGACCATGCCCAGGCGAAAGCTCGGTACCCAAGGATTGGAAGTCTCGGCCATCGGCCTCGGCTGCATGGGGATGAGCCAGTCCTACGGGCCGGCCGACGAGGCGGAATCGCTGCGCACGCTGGATCGGGCGATCGAGCTGGGGTGCGATTTCTTCGACACCGCCCAGGGCTATGGCCCGTTCAAGAACGAGGAGCTGCTGGGCCGCGCCTTCAAGGGCCGGCGCGACAAGGTGATCGTCGCCACCAAGTTCGGCTTTCGCCTGCGCGGCGAGCGCAAGGGCTATGCCGACATGACGAGCAAGCCGCAGGACATCCGCGAGACGACCGAGGAATCGCTGCAGCGGCTGCAGACCGATCATATCGACCTGCTCTATCAGCACCGGGTCGATCCCAACACGCCGATGGAGGATGTCGCCGGTACGGTCGCCGACCTGGTCAAGGAGGGGAAGGTCCGCTTCTTCGGCCTGTCGGAATGCGGCATCGCCAATATCCGCCGCGCCCATGCCGTCCATCCGGTCAGCGCGCTGCAAAGCGAGTATTCGCTGTGGGAGCGCAACCTGGAGCCTGAGATCATCCCCGTATTGCGCGAACTCGGCATCGGGCTGGTGCCGTTCTGCCCGCTGGGCCGCGGCTTCCTGGCCGGCGGAGTCAAGCGGGCGGAGGAATACCCCGAGGGCGACTTCCGCCGCACCGACCCGCGCTATGAGGGCGCCAATTTCGACGCCAACATGCGCGCCGCCCAGATCGTCCGCGACATCGCCGATGAGGCGCAGGGCCTGCCCGGGCAGGTGGCGCTGGCCTGGCTGCTCAGGAAGGGCGAGGACATCGTGCCGATCCCGGGCACCAAGCGCGTCAGCTATCTGGAGGAGAACCTGGCCGCCATCGACCTGCATCTCGACGACACGCAGATGCGCCGGCTGGACGATGCGCTGTCGGCCGACAAGATCTCGGGCCCGCGCTATGCGCCGTGGGTGGCGGCGACGGTGGATCGTTAGCATCGAATCACGGAAGAACGGCGGCCCCTGTGAAACGGCTTCTCCTTGCCCCTCTGGCCCTTGCGCTCCTGCTCGTGGCGGGTTGCGTGCCTATTCGCGTCACCTGGATCGATTGGCCGGACATCGATGGCAGGGTCATCGACGTGGTGACCGGGAAGCCGGTTGCCGGCGCTGCGGTCGCGATCCGTGCCGCCGGCGCCGATTTCAGCGCGAACGCGACGACCGGTGCGGACGGCACGTTCCATCTGTCGCGGCACACCCGGGATCAATGGGTGCAGCCGGATTTCAACAATGTCTTCCCGCCGGCGGTGATTGCCGTGACCGCCGGCGGCTACGATCGTTTCGAGAGCAAGCTGGACGGATCGATGTCGGTCGGCGCGATCCCGCTGGCCCCGTTGCATTAGCGCCGGTCTTATCCTGCCTTTTCCATCTCGGCGAAGACCTTGTAGCTGATCGCCAGTATCTTCGACGTGCGCGGATAGCCGATATAGGCGGGCAGGAAGAGGACCAGGTCTTCGATCTGCGGCCTGGTCAGCTCACCCTTCTTGACCGCGGCGCGCAGCTGGATCTCGAACATCTCGGTTTCGCCCAGCGCGGCGACGGCCCCCAGGGTCACCAGCCGGCGCTGCGCGATCGACAGGTTCGGCCGGGTCCAGGTTTCGGCGAAGAGCTGGTCGATGGTCTGGTGAAAGAACGGCCCCTGGTGTTCGGGCGGCGGCACCGGCACGATCCCGCCATAGACTTCGTTGAACATCTTCAAGCCGCGCTCGCGCCGCTCATTATCGCTGTCGGACATGCTGTTTCCCCGAAAGAGTGTGGTCGCCGTCGCTTAGCACGGGCCGATGCCGTCGTCCTTCGTGCTTTGCTGTGCAAACCGGCTGTACTTTCGCGCTAGACTGTTTCCATGAAACCCATCGCAATCCTGATCGCGCTGCTCATGGCCGGCGGAACCGCGCCGGCGGCAACGGTGACGGTTTCCCCGGCCGCCAAAACGCTGATCCCCGGCGCCAGCCAGCAGTTCAAGGCGACCGTCGACGGCGCCGCCGGCAATGCGGTCGTCTGGATGGTCAACGGCATTCCGGGCGGCACGCCGGCGCTGGGGCTGATCGCGGCGGACGGAACCTACACCGCGCCGATATTGCCCCCCAGCTTCACGAAGGTGGAGGTCGAGGCCGAGCCCGTCGCGACGCCGCTTTCGCATGGCGCGGCATCGGTCACGCGCAAGGCGTTCGTGCCGGTGCAGCCAGCCTTTTGGGTGGCGACGAGCGGCAACGACGCCAATGACGGCAGCCAGAGCCATCCATGGCGGACGATCCAGCATGCGCTGAACACCGCCAAGGGCGGCTCGGTCATTCGGGTCGGCTCCGGCGTCTATCATGAACTGGTCACGATCCGCCGCTCAGGCTCGGCTAAAGGCTTCACCATCCTGACCGCCGCGCCGGGCGCCAAACCGATCATCGACGGCACCGGCCTGCCGATCCCCAACGGCCTCAACGGGCTGGTGACGCTGAACAATGTCAGCTTCGTCCAGGTGAACGGCTTCGAGATCCGCAACTATACCAGCAGCAGCGCGGCGCTGGATCCGATCGGCATCCTGGTCGAGGGGGCCGGCAGCAACATCCAGCTGCTGAACAACCACGTCCACGACATCACGACCACCGGCAAGACCGACAATTTCGACGCGCTGGGCGTCGCGGTCTACGGCACCAGGGCGCCGGCCAGCCTCGACACGGTCATCATCGACGGCAACGAGCTGGACCGGCTGATCACCGGCTTCAGCGAATCCCTCGCTTTGTCCGGCAACGTCCAGAACTTCCAGGTGACGAACAACGTCATCCACGACAACGACAATATCGGCGTCGATGTCGGCGGCTATGAGAAGTTCGCGCCCGACCCGGCCTATGACCGGGCGCGGCACGGCTATGTCGCCGGGAACACGGTCTACAACGTCACCTCGCTTCACAACCCCGCCTATCGGGGCCAACGCTCGGCCGACGGCATCTATGTCGATGGCGGGGCAGACGTGGTGATCGAGCGCAACCTGATCCACCACAGCGACATCGGCATCGAGGCGGCGAGCGAACATAAGGGACGGACCAGCGACGCGGTGACGATCCGAAGCAACATCGTCTATTCCAGCAGCACGGTCGGGATTTCGATCGGCGGCTATGCGCCGGGTGTCGGCGGCACCACCGATTGCCGGATCGTCAACAACACGCTGTTCGGCAACGGCACGGCGCCCAACAGCGAGGGCGAGTTCCAGATCCAGTTCAATGCCGGCGGCAACCTGTTCCAGAACAATATCGCGGTGGCGAGCAACGCGCAGAACCTGCTGCTGTACAGCTTCGTCGCCAGCCAGGCCCATCCGGCGACGCTGGACAACAACCTCTATTTTTCACCCGGCGGCGCGACGAACAGTAATTGGGAATGGGCGGGCAGGAATTACGTGTCCTTCGGCGCCTATCAGGCCAAGACCGGCAACGACAAGGCCGGCCTCTATGCCGACCCGAAATTCATCGAAGCGAAAACCGCCGACTTCCACCTCGCCGCCGGGTCACCCGCGCTCGGCGCCGGCGCGAACCTGCCGCTGTCGCTGATCGGCCTGACCGATTTCGCCGGCCGCGCGCGCAAGGGCAAGCTAGACCTCGGCGCCTATCAGGACTGAGCGGGCAGTGCTCCGCGCCCGTTCGCCCATTGCGACAGCCGCCGCGGCACGCTGCGCGAGGCGGCGATGCTCCAGGCCTCCACCGTTCCGGCCAGGAGGTGGGCCGCGGCCAGCGTAAGGGGGATCGAGACATAGAGCGGCAAGCCAAGCCCCCAGACGATCGGCCAATGGCAGAGGTAAAGCGGATAAGAGATACGGCCCAGCCATTGCGGCAGCGCGGTCTCCAGCGGCGCCCAGCGTGGCTGAAAGCGCGACGCCCAGGCCCCGGCGAAGAAGAAAATGCCGAAGGCCGCCGGCGGATAGGCAAGCTGGGCAATCGCCAGAGTGCCCACGATCGCCGCCGCGAGCCAGACGAAGCGCCGGCGCGCGACCCAGATGAAGAGCGGCATGAACGGCATCGCCCAGGCCTCGACGGTCAGGGACCAGGTCGGCACGTCCGCCATCGGCGCGGCGTCGGGCGTCGTCAGCGGAAACCATGCGTAATAAGGCAGCGGGACCGTCTGGCCGAAGACCAGCGCACCGGCCAGCAGGCAGAGCGCGTAGGTCGGCCATAGCCTGAGCGCCCGGCGGGCGAGGAAGGTCAGATAGCGCCCGTCCCAGGCGCGGGTCAGCACACAGGCCGACAGCATGAAGAACACCGCCACGCTGGCATTGGCCGGCCAGGTCAGGCTGGCCCAGCCCCGCAGGTGCGCGGCGTGATTCAGCATGACGACAACGGCGAGACAGCCGCGGATTCCGTCCAAGGTGGGGTTGCGGGCCAAAGTGTGGTTGCGGGACGCCATCCCAATTCACTAGCCCAGCGCGGTAAAGAAGGCGTTATGGCCGCGGCCACCGGTGGTGACGCAACACCGCGGACGGGCTAGTGTTTTCAAGATGAGCGCGGCGCACCGAACGGCGACCGCCGATTTCATTCCTTTGAGCGCCAACTTGGGGAAGACGGCAGGCAAACGGGGCAGGACATTTCCGCAGGGCGGCGGCAAGACCGCGGCGCTGATACGCACGCACGACTGGTCACGGTCGCCGCTCGGGCCGCCGGACGGCTGGCCCCAGCCGCTCAAGCTGGCCGTCGAACTGCTGATGAATTCGATGTTCCCGATGTTCGTCGCCTGGGGACCCGAGTTGGGCTTCATCTACAACGACGCCTATGCCGAGATATTGGGCGCCAAGCATCCGGCCGCGATGGGAGCCCGGTTCCGGGACATCTGGTCCGAAATCTGGACCGATATCTCGCCACTGATCGACTCCGCCATGAGCGGCGAGGCCACATTCCGCGATGACCTGCCCCTTGTCATGAACCGCCACGGCTTCGACGAGCGGGCCTGGTTCACCTTTTCCTATTCCCCCGTTCGCGGCGACAGCGGCGCGGTGGAAGGCATGTTCTGCGCCGTCGCTGAGACAACCGCCCAGGCGCGCGGCCGGCTGCGCCAGGCCTTCCGGCTGGCGCTGGAACATCGGCTGCGCGATCTTGCCGATCCGCTCGCCGTGATGGCCGCGGCGACCGAGGCGCTGGGACGGGAACTGGGCGTGTCGCGCGTCGGCTACGGCGAGATCGACGATGCCGGGGAGAGTGTCACGGTCGGCCGCAACTGGATCGCCGACGGCACGCCGGATTTCGCCGGCAGCTATCGCCTCGACGCCTTCGACGACGCCATCATGACCGAGGTTCTGGCCGGGCGCGTGCTGACCATGGAGGATGTCGCCAACGATCCGCGCGCCGCCCGATCACGCCCGGTGTTCGAACAGTTCGGCACCAAGGCGATCGTCGTCGTGCCCCTGATCAAGGAAGGCCGGTTCAAGGCGGCGCTGTATGTGCATGACGACAAGCCGCGGCGATGGAATGACGATGTCGCCCTGATCGCCGAAGTGGCGGATCGCACCTGGGCATCGGTCGAGCGCGCCCGCGCCGAGGCCGTTCTGCGCGAGAACGAGCAGCAGCTGCGGCAGCTCAATGAAACGCTGGAGCGGCAGGTCTCGCTGGCGCTGGCCGAACGCAAGCTGATGGCCGACGTCGTCGAGGACACGGACCTGCTGATCCATGTCGTCGACAGGAACTATCGCTGGCTGGCGATCAATCGCGCGGCCGGGCGGGAGTTCGCCCGCGTTTTTGCGATCAGGCCACCCGTGGCCGGCGACAGCATGGATCAGGTGCTGGCTGACCGGCCCGGCCCTCTGGGGCGGTTGAAGGCACGGTGGGCCCGTGCGCTCGCCGGCGAGGAATATATCGAGGTCAATCAGGTGGAGGAGGTCAGCGGCCGCCAGCGCAGCTATGAGATGCGGTTCCGCGCGTTGCGCGACGAGAAGGGCGCGCTGATCGGCGCTTATCAGTTCGTCCAGGACGTGACCGAACGGCTGAACGAGCAGGCCCGCCTGCGGGAGGCCGAGGCGGCGTTGATGCAGCTGCAGAAGATGGAGGCGGTCGGACGGCTGACCGGCGGCATCGCGCACGATTTCAACAATCTTCTGGGCGCCATCGTCGGCAGCCTGGACCTGATCCGGCGCAAGCCTGATGACCTCGCCCGGGTGAAGCGCTTCGCCGATGCCGGGCTGGAGGCGGCCGAGCGCGGCGCCAAGCTGACCGGGCAACTGCTCGCCTTCTCCCGCTCGCAGCGGATCGAGCTGAAGCCTGTCCTGGTGGTCGAGCTGGTCAGCGGCATGCGCGAGCTGCTGGCGCGCACGCTGGGCCCGATGATCCGGCTGCATTTCATGCTGGACGACCCGCGCGCGCCGGTGCTGTCCGACCCCACGCAGCTCGAGATGGCGGTGCTGAACCTGGCGATCAATTCGCGCGATGCCATGCCGGAGGGCGGCGACCTGACCATCTCCACTTCAGTCCGGCACATCGAACGGGATGTCGACCTGCCGGCCGGCGACTATGTCGAGCTCAGCGTGACCGACAGCGGTGCGGGCATGCCGGCCGAGGTCCAGGCCAAGGCGTTCGACCCCTTCTTCACGACCAAGGGCATCGGCGAGGGGACCGGCCTGGGGCTGAGCCAGGTCTATGGCATCGCCCGACAGGCCGGCGGCACGGTGCGGATCGAAAGCGAAGAGGGAAAGGGCACGGTCGTACGGCTCTACCTGCCGCTGCTTGCCTCGCCGCCCGCCGCCGAAGCCGAGACGCAAGGCCTGAAGGCGTCAAAGGCGGAGGCGCGAACGGCGACCATCCTGCTGATCGATGACGATCCGGACCTGCGGCGGATCCTCGTCGCCTCGCTGGAAACGCTTGGCTACACGGTGCTCGCCGCCGAGGACGGAACCGCCGGCCTGGAAATCCTCAAGCAGCGGCTGCCCGACGTTGTCGTGGTCGATTTCGCCATGCCCGGCATGAACGGCGCCGAATTCGCCATTGCCGCGCGGCGCCTGAAACCGGACCTGCCGATCATCTTCGCCAGCGGCTATGCCGAGACCGCCGCCATCGAAAAGGCGGCCGGGGCGCATGCAATCGTACTGCGCAAGCCGTTCCGGATCGAGGAGCTGGAGATCGTGGTCGCCGCCGCGCTGAACGAGAAACCGGGCCAGGGCCTGGACCCTACAGGATGACGGCCATCCGCTGGATCAGCCAGAAGGCGGCCGCCGCGCCGATGCCGTATGCCGGCATGCGGGCCAGGATCGGGGGCAGGCGGGGCGCCAGGCGCAAGATCGCGGCGCGGGCCGTGAGCAGCATGGCGATGAAGAGAAGCTGCCCCGCCTCGACGCCGAGATTGAACAGCAGCAGCGCCATCGGGATGTCGTGCCTGGGCAAACCGACCTGGCTGAGCGCGCCGGCGAAGCCGAAACCGTGCAGCAGGCCGAAGGCGAAGGCCACCAGCCAGGGCTGGCCGACGGTGAGGCCGGTCTCGCCTTTTTCGGCCCGCGCCAGCTCGCCCGCCAGGAAGACGATCGACAGCGCGATCGTCGCCTCGACCGGCGCCGGCGGGACATGGACGAAGCCCAAGGTCGCCAGCGCCAAGGTGATGCTGTGCGCCAGGGTGAAGGCGGTGATCGTCTTGGCCAGCCGCCAGGGCCGGCGCACGATCAGGACCAGCCCGGTCACGAACAGCAGATGGTCGATCCCGAACAGGATATGCTCGACGCCCAGGCTGAAATAGCCGCCGGTCCGCGGCGCGCCTTCGTCCAGGGATATGAACGGGGCATCCGGGTGCAACACAGCGGTCGTCTCCCGCCCGTTGGCGAATTCGATCCGCACCAGCGCGTCGACCACGGTACGGTCGAGCCCGGCCAGGACGATCCGGCCGTGACCCAGGCCGCCGGCGCATTTCAGGATTTCGCGCCCGACGAGCGCACCCGGCGCCGACTCCAAAGCGGCGGGCCCAATCGGCACGCATTGCTCGGGAAATGACGGCGTCACCGCCGGCGGCGTGCCCTGTGTCGCGGGAATGCGCCAGGTGACGGCGAAACTGTCCGGCGTCTCCTCGACGATGCCGAGATAGACCGGCAGCGATTCATGCGCCGCCGCGCCGCCGCCGAGCAGCAGGAACCCGAGCAGGACCAGCACGGCCCGGATCATGGCGCGACCGTCACCCGATATTTTGCCCGGATGCGGGCGTAAGCCGCATCAGACGCCGCCTGGAACCGCTCTGCCACTATGTCGTCATGCACGCGGTCGCGGATTTCGGCGAGCTGCGGCAGGCGGGTGGGCAGGCGCTGGTCGACCCGTACCAGATGGATGCCCAGGGCCGAGCGCACCGGCCCCTGCCACGATCCGGCCGGCAGCGCGAACAGCGCGGCGGCAAAGCCTGCGCCGAAATCCTTAGCGATGTCGGCGCGCGACCGTGGCTCGGGATCGGTGGCCAGCATGAACGGGTCGCCGGGCGGATCGGCCTGGGCCGCGCCCAATGCGGCCAGCATGGCGCGGGCATCGCCCTCGGCCCTGTCGCCCCGCAACGACGGGCTGAAATAGATTTGACGGAAGACCAGCCGATCGGGCGTTTCATAGCGATCGGCATGGGTTGCGAGCCAGGCGGCCATCTCGGCATCGGACGGCTGGGCGACGGCGGACGTGTCCTGGAGCAGGAACTCCATCTTCTGCACCAGCCGATTGCGCACGACAGGATCGTCCGCCGCCAGGCCGAGCGCGGTTCCTTCGCGCGCCAGGATTTCCGAGCGGACGTAATCCTCGACCAGCCTCGGCATGTCGGCCTCGGTCGGCGGCGCCCCCCATTGCTGGGTATAGAGCGCGCGCACCCGCTCGACATCCGCCTTGCCGATCGCGATCCGGTGCGAATCGTCACCCTGCCCCGGATGCAGGCGCGCATCGATCGCGAAGATCAGCGCCCCCAGCGCCAGGAAATGCAGCAGCGGCTCGCCGAGCAGCCGCCTGATCATCCGGGCGTGTACCAGATGGGCGAGGTCCAGGCGCGTTCCTTGATCGTCGCCGGGATCGCCTTGGGCGGGTCGATCTTCAGCCGGTGGGCGTCATAGGTGCTCCAGCGGCAGACCGGGTCTTCCAGCACGCGGACGTAGTAGACCGCGCGGATCTTAGGGTCGAAGGCCGGGTCGGCCCAGGTGGTGGAAAGCTCGGCCGCGCCTTTGCCGGGGGCGACTTTACAGGTGGCGATATCGACCGCGGCGCCGTTGTCGGCGCAGGCCCCGTCCGGGCCGGCCCTGATCCCGTCGGAGCAGGCGACGTCATAGACCTTGGCCATCTCCTTGCCGTTTTCGACCCAGCCTTTGACGATCTGGACCTTCTGCAGAGGCGCGCTGTCGGGATCGCGGGTGGCCCAGACGACGAAGCGCGGGGCCTTCCCCGCCCCGCCCTTCAGATCGCCGCCCATCGGCACACCCTTGGCGTAGGCCAGCTTCACCAGGTCCGGATTCTTGTTGAGGTCGGCCGGATAGTCGAACGAGCCGAAGAAGCGGACGCGGATGCGGGTGCCGCTGGTGCCGTAGGTCTCGCGCCGGTAGAGCGCATCCCAGATCGCCTCGCGCGTGTTCTTCTCGGCCCACACCCCCGTCATCCCGCCGGGATTGAAGCGCATATAGGCGCTGCCGACTTCGCCGTGGCCGTCATCGACGGCCGGGCCGGGATGGAAGCCCAGCCGCTTCTCCGCCGTGTTGTCCTGCTGGCCCAGATGGCCCTTGAAGTCGCTCTCCTCGGTCGCGCTGGGCGTGCCGTCATGATTGTCGGTGGCACCGATGAAGCCGTATTTGAACGGGTTCACCCCCTCCTTCTCCTCGACCTTGAGGCCCCGGACGACGGCATCGCGAACGAAGGAGCCGGCACTGCCGCACTGGTCCATCTCACCCGGCGGGCAGGGCGGCACGGCGTTCTCGAAATTGCACTCCTCGTCGGTGAGCCCGATCCCGGCCATGCATTCGGACGAACCCTTGATCTGGAATATCTCGACCAGCGGCTCGATCCGCGCCCGGCGGTCGAGAATGTCGCGCGTCCAGGGCGTGCCGTCTGTGTTCTTGCCCTCCCAGAAAAAGCGGCCCCAGGAATAATTGGAGTTATGCGGGATGGTGAGCACCCGGCACGGGCCGGTGCACGTCTGCTCCAGCCACTTCATCAGCTCCTCCCCCGAACCCTCATAGGCCGAGAACACGGTCTCGGGCACATGGTCGGTGCGGAAGATGACGTTGCGGTGGAGCATGCCCGGCACGTTGGCGCGGGGATTGTCCTTGCCCGAGGTGCCGATCACCGTACCCGGGATATTGGCCGAATATTCGTAGCCGATCAGCGTGGTGAACTTGCCCGGCTGGTAGTAGCGTGCGGCGTTCGCCTGCACCTTCTGCCAGATGCCCTTGATCGCATCGGTGCAGGCTTTGCCGTCGGCGCCGCAGATATCGTCGCGCCGCTTCCTGGCGGTGACGCTGGCGGCGATCTTGCCGAACTCCATCATGTTGAAGTCGCGCATGCCCTTGCAGGCAGTGCTGTCGTAGGCCGCGCTGCCCTGCGTTGTGCACAGTGCCAGCTCCCCCAGGAATTCGGCGTGGTCGGTGATGGCGACGAAATCGAGCGGGTGGCTGATCTGCTTCGTCTCGCCGCCATAGAGCGTCACCTTCTCACCCTGCGCGAACCTGTAGGCTGCGTCGGGGCTGTTCGGGTTGCCGAAGATATAGCTGTCGAGCGAGTAGGCGGTGTGGAGGTGAAGCTCGCCGAAATAGGCGTTCCTCAGTGGATTCGACGGCACCTGATCCGCCTCGGCGCGAACCTGGCCGGCGAAAAGCGCCGCGCCCAGGCACAGCAGCAGAAACCACGATTTCACCACACCCTCCCCAATGAATTTTGCGCGAGGATCGCGCTTCGCCAAAGCGATTACAAGAACTTGGGCCAGACCGCCGGACCGCGACACCTTGAACCGCCAGCGCAAGCCGTTGCGGTATCGGGCGTAACAGGACCGTACTTCATAACGCCCATGACGGCTGGAGGCCCTTCGGGTGACGTTCGCGGTCCTGTTCAAGATCTATTTCCTCGACCTGTTCGTCATTCGGCAGCTCGAGCGGCTGAAATCCGTGGTCGGGCCGGGCGACCTCTATGTCGTCGCCGACGTGACCCGGGGCGCGATCGATCCGATTCCGCACGACAAAGTGGTCCGCATGACCGAGGCGGACATGATCCGGCGGGGATTCGTCCATGCCGAGCCGCGCCTGTCGATGTTCTGGCACAGCGCCGACTATTCGCTCTATCCGATGATCGAGGACCTGCCGCCGTACGACTATTACGTCACGGTCGAATACGACGCCGTGATCACCGAGCCCCTTGACGGGCTGGTCGCGGCGATCGGGGCGCAGCAGATCGATTTCGCGGGCTTGCGGACCACTCAGCCGGTGACGGAATGGGAATGGACCACGAGCGTCGACTCGCTCTACGACCCGGCCGTCCTGCGGCCCTATCTCAACGCCATCGCCTTCTATTCCCATCGCGGCGTGACATTGCTCAGGGACCGGCGGCTGGAGCTGTCGCGCCGTTTCGATGCCGGCGAGATCACCCAGTTCCCGATGTCGGAGGCCTTCATCGGCACGGAGATCGAGCTTCACGGCTACAGGGTCGGCAACCTGGCCGATTTCGGCGATTTCTCGCGCTATACCTGGTGGCCGCCGACCGTGGAGGCAGAGCTGGATGAACTCAGCCACTGCACCTTCATCCATCCGGTGCTGGAGGGGGAGCGTTGCGCCGAGCAGCTGCTGCGGGCAGACAAGCTGCCGCATCTGTTCCTGCCCGGCTGGTCCGTGCCCCAGCGCCTGGCGCGGCTTCGGCCCCGCGACTATATCCCCAAGCTCCTCCCCATCCTGATGAATGCCGGCCGCGAGGCGCCCGCGCAGCTGACCCCGATCTGCCTGCCCGCGCCGCTTTTCGAGCGGCCCGAACCCTCGCCCAACATCGCGCTGGGAAAGCCGGCGACGCAGAGCTCGACCTGCGCCGAATCCCGCAATACCGACCTTCGCGCCGATGCGGGCGGCGCCGTCAACGGCATGGTGACGGGAACGTTCGGCTTCCACACCGGCCGGGACGATCCGCCCTGGTGGATGGTCGATCTCGAGCAGGCCTATCGGCTGAAGGAGTTCTGGATATTCAACCGGCTCGACGTGCCGTCGACCCTGCAGCACATCCGCATCCTGATCTCGGGCAACGGCCGGGACTGGACGATCCTGGTCGACTATCGCTCGGAGGGGAATTTCGGCGGAGCCTGGGGCGAGCCGCTGACGATCGCGATCGGGGAGGACACGCCGCTGACCCGTTTCGTCCGGATCGAGCTTGGAGGCCCGGGCGTCCTCCATCTCGATCAGGTCAAGATCTTCGGCGCACGCCCCTAGGCCAGCGCGAATCCCCGATACCCGTCCGCCACCACCTCCTCGCAGATCCCGGCATACTTCGTGAAGCCGCCGACATAGGGCATGAAGACCCTGGGCTTTCCGGGGATATTGGCGCCGACATACCAGGAATTGGCCAACGGATAGAGCGTCTTGTCGGCCTCTTCGTTGACATGCTCGACCCAGCGGTCTTCGGCATCGACCTCAGCCTCGATAGTGGTATGGCCCTTGCCCCGCATATGGTTGATGCAGGCCAGAATCCAGTCGGAATGATGCTCGACAGCGATGATGACATTGACCAGCACCGACGGGCTGCCCGGGCCGGTGATGGTGAACAGGTTGGGGAAGCCGGCGACCTGGAGCCCCAGATAGGTGCGCGGCCCTGCTTCCCACTTCTCCTTCAAGGTGAGGCCGCCTCTGCCGCGTATGTCGATGCGCAGGAACGCCCCGGTCATGGCGTCGAAGCCGGTGGCGAAGACAATGGCGTCGACCTCATATTCCCTGCCGCCGACGAACACACCCTTCTCGGTTATCCGCTCGATCGGCGTATTCGCGATATCGATCAGGTTCACGTGCGGCAGGTTGTAGGTCTCGTAGTAGTTGGTATCGAGGCACAGCCGCTTGGTGCCGATCGGATGGTTGGTCGGGGCCAGCAGGTCGGCCACCTTCGGGTCCTTGACCGTCGCCTTTATCTTGTCGCGGACGAATTCCGCCGCCAGCGCGTTGGCGTCCAGCTTGTTCAGCACGTCCTTGTAGGACTGAACGAAAGCGAAGCCGCCCCTGCCCCAGCGATCCTCGAAGTTGCGCCGCCGTTCCTCAGGGCCGACATCGAACGCCGATTGGGGGTTGGCCGAAAAGAAGGTGCCGTTATTGGCGAGCGCCCTGGTGCGCTCCTCCATGAAGCGATCCTTCCAGTGCTGGACGTAATCCGGAGCCACCGGGTGGTTCAGCGCCGGCAGGCTGAAATTGGGCGTGCGCTGGAAGACGAAGAGCTCCTTCGCCTGCTCCGCGATCACCGGGATGCTCTGCACGCCGGATGAGCCGGTGCCGATCACCGCCACGCGCTGGCCTGTGAAGTCCACGCCGCCATGGGGCCAGGCGCCGGTGTGGTAATGCTTGCCCTTGAAGTCGGCGATGCCGGGAATATCCGGGATGCGCGAGGCCGAGAGGCAGCCGACCGCCATGATGCAGAACTGCGCCGACACGCGGTCGCCATGCTCGGTCTCGACCGTCCAACGCTGGGCCGCCTCGTCATAGGCCGCGGCGGTCACGCGGGTCTTGAAGCGTATGTCCTTCCTCAGGTCGAGCGTCTTGGCCACGTAATCGGCATAGCGCAGGATTTCCGCCTGGCCGGCATAGCGCTCGGACCAGCTCCAGCCCTTCACGATGTCTTCGGAAAAACCGTACTGATATTCGATGCTCTCGACGTCGCAGCGCGCGCCGGGATAGCGGTTCCAGTACCAGGTGCCGCCCACATCGTCGCCCGCCTCGAACGCCACAACCTTCAGGCCGGCCTGACGCGCCCTGTACAGCATGTACATCCCGCCGAAGCCCGTCCCGATGATGACGGCATCGAATTGCTCCACCCCTGCGGAGTGCCCATCCATTCGCTTTCCTCCCCAATGTTTTGCGGGCAGGATCGCGCGGGGACGCAAGGATTACAAGACGCTATCCGTGCCTGGCGACAAGGCTCGCGAGGGCTGGGCCGGCGGTTCCGCTATAGGTGATCACCGTGCCAGCGGTGCCGTCGGAGGCGAGCTGGAATCCGGTCGCGACATATTGGCCGAACAGCGTGATCGTCGCTTTCAGCGTTCCGTTCGTCACGGTCAGCGTGCCTTTCGTGCCGGCCGCGTTCTCCACGAAGCTGAGGGATTCGTTGGGCCCGAACTGGTAGGCGGCCAAGCGCAGAATGTCGCCGGTGTCGAAGCCGGAAACTGTCAGCGCGATATTGCTCCGGGCGCCGACCGAGAGATCGCAGATGCCGCTCATCGTCGTCGTTCCGGAAACCTTTCCGCCCGCCGATACGATCTCGCTGCCGTTGCGCAGGATCGTGCCGCTCGCGGTGGCGCCGGCGGACACCAGCATGGTAACGCCGGTGCTGATCGTCATGCCGCCGACCGTCACGCCCGAGGCGACGCCGATCAGTGCGCCGGCGCTGATCTTCGGCGCCACGAAGCTGCCCCCGGCATAGACGATCTCCCCGCCCTTCATCACCTTGATGGCCGAGGCGGTGGCGCCGGACGAGACGATCAGCATGCCCGCGCTGGTGGTGAGGCCGCTGACCGTTGCGCCGGACGAGACGATGACGCTGCCGCCGCTGGAGATCCGCAGCGCGCTGACGGTTCCGCCGGCGGCGAGCATGAGGCTGCCGCCATTCTGCACGATCGTACCCTGGGCGAGCCCGCCGACGCTGACGGTGAGAGTAATGCCCTTGCCGATCGCCGTTCCGCTGAGGATCGCGCCCGATTCGAGAATTTCCTGGCTGCCGCTCTTGAGCGTGAGGCCGCTCACGGTGCCGCCGGCATTCACCAGCGTGCCGCCGCTCGACACCGTCACCGCGCTGGCGGCGCCGCCCTGCACGACCTGCAGCGTGATGCCGTCGGTGATGACGAGGCCGCTTTCGGTTCCGCCGAACCCGACCTCCATCGTCGCCCCGCTCATAAGAACCGGATTCAGAATGCTTCCGCCCTGTTCGACCAGCGTGCCGCCGCTCAGCACCGTCGTGCCGCTGGCCAGGCCGTTGAACTGGACGAATTCGGTGCCGCCGCTGGAGATGGTGCCGCCGATCTCGCTGCCGGAAGTGACGAACAGCGTGACCCGCCGCCCGATCGACAGGCCGCTGACGGTCGTGCCGCTGTTGATCGCCTCGTAGCCGCCGGCGCTGACCGTGATGCTGGAATAGAACCCGCCGGCATAGACGAACTCGCCGCCCGAAAGGACGGTCACCTCCGTCGCGCTGGCGCCGTTCTCGACCTCCAGCGTGTTGCCGCTGGAAATCGTGACGCCGCTGAGGAACTGCTCGCCCGAGATCACCTGATAGATCAGCTCATGCGCGCCCGACGAGAGGACGAGGCCGGTGACGGTGGCAAAAGGCCCGATGCTGATCGTGCCGCCGGAGGACACGACGACCCCGCTGACGAAGCCGCCGGACCCGACATTGAGCACGCCGCCGTTCTTGACGGTCACGATATCGGCGTCGCCGTTGCCGACATAGGCGGTGCCGTGGGCGCCGATCGTGATGCCGGACACGAAGCCGCCGGACGAGATGAACAGGAAGGCGCCCGACCCGGTCGCCTTGCCCGACAGGATCACGCTGGACGCAAAGCCTTCCGAGGCGACGATAAAGGTGCCGCCGGAGCTGACTGTGACGCCGCTGGCCGAACCGCCCTCGATCTCCAGCTCCCCGCCGGCGGCCACGGTGGTGACGGCGGCGCTGCCGCCGAACGACACGACCTCGAGCGAGGGGACGGGCACACCCCGCGCCGTGCTGATGGTCCTGAAACCGGATATCGTCGTGTTGGAGGTCGCGCCGCCGCTGGAGACGAAGAGAGCGCCGCCGCTGAGGACGAATGTCTGGCTGGCGAGGCCGCGGCTGAAGATGTACACGGCACCGCCGCTGGCAACGAACAGCTGATTGACACTGCCGAACGCGCTGAGCGTTCCGAACGCGCCGACGCTGACATTGGTGGCGCTGGCGCCGACATCGACCGAGCCGGAAGCGAACGTCGCGAACCCGTCGCCGGGAAGCGTCGCCTTGCCCGAGATCGTCACGCTGGACGCGAAGCCGCCGCTATTGACCTCGAAAAAAGCGCCGCTCAGCACGAACACGCTGCTGGCTGTGCCGCCGACCTCGAGGACCGCGCCGAAGGTCACGCTGGTGTTGAGAACGGATGCGCCGCTCGCCACGGTCTCGTCCGAACCCGCGAACCCGTCCAGAGCGACGCCGCCGCTGACGAGCTGCTTGGAGATGACCGAGCCCGACCCCACCGATACCACGCCGCCGCTGGCGACGAAGACGTTGGTGGCGCTGCCCCCGCTCAGCAGGAAGCCGCCTTGATGGCCGATGCTGACCGTGCTGGCTGTGGCGCCCTGAAGCGTGAACTGGCCGCCGTCGCTGACATTGACCCGCCGGGCGCTGCCGCCCTGGCCGACGGTCAACGAGCCGACCTGTTCGATGCCACCGATCACGGTGGCGCTGACGATGAGGCCGCCGCCGAAGACCTGCCCCAAACCGCCGCTGGCGAAGAACGTGCCGCTGGCGATACCCCCGGACTGCACGATCTCCTCGCCGCCGCTGCCGACGCTGGTGCGGCTCACCCTGCCGCCGGCGGCCACCACCTGCGATGCGGCGCCCACCTGCTTGGAGATGAAGAAGGTGCCGGAAACCTTGGCGTCGACGCTGACGCCGCCGGATTCGACGATCTGGCCGGCGCCGCTGAGGATGAACGATCCGCTGGCGATGCCGCCCGTCGTCACCACCTCGGTCGCGGGGGCGGGCGAGCTTCCCGACAGCGAGAAGGCGCTTGTCACCGTGGCGTCGATGCTGGTGCCGCCGCTGACGATCTGGGTGCCGCCGCCGAGGATCAGCGAGGCACTGGCGATACCGCCCGATACGACGTTCTCGGTGCCGCCGTTGCTGACCGTGGTCGAGACCGCGAGCCCGGAATCGTTTTCGACACCAGCGACACCGATCGTGTTGGAGACGGTCGTGCCCCCGAACAGGATGTTCTCGATCAAACCGCTGATGAAGAGGCCCGACGATGTGACGCCGGAACTGATGGTGATCGGGCCGGACACGATTACCTCTCCCTTTGCCGGACCGGCTGTTTGTCAGCGGCGGACGACGGCCCGGTCCGGCCGCCGCCCCCCCCGGCGCTATCCGTGTTTCGCCGCCAGCCCGGTCAGCGCGGGACCGACAGTGGATGAATTATAGGTGATCACCGTACCTGCCGAGCCGTCGGACGCAAGCTGGAATCCGGTGGCGACATACTGGCCGAACAGCGTGATGGTTGCCGTGGCCGTCCCGCTCGTCAAGGTCAGCGTGCCCTTGGTGCCGGCCGCGTTCTCGACGAAGGACAGCGACTCGTTTGGCCCGAACCCGTAGCCGGCGAAGCGCAGTATGTCGCCGGTGTCGAAGCCGGAAACCGTCAGCGCGACATTGCCCCGGGTGGCGACCGAAAGGTCCGAGGTCCCGCTCATCGTCGTCGTCCCCGCGACCTTCCCGCCCGCGGACACGATTTCGGTCCCGTTGCGCAGGATCGTTCCGCTGGCCGTGCCGCCGGCGGAGACAAGCATGGTGACGCCTGTGCTCACCACCATGCCGCTGACCGTCGCCCCGGACGCGATGCCGATCAGCGCGCCGGCGCTGATCTTCGGCGCGACGAAGCTGCCCCCGGCATAGACGATCTCACCGCCCTTGTTCACCTTGACCGCCGAGGCGGTGCCTCCCGACGAGACGATCAGGGTGGCGCCCATGCTCGCGGTCATGCCGCTGAGCGTTGCCCCCTGCATGACCGTCGCGGTGCCGCCGCTGGAGACCGTGAGGCCGCTCAGCGTGCCGCCGGAGAACAGGATAAGATCGCCGCCGGACAGAATCCTGGCATTCACCTCCGTGCCGCCGTCCGCAACCTCCAATGTCGCCCCGTTACTCACCGCCAGCCCGTTGACCCGGCCGCCGGAGGCGACCAGCGCGGTGGCCCCGTTCGACAGGGTGGGCGAGATCGCGGAGCCGCCGGCGATGACCAGCGTTCCGCCGTTCAGCACCCGCGGGAAGTTCGCGATCGCGCCCGACTGAAGGACGACGGTGACACCCTTGCTGACGGTCGTGCCCTCGCCCAGCATGGCCCCCGCCCCGGCAATTTCGGTCGCGCCGCTCGACAGGGTCACGCCGTTCAGCGTCCCGCCGAGATTGACCAGCGTGCCGCCGCTGAGAATGTCGATCGTATCCGCGGTGGCACCCGCCGAAACGACGAGCGTGGCCCCGTTGCTGATCGCCAGTTCGCCGACCTGCGTGCCCGACCCGAGCTCAAAGGTGCCGCCGGACCGGATATCCGGCGTTATGACGCTGCCGCCCATATCGACCAGCACGCCGCCGCTGGACACGATCGGCGCGCTGACCACGCCGCCGCCATAGACGAATTCGACGCCGCCGCTGCGCACGATCGAGCCGCCCACGAAGCCGGAATGGACGAACAGCGTGACGCCCCGGCTGACGCTGAGGCCGCTGACCGACGCGCCGCTGATGACCGATGCCGAGCCGCCGATACGGATCGCCGCGCCGGCGATATTGCCGCCCGCATAGACCAGTTCCCCGCCCGCCAGAACCGTGATGCTGGTCGCGGTGCCGCCGGTATCGACCTCGAGCACGTTGCCGCTTGAGACGATGATGCCGCTGACCGTCTGGTCGGCGACGACGGTCTGATGGATGAATTCGTGGGCGCCGGGCAGCAGCGTAAGGCTGGTGACGGAGCCGAAGGCGCCGAGGCTGATCGTGCCGCCCGAGGATATGGTGACGCCGCTGGCTGTACCGCCGGACACCAGTATGAGCGTGCCGCCGCTGCTGACGCTCACGCCATCCGCCGCGCCGCCGATGACGAAGGCCAGGCCATTGGCGCCGACCGTCAGGTCGTCGACCTCGCCACCGGAGCCGATATTGGCGAAAGCGCCAAATCCCGACGCTGTCGCTCCGCCCGACAATTTGACGTTGGACGCAAATCCATCGGACAGGACGGTGAAGTTTCCTCCGGCCCTGACGGTGACCCCCACTGCCGCTCCGGCCACGACTTCGAGCTGCCCGCCGCTGGAGATCGTGGTGGTGCTGGCGACGCCGCCGGCCGACACGAATTCGAGCGACCCGATCGGACCGGTCATCGAGTCTGTTGAGGAACCCGCGATCGTGGCGCCGACCGTCTTGCCGCCGCTGTTGACCTGGACCCTTCCGCCGCTGAGGACCGAGAGGGTGCGCGCCGTTCCGGATCCATTGACGATCAGAACGCCGAACGCCCCGACGCTGGTATTGCTGGCGATACCGCCGGCATCGACCTGGCCAGAGGCGAACGACTCGAACTCGGCAAAGGGAAGCAGCCCCTCCCCTTGGATCACGGTATTCGAAATCCGTCCGCCGTTGTTCACCTCGATCCCGGCGCCGCTGAGCACGAAAGTACCGCTGGCCGTGCCGCCGGAGACGGATATGAACGCCCCGCTGGTGGCCGTGGTGTTGAGCGCGGTTGCGCCGGAGCTGACGAGCATATCGGTGCTGTCGAATCCCTCGCCCGAGACACCGCTGACGAGAAACAGGTTCGAAATCGTCGCGCCGGATTCGACGAGAATGTAGCTGCCGGCGGAGGCGAACACATCGGTCGCGGCGGCGCCGGCACCGTTGATGTCGATGAACCCGTTCTGGCCGAGGCTGATATTGCTGGCACTGCCCCCCGCCCCGACGAAGGCCGATGCGCCGAACTCGAAGCCGCCGTCGATCCTGGTGGCGGTCAGAAGGCCGCCGGAGTTGACCACCGCCGATCCGCCGCTCATCACGAAGCCGCCGCTGGCGATGCCCCCCGCATCGATCTGCTGAAGGCCGCCGCTGAGGACGAAGGCACTACGCGCCACGCCGCCGGAACCGACCTCCTGCACGCCGCCACGCCCGATGCTGGTGTTGTTGGCGCGGCCCAGGACGATCTCGGTCGCGTTGTATGTCGTATTCGAGAAAAAGAAGGATCCCGAAAGCACGGCATTGACGCTGACGCCGCCGGAGCTGACGGTCTGAGTGGCGCCGCTGACGATCAGCGATCCGCTGGCCCTGCCGCCGGAGAGAATGGTTTCCGTGGCCGCGGAGACAGGGCCGAGGCCGGAATGGGTGAAAACGCCGTTGACGTTGGCATCGACGCTGAGACCGCCATTGCTGACCACCTGGGCGCCGCCGCTGACCACGAACGCGCCGCTGGCGATGCCGCCCGACAGTATATTTTCGACCCCCCCGTTGAAAACGGTGGTCGCGCTCGCCAGGCCAGCATCGTTCTCGACGCTGCCGGAATTGACGATGGTTGAGATAGTCGTTCCGCCCGCCAGGATATTCGCGGACTGGAGAATGAGATTCAGGCCGGAGGAGGTGACACCGGAGCTGATGGTGATCGGACCAGGCACGTCTACTCCCCTCTCAATCCTCCGCCAGTCGGCAAGCTTATCCGGCGGAAGGTCCTGATTTGCCCGAAACGCAGGCAAATTAAGTAAAATACAGTCAATTCAGATACTAACGCACGTATGGCTTTATAGCCTCAAACCCCGGCTGGAACGAAGTTTTCTTTGCCGTTGAGGCATACGTCGGCGGTTCGCAACAGGATCATTGACATGCGCCGGCGACGGCGGATCATCGGGGTCGACGGCCGAATATCGTAACACGAGGCCGCAAAGGGAGGCATTCGATGGTGAACGCCCAATTCCGGATGGCCTGCATCGCCGCCGGCGCGCTGCTGGCCGTGGGTGCCGCGCGTGGGGACGATGCCGCGCCGAAAGGCTACATCGTGACCGGCATCGCCTTCGCCTCTTACGACGGCGGCCCGGCCGATTGCCCGGACGGGCTCAACAAGAGCGCCAAGGACATCTATCTCGAAAGCCTGCCGCCGGCGGAACGCGAGCGCCTGTCCAAGCCGGAGGCCGACAAGGAGCTGTGGAAGGCGCTCTATGCCCCGGGCGGCTTCATCGCCCCGGGTGTCCGCACCCACAATCGCTGCGCCGACCCCAAGGATTTCGCCTCGCCGCCGCTGCGCACCATCCAGGGCCATGTCGCCGACGGGATGGACCTGCAGAGCCATCCGGCCGCCGCCGGCACCTGCGCCCATGAACGCTTCACCGCGGCCGACGGCAAAGGCCAGGTCGACAACCAGCTGTGGCGGGCGATGGGCTGCATCCGCGGCTGGCGCAAGGGCGCCGATATCGAGAAATACGCCCACGACAATATCCGCGCCGGCGAATACGAGATCCTGCTCGAGATCAAGGGCATGACCGATCCGCGCAACAACGCGCATGTCGATGTCGGCATCTACTCATCCCAGGACCAGGCCCAGACCGACGCCGCCGGCAACGTGCTGCCCGACGCCAGCCTGCAGGTTCACAGCGATCCGAAATACCGCGCGGTCGCACATGGCAAAATGGTCGACGGGGTGATCACCACCGAGCCGACCGACATCCGGCTGAACTACCGCTCGGCCGGCTATGTCGATACCGACTTCTATATCAAGGGCGCGCGGCTGGAACTGACGCCGCAGCCGGACGGGTCGGTCAAGGGCAAGATCGGCGGCTATTACGATGTCGAGACCTTTTATGACGGCTTCGTCCGCCAGCCGATGGTGGTGACCTCGGTGCTGCTGTCCTATAGCTGCCCTGCCGTCTATGAAGCACTGAACAAGCTGGCCGACGGCTATCCCGACCCCAAGACCGGGCAATGCGGCGCGATCTCGACCGCCTTCCGCATCGAGGCGATCCCGGCTTTCGTCATCCACCCCAAGGACACGAAAACGGCGGCGGCCGACACGAAGTGATGCACGGACGTTACTCGCCCATCGCTGGACAGCCCGGGCGGGGCGTCTTCCTGACATCCACCATCTGGTAGCGGTAGGCCTCAATTTGCCTGCTGACGAAGTAGGCGAGTGCGGGTTGGCTGAATTCGCCCTTCAGACGATCCAGAAGATGCGGCGCCTGGACTACCTCGCAACTGCGAGGCTCGCCCGCTATAGGCCGGCAGATGGTTTGGGCGAGCGGACCGTCCAGATCGCCGTCGGGTTTCAGTTGCCCGTGCAGGATGGCGAATTGGAAAAGGTCACTATCGGCACAGCGGACCGGCTTGGCGAAGGTCGTCCAGTCGAAGCCCTTCGTCTCGTGCCCAAATTCATCGTGCAGCCGATCATGCCAGGTTCTCAGCGCATCGCCGGATGCGCTCACGGCCGCGCTCTCAGCCCATGGCGCGGCCAGCCACTTCTCGGTGAAATCCTCCGCATCGATGGCGCCCCAGGGGATGCGCGTCGCCTTGCCGTCTTCCAATGAGAAGAGCAGCACCGCCTCACGGAAGGGCTGTTTTCGGCGTTCATAGACATCGCCTCCTGTATATTCTATCGCCATACGGTCGGACGACAGGGTGGCATTCCGGTTGCCCTCGAGCGTAAAGGCCGGCGCTCTGTCATCGACCAGCAGCTTCGCCGCGATGGCCCGCTTGTCGACCGCGTAAAGCTGAAACCGCCTGTCCTGCCAACCGCTGGTGCACCAGGTATTGACGGCGGTCACAAGCACATAGGATTTCCCGTCACGCTGCTCTCCGGCTGGCGCGAAATGAACATTCTCCAGGCCATCGACCGACTCCGGATTGTAATGCTCCGGCGTGTAGTCGGTGATCTCGTGCTCGATCACGCGCCGCCAGGCCTTGCCGTCCCAGCTCCAGCCATAGATCGAATCGTCGGTGCCGCAGACGATGTCGAACGACGTCACCACGATCAGCACGCCATTGTCGCTCCAGGCGCGCAGTCCGGCAGGGATTTTGGCCGCCTTCAGCTTGGCATTGATGCCGGCGGCAAAGGCCCCAGCGTCGATATCGTCGCGATAAGAACCACGGACGAGCTCGGCCTCGATCCAGTCGCGCAGCTCATGCTTGGCGGCTGTCAGCGCCGGACGGGCGCCGCGTGATGGATCGGCGGTGTTTTCAGCCGGCATGCGCGCGACGTCCGGCAATGTCGCCACGGTCGCCGAAAGCTGGGCCAGCGGCGGCTTGTCCACCGCGCATGCCGCGAGGAGCGTTAGACCGAAAAAACACGTGACGAGGGAGAAGGATTTACGACAACGCGCCATTGCGATGCGCCCGCCAAAAGATATCGCCAAGAATAGAGAGAATTCTAGGTGCATCATCTTCTTCGCGGAACTTCAGAAATGCCGAACTGAGGAGCGGCCACAACTTCGGAAAGATGTGTTGCTGAAATACCACCGGAATAGCGCCGCGTATCGCAGATTTTAGCCAAGCAGCGCAAGCATCCCCCTCGATGGGGGCTGGGTGGGAGTCAAATCTACGCGCTTCGTACCGTCAGTAGGACCGAGCCAACCTCACCGACCCCCTTGCATCTCCGCTGCGCCGGGCAGGAGGGACCAGTCGACCTCGCGCCGAACCTCGATGCGGTGGCCCGCATCACCGTCCAAGCCTTTCGGCAGGACGAAGCTGAACGCATGGCGCCCGTCGCCGATGCCGGCTGCCGCCAGATCGGGCCGGTAGCGATCCGCGACCATGCGGCCGACGACCGCCCCGTTCACCAGGATGGCCAGCGGCACCGGCCCGGCCTCTGCGCCTGAGAAGGCCCAGCCGGCCACCAGCCTGCCGGCGGCGATGTCCACCTTGCCGCGCCGGCCCCAGGTCTCGGCGGTGCCATCCGGGCGCAGCCGGGCGGCTCTGGCGGCCAACGCCCGCCGGACCGTATCCAGCGCCGGCCCGGCCTCGACGCGCGGGGCGCAGAATTCGGCAAGGCCCCGATGCAGCTCATCCGGATAGAGGCGACGGTACTCCTCGGCGTTGTGGAACAGCATCCGGCTCTCGTCATCGACAAAGCTCTCGGCCGCCACGCCCTCGGCCAGCACGATCACATGGCGGTCGAACTCCAGGTGGAAGTAATCGATCTCCTCCATGCCCTCGCATTTCACAATGGACACGCCGTTCACCAGGTGCCGCGCCGGCACCAGCATGCCATCCAGGAACATCGCATGCTCCGGCGAGACATAGAGGTCGCGCGCCGGCACATGGTCGGCGATCGACCCTACCCGGAAGCGGATCGGCTGAACGTCTTC